>Ga0157374_10002086_pt1 | contig 16809 bp, 11 predicted proteins | sample M25metaG_FD_115308 | JGI IMG/M metagenome (GOLD analysis project Ga0157374, IMG submission 115308) | Miscanthus rhizosphere microbial communities from Kellogg Biological Station, Michigan, USA - M2-5 metaG | ecosystem: Host-associated > Plants > Roots > Rhizosphere > Soil | place: USA: Michigan...
AACAACAAAATTAAACTCATGAAACGAATGGGCTTTGGATACAGAAATAGAGAGACTTTTAAGCTCCGAATTCAAGCCGCATGCAATCCCTGACCCATTTTCAGGAAATTAGCTGAAGAGCCACATTTATAAGTACCCTTGCTATTTTTATAGTACCGATTTATACTCATCTTCTTGATCCTGGGATCAGGACGATATAGGGAATTATAGGTAACATAAATCAGTATTGGGTGACTAAAATCCACTGCAAAGCTCATTTCTTGGTTGCAGGTTCGAATCCTGGTGAGTCTACCACTTCCCTCTTTCGGATTTCATAATCATAAGGGGTTACAATCAATATTCTAAAATGACCTAATTCAAGGAAAGATTTAATATCTCAATTAAATTGTTTTTAGCTTCCACCCAAGTACCATCCATTTCAGCCCAATCCCACACGCTACCATTGCCCCATTTTGGGAGCATTAACGCTGGTATGGCTGCATCGCTGGACATGGCACTAAAATACCGGGACTCTTTCCAGAAGAATCCCGATCTTCATCGGCTAAGCATTGGGACAACTTGCCTTTTTAGAGAACCTGAGTCCTGTAAAGCTATCGCAGCCTTATTAAGAGATAAAAAGCAAACCGCTATTTCCATCATGGGAAGCTCTGACGGTTCTGAGGTATACTCCTACGCCATTGCCATCAATCGTGCCAATATTCCATTTAAAACGCCGAAGCGCATAACAATCACCGCCGTTGAACCCGAACCTAATCTGTCCGCACTGAATGAAAGTTCGTATATCGTTTGCACTGATCTTGAAAGAGAAATACAAAAACGGGTTAATACTCCATTGAATGGTGTGTGGAATAAATTCTTTACCAAATTAAGGAAACCTTCCCAAGCCTTAAACAAGTTGCTTGACGATCATGCCGACCTCCTGGAGATTACCCAAGATCCGGTAGCAGGCGTGCATGTTGGGAACCATATGGATTGGTACAAGGTCAATAGAAGAAATATGCCCTTGATTTCCACCCAAAACATCACGATGGAAGCTTATGTAAAGCAAATACCCAGTGACCATGAACGTCAAATATTTGTATTGGCCAACTCTTGGAATTACCTTTTGGCAAAGGACACACGAAATACCCTCAATCTTCGGTATGATTTTTCCCGTAATAAAATCCTCCAATTTATGAGCGTAATTCAAGACATAAAAAGGCAGAATCAGGACAAGGACGTCTGGATTGTACTAGGCAACATGGAAAAAAGACTTTTCCTCAAAGCCCCATTCCTCAGGAGCTATTTGTATCAGATGGGAGTCAGGCCACTCAAAGCCAAGGAGCTTAAGGCCGCCGGAATCTCCACCTTGAGTGAAAAAGAATTAACGGCTCTGGAGGGTAAAATTTGGAGAATCTCCAGTTTTGATCCCTTCTCTACTAGAATCTCTCGCAGACATACGATTTAAACTGAGCATCCGAAAATATTTCGAAAAGAACTTCTTGAAAAATTTGCCAAAAAGAAATTAAAGTCGGTAAAGAGCATTTAGCCCAATGGAATATTGTTATAGTAGCACGCTGAACCTAATAAAGCCTAACACTCTAATGTTCATGACTGGCAAACCTGTGTTCAAATGTTTTCCTTGGTAATGAGTATGGGAATATTTATTCCTATCAGCATACCTCTTCAGTCATAGTCTATAGATACAGGTTTACAAACTCAATTGGTCCACTAGTTTATAGAAACCCAGACTACCGGTTGAATGGAATGGATAGGATAAAGGCATCAGGTCTGTCTTTTACTCTGTTAAAAATGGGATAAATCTATACGCAAGCTTCAGTAACCATTTTCTAAACCTTGAATGAGAACCTGCTTCTCCAGGCGCGACAAAGGATTACGCATAGGTGCACTTCTAACATCCGTTTTTTTAATCTTCATAATACGCGTAGCTGAGTGACATGCCAAACTCTATGACAGCTTGATTCCCCGAGTTTTCTTTCGATATGAAGTCATGTATTTGTTGATTCGAGAGATTTAACAAACGTTATTTAAATAAAGAAATACGCCTTGGGGTGGAAAGGGTCGTAAGTTCAGATCCTGTTGGTTCGACCATTTTAAAATCCGTGAAAAGCGACACAGTTCATGCGATTCTAGTTTTTAAAGTAAATCAAGGGACTATTTCTATATGTGAGACCACTCAATCGAAAACTGTTTTGAAGTTTTCAACTGAGACAAAAGTGAGACATGTCTCACTTTCATTCCTAAGTATGGATAGGTTACAGAGCAATTGGGAGTATCTGGAAAAATTAAACGCAAATCGCCGTCAATTTGGACATGACTTTTTATCTCCCCTGGATTATTTTGTAACTGATAGTATACAATTAAGCAGGTTGGCGTCTATAAGTTGGCCTGACACTGAACTTTGAGAGTATAAAAATATTGGCCAATCGCTTGCTAAAAGCAATTGAACTTTCTTTTGAAGTAATATTCTCTTTGGGACGATACAATTGTAACCTCTGATGTTGATAAGGAGTGAAGGCGTGACAGTTGAAACCCCGGAACAACTGGAGAAACTACATAAAATTGGACAGATTGTGGCACAAACGATCCGACTAATGGGATCTCACGTCCAAGCCGGTATTACGACCAAGGAGCTTGATGAAATTGGGCGAGCCTATCTCAAATCCTGTGGCGCCCAATCTGCTCCGGAGCTGGTCTATAACTTTCCTGGCGCTACCTGTATCAGCGTTAATCATGAAGTGGCGCATGGGATTCCCGGCAATCGGCGTATTCAACCGGGAGACATGGTAAACATTGATGTATCTGCTGAAGGTGATGGTTTTTTCGGTGATGCAGGCTATACCTTTTTAGTGGAACCCGTGATTGATATTCAGCGGCATATTGCAACAACAGCCTGGAAGGCACTAGCGCGAGCCATTACTCAAGTGAGGGCCGGTCAGCCGCTCAATGTTATTGGCCGTGCTATTGAGGTAACAGCACAGGAAAACGGCTGTTCTGTGATTCTCAATATTGGTAGCCATGGGGTTGGTAGTGGGCTCCATGAAGAACCTTTATTTATTCCCTCTTTTTATGATGAGAGCGATACTCGCACAATGCATGAGGGAATGGTGATTACCATTGAACCGTTTATTTCGAGTGGAGCTTGGGAGGTGGAAGAAGCTGCCGATGGCTGGACGCTATGCACAACACCCGGTTTCTATACTGCACAGTTTGAGCACACTATGGTTATTACGAAATCTGGTGCGCGTCTGATGACGGAGCTGCCGGCTGCATCCTAGCTTATTGGAATTAGGATGCCTGATTTCTCTTCTCTGACCGGGTGAAGGGAGGATATTTCAGAAACCATCCGTAAAGCCAAGTTCAAAGATGGGAAAAGCAATCCTCAAATTACTTCGGAATTAGCCGTATCGCGAAGTATGGTCAAAAAGGTTGTATCCCAAGAACATGTCAGTGTTCCAGTTTATCGTTTGAAATGAATCAAGTGTTTTCATTGCGATGGGTTTTTACCGTGTGGATGTCTTCCTAAATCATGCCAACTTTTTTCTTGGACATCTACACTATAGTGCTTGGCAGCCTTAAGAATGTTAGCAAAGGCCAGCTCTCGTTCTGCGTCAGACACATCTTTGACCTGATCGAAGCGGGCTAATGCATTTTGTACGTGCTCCGCATCTGTTAGAGGTTCCTTCCGCTGCTTGGGAAAGGCATATACACTGTCCGGTAAATCCGAACGCTCCGTTAATTCTCCATGCCGAGTATGAGGTTCCCAAGTCGCTTTTATTTTGGTTGTCATGGTTGTTCCCCTCTTCAATTATCTCAAGTATTGGACACAAGATACTGATAACAATTGGACAATTCGGTCAGATCAGGTTCGCCATCCCTATAGTTGCAACATATACGTCTTTGAAGTGCTTTTGTCAATTCCTGAGTTGTCTATCGATTAGAAATTTAGGTAAATTAACATGTCTAGCCTCCCCATTGATATAGTAATATATATAATTAATAAAGACTGATCATGATGACAGTCCGGATGCTCTGCCGGCGACCGTGGAGGAGTTGAAAAAGAAGGTAGTACCCCAGCATTATTGATGCCCAATCATATATTTTGTTTTAGATCCTGATAAAATAACTGCTCAACTCATGAAAAGGAAGTTAATGCTGAGCTATAGGGTTTTAAACTGAAAAGTTTGCTTTTTAGATGAACATTAACTAAAAAAATACCCAGACAGGCACAAAGATACTGTCCCCTTGTCGAATTTTATATATAACGTCGCTTATTTAAAGTAATATTTTCCAGTTAGCCAAGAAGAAGTATCTTTTGTATAAGCGAAGATTCCTTGTAGTTGAGTGCCAGACCCAACTGTGGGAGTTCTAATTATGCCTAATCAGCCAGGATATGGTTTTTTGGAAAAACAGCCGTATGAGAGCTTGGATTATGAGGAATTTTACGGGCCAGACGCATATCTTGTTGCCTGGTGTTCCTTGCAAACAGAAGAGCAGCGAGTGAAGCAACTCTCACACTCTTCTATGCTAGAGAAATTTGTTCATGCATTAACTCGGAAATGGCAACCTCAAGAAAAACACATTGAGTTAAGATTATCGCTTCCCCGTTGGAGAGTCTTTACGGACCGGTTCCATTTTAAGAGTCGCTAGACCATTTTAAATCAACACAGACGTTAATGAAGGCATTCCCCAAAATTCAATTGCAATCAGCACAGCAATGGACTCAGGAGGAAAAAGATGAAAATTTTGATGGTGCTAACTTCGCATGATCAACTGGGTACCACCGGTCGTCCAACCGGTTTTTGGTTAGAGGAGTTTGCGGCTCCCTATTTTGTATTCAGAGATGCGGACGTTAAGCTGACGCTAGCCTCTCTTAAAGGTGGTCAGCCTCCCATTGATCCAAAGAGCGATTTACCTGAAAATAAAACCCCAGCCATGGAGCGATTCAAGAAGGATGAAATGGCGCAGGAAGCGCTTGCCCATACTGTTCAGTTAGCGGATGTGAATGCGGAAGACTATGATTCCGTTTTCTACCCAGGCGGACATGGTCCTATGTGGGATCTGGCCGAGAGTCCGGTTTCTATCGCATTGATTGAATCTTTCTATAACTCGGGCAAACCAGTGGCGATGGTCTGCCATGCGCCTGGTGTGCTTCGTCACGTCACATATAAAGGGGAACCCATTGTAAAAGGTAAACGGGTCACTGGATTTACGAATGGCGAAGAGGAAGAGGTTCAGCTTACCCATGTTGTGCCGTTCCTTGTCGAAGATGAACTGTTACGCCTGGGGGCCATCTTTGAGAAGGTAAGCAACTGGCAGCCCTTTTCTATTGTGGATGGTCGCCTTATTACCGGACAGAACCCAGCCTCATCTACGTCTGCTGCACAGGCTTTACTTAAGATGCTCCAATCGGCCCAACTAGTGGCTTAGTTCGGGGATTGACCAGCGACTTTTAGAAAAGATCTTTTCTGTATTTTCCTCTGCATTTGACGACCGGATACCCTTTGAGGAGACGGTGAAAGAGCTGAATAGGCAGTGAGCAGATGGTTTTCTACTTTGGAAGTTGAATGGTAACGAAAAAATTTTAGTGAGATCGATTCTGTTAGCAACGTCCAGTCCTATTATTAGGATACAGGTGACGGCTTTTGGGGTGTATAATCACCGGTTTCAAGAATATTTGTTGCAAGTTTTGCTACTATTTACCTGCACCTCAATTTCTCTGGAAGGCCGTAAAGTCACCATGGGCAGAGGAGTAATCTGATTCTCGTTCAGGAGTCTAAAGCGAAATTTTTGTGTTAACAAGGCTAAAATGAGTTGTGCTTCCATCAGGGCAAACTGACGGCCAATACAAGATCGGGGTCCTGCACCAAAAGGCAAATAGGCGAACCGGGGAATTTGTGTCTCATACTTTGGAGTGAACCGCTCCGGCGCAAAACGCTCGGGTTCAGAAAAATAGGTAGGATTTCGGTGCATGATATAAGGAGAAACTAAAACCACCAAGCCTTGTGGAACGTGATATTGACCCAATTGTAGAGGACATAGCGCGGTTCTGCCAAAAGCATAGGCGACTGGATATAAACGCAGCGTCTCCTTGATTACCTGCAAAACATAGGGTAGTTTTTTTAAATCTTCATAAGTAGGAGGAGCCTCTTGCAGGACAGTGTTTACCTCTTCTTTCAGACGTTCATATACGGCAGGATTCTTAGCTAGCAGATAAAAAGCCCAAGATAACGTATGAGCAGTGGTCTCATGACCGGCAAATAAAAAGGTTAGTATTTGATCGCGAATCTGGTGATTGCTCAAAGGTTTCTGAGTTACGGAATCGTTTGTATTCAATAGTAATGACAACAAATCCTGAGGGCTGGTTTTTAAGTTTCGTCGACGTTGACTAATAAATTGGCTCAAGAGGGTATTCAACGGTTTAATAGAGGCATTTAGTTTTTGATTAATTGGTAACGGCCAGGATAAAGGTATAGGTAACATGAACTTTAGGCGTTGATCAGTATAATGAAGCAGATTACCAATTGCTTGTGTGAGCTCCGGGAACTCCTGAAGCACATCGGTACTGAACAGCGCTTGGCTGATAATCCCCAACGTTAGTTCCTGCATGGCGTTCGAGAGATTTAAGGTTTGTCCGCATTGCCAGTTTTGGCATAGCTGTTGAGTCTTTTCCACAATAAGCTTGGCGTACTCCGGATACCGCTCCGCCTGGAATACAGAAATGATTTCCTGACGTTGCTGAGCGTTGGCAGCATTATTGGTCGTCAGCAAGCCTTCACCGAGAATAGGCTTCATCATCAACATGACGGGCGAACGTTCAAAGTGGGTATGCTGTTCTACCAGTAGATTATAGGCAAGTTCAGCATTGCCGGTTACGGCAAACGGTTTGGTAAAAAGCCGATAAGCACCAATCTCTCCACATTGAGTCTCAATGCGCTGATATAACGCTAGTCTGTCACGGCTGAACTCCAGGAGATTGCCAATAACGGGTAACCCTGGCAGTATCGGAATAGGTTTTGAGGACATTGGGCAAACTCTTTTTAATGCCTATAAACCATACTATGAAAGAGCTGAGGGTAAGTCAAACAACTCCTACCAACGGTAGAAAAGAAGTATTTAGTTTTCGGATAATTATATTTACCTTACTTGTGTTCTTTCAGAGCAGAAACAATTTGCTCTTCCTGAGAAATTTTCAGAATTGTCGCTGAGACACGAAGCCTCCGGATAGGCATGTACCAAGGCTACGACTTTTTCATTTGAGTTAATTTCATCACTTATTGAATGGAATTTTAACCCGATTTTCTTATTGTTTCTGGTCCTATTTTGGGGAGCAGACCAAGAGCTGTTATACTGTGATGTCTGACGGGCACCCATTTTTAGAGAATCAATTTAAAACAATGAATTAAAACAATGAAACTGATCTGCCCATTCTTTTCCTGATAGAGAGAATAAGAGAGGAACACTTCTTCTGGTTCTGGTAAATATTGCTCAGATCACTACAGGGCAAAGGTGGATTAATCTGTTAGTTTATACGTCCATCCGGAGTGGCAATAAAACTCATTTTTATCGCTTGGGAACAAATCCACGAAAATGAGTTCGCCCATTCAAGGAGCTACTTTTAAAATTCCTATCTTCCAATAATGGAATCACCAGACGATATGTGATTTTCAGGTTTAATGTAATAACTATTACAATATTGTAATAGTTGAGTTTGAGTTCAAGTATCGTGCCCTAACTATAACGTAAGCTAAGTCTGTGTCATTTTCGATTATCAGCCTAAGTTGAAAGAAAATTTTTAAGGACTTGATAACAGGTTGCTCAATTATGTAACAAGTGTTATATTTTGTAAGCTGATATACGAGTGGAGCTTTTGATAATGAAGTGGTTAGTTCTTTCATATACTATGCCAACTAAAATGACCACGGCATCAAGAGTGAGAATTTGGCGGAAATTAAGAAAGTCTGGCGCTATTTCCCCGAAAGCTGGGGTGCATATCTTACCTTATACTGAAGAATGCCTGGAAACTGTTCGCTGGCTAATGACGGAAATTGAACAGGAGCAGGGTGAAGCCTTGCTGATGAACGTCCAGCATTTTGAAAATCTCCCGGATGATAAAATTATTGATATTTTCCGAAAAGAACGTTCCGCCGATTATGTGGAAATTGAGAATTACTTAAATGAATTAGAGAAAAAAATAAAAGAAAATAGTTTAAATAAAACAGAAAACGGAACTGCCTTTAAGCGGGATATCAACAAGCTTAAGAAAAATGTAGAGACTGTTTCACGAATTGATTTCTTTAAAATTTACGATAAAAAGGCATTACTGGATAGACTGCATCAATTGCAAAGAAGTTTGGTCACAAGCAATCTGATTCTTTTGATTTTGTTCTCTTTGGGGACGCTAAATACGGTTGTACTCCGGAAAATGAAAGAAGAGCGTTATGAAGTAACGCGAAAAGAGAGTATTAAAATAAAGCGTACATTTGATAGAAGCCTGGTTTTCCCCTAGATCTCCAAATAATTATTTCAAAATAATAGGATAACGACTATGCATAGGCGTACCGCTGCAGTCTTGGCTTTTGCAATTGTTATAGGGAATCCCTTTTATTCGGCTCAAGCGAAGACTCCTCTTTCCAAATATCCTCCCCAAGTTCAAAAAGATACCAACGTTAAAACTCGTGAATTTTACCCAACAATCGCAGAGCAGCCTCAAGAGTATAAAAACACTCCGCTCAGTCTTGAGGCTGCTATTTCCCTTGCGCTCAAGCAATATCCCTCCATGAGGCTTGCCGCTGCTAAGATAGCAGCCGCTCAGGGGGAAACGGGAATAGCGAGAACCTCTTACATGCCACGGGCTGATTTTTTCTGGCAAAACAACTGGGCAACCGCTAATCAGCAAATGGGTTTATTCTTTCCGATGCCCGGCTTGCTACCCGTTGCCGGAGGCTATACCAAGCAAAACTGGCAAACCGGTTTCGGACACTACGGTGGTTTGGTTGCCAGTGTGACCGCTTATGATTTCGGCTACAGAGAGGCCAAATTAAACGCCGCAAAAGCAGGCGAGAAAATTGCACAAGCTAACCAACAATTGACGGAATTTGATGTAGCTGCCGCTGCGGCAAACGCCTTTTTACAGGCAGCAACGGCTCAAAGCCTGGTAAAAACGGCGGAGGCGGATTTCACGCGTTCACGCGTTCTGTTTACCATGGTTTCAACATTAACAAAAAGCGGGTTACGTCCCGGCGCTGACGAATCTCGGGCGCTGGCCGACGTGGCTGAATCCGAAACCCGTTTAATCAGAGCCAAGGAGCAGGCCAGGCTCACCTTGATTCAACTGGCTCATACTTTAGGCATGGCCGGGCAAGAAGTCAGCATTAATACCGGGCCGTTTTTAACCACCTCTCCCGCAACTTCTCCATTCCCTATCAATTACAACAATCACCCGGCTGTCAAGGCGGAGTTAGCCACCATAGATAGCCTGATGCTCCAGAAGAAAGCCACGGCGCGTTCCTATTTGCCCAAGCTGAACGTGATGACAGGCGTGATGAGCAGAGGCAGTGCCTGGCAGGATTCAACACATTATCTCGGTGGATTGCATGGCACTTATCCCAACATGATGAACTTTGCATTGGCGGCCACGTTAAATTGGACGCCAACCGACGTATTTGAAGCCCATGCGCGCGAGAAAGTCCAACAGGCTAATATTGACGCGGAAAAGGCCAAGTATGATGAGTTAATTGATCAATTCAAAACCGCTGACGCGCAAGCCAAGGCTCTGATTGAATCCGCAAACGCTATTGCGCAACATACCCCGGTTCAGATTGCCGCTGCGCAAATGGCAAATAAATTGGTCACTCAACGCTACAAAGCGGGGCTTGCCACTTTGGCCGATGTCGCGGAAGCGCAAAAACTGCTGACTCAAGCCGAAGTTGATGACTCCCTGGCAAAGCTTGGGGTTTGGTCGGCTTATTTAGGCGGCGCGGAATCAAAAGGAAGCCTCGTGCCTTTTATGAATCTGGTCCGTCAATATCAAAGTATGAATTTAACCCAACCTCAAATGATGGGTACCCCAGTCAACTCAGGAGCTACCGGCACTACGGCCACTTACCCCAGTACGTTAACGCCAGCGCAACTGAATCCAGGCCAGCCTAATGCCGCCACTTTGAGCCCTATCCTGGCGAATCCGACGACTGAGCCGATGCCAGTCCAAATGCCGCTTTACGGGCAAAACGCCAATCAAAAAAGCCTGGGCTTACCCAATATTCATCAGCAACCGGGCGCACCTTTAAGTCCTGATCAAATCAACCAAAGTCCTCAAGTACAACAAGGAATCAAATAACATGGGCTTCGTTATTACCGCACTTAGAAAACCCATTATGCTGTTGGTGGCCATCCTGGCTATCGTGCTGGTCTCCATTATGGCAGTCATCAAAATGCCCATCGATATTTTTCCATCTCTGGGTGTGCCGGTTATTTATGTTTCCCAACCTTACGGTGGATTAGACCCTACCCAGTTGGAAGGCCATGTGGCTACCTTCTATGAGAATCAGTTCTTGTACGTTAGCGGGATTAAAGGGATTGAAACCAAAAATATCCAAGGTGAGGCCCTATTTAAATTAAGCTTCTATCCGGGCACGGATATGGCGTCTTCAATGGCTGAAGTTATTGGCGCCATTAACCGGGCCAAAAATGCTATGCCTACTGGAACTGTACCGCCACAGGTCATTCGATTCGACGCCGGTAATATCCCAGTTGGGGATCTGGTTCTTTCCAGCAAAACCAAGTCCGTGGGAGAAATTCAAGATATTGCCAACATCCGGGTACGTCCTATGTTTGCCTCCTTGCCGGGTGTGTCTTCCCCTCCTCCTTTCGGGGGAAACCAGCGTACCATCGTCATTACCGTGGATCCTTCCAAACTCCGAGATTATCACTTAACGCCGGATGACGTTATTCGTGCGATTGCGGCTAACAATACCATTACGCCTTCCGGCAACGTGGGTATCGGCAAATTAAACCGATTGGCCCCGATGAATACCGTCGTGGACAATCCGCAAGAGCTTGCCAATATCCCTCTGGTGGCAAAAGCAGGTCCTACCGTTTTTCTGAAGGACGTGGGCACGGTTGCCGACAGTACCGATACGCTGGTCGGTTATGCCTTGGTCAACGGGAAACGTTCCGTTTATATTCCGGTGACGAAGCGGGCGGACGCCTCAACCTGGAACGTGGTACAGGAAGTGAAAGCTGCCCTTCCGGCATTTAAAGACGCCGTACCCGCTGATGTGGATGTTTCGTATGAGTTCGATCAATCCGGCTATGTGGCGAACGCTTTAACGGAACTGGTTTCCGAAGGCGTTATCGGTGCCGTGCTAACCGGCTTAATGGTACTGATGTTTTTGCGTTGCTGGCGAAGCACCATTATCGTGGTCGCAACGATTCCCATTTCATTGCTTTGCGCCTTGATTGGCCTATGGATGACCGGTCAGACCATTAACACCATGACTTTGGGCGGTTTAGCCTTAGCCATTGGGATTCTGGTGGATGAAGCAACCGTTGCGATCGAGAACATTCACACCCATTTGGCGCAAGGGAAGTTTAAAGCCCGCGCAGTTTTTGATTCTGCCAAGGAAATCGGTTTGCCGTTGTTGCTGGCAATGATCTGCGTATTGGCGGTATTTCTACCCTCCTTTTTCATGAGCGGCGTACCCAGAGCATTATTTATTCCGCTATCGCTTGCGGTCGGTTTCGCGATGATTGCATCGTATGTGCTTTCACAAACCCTGGTGCCAGTATTGTCAGTCTGGTTGTTGGATAACAAAAGCCATCATCCGGAAACTGAAAAAACACCTTCCAAATTCTCACTCACCTACTTCACTTATAAATATGCCCAGGTTATGGAAAATCTGCTCAAGTATCCCAAGCTCCTGGTGCCGTGTTATCTGGTCATTGCGTTCATTGTACTGGCCTTGGTTGGTGGGAGTCTTGGCTCGGAGCTTTTCCCCAAAGTAGAAGGCAACCAGTTCAAATTTCGCCTCAAGGCTCCCACGGGAACTCGTGTTGAGGAAACCGAACGTCTGACCCTCAAGGCTTTGAATATTATTCAACAGGAAGTCGGCGGTAAGGATAACGTCAATATTTCACTGGCCTATGTAGGTACTCAGCCTTCTTCCTATGCTTCCGCTCCTGTTTATCTGTGGACCAGCGGCCCTCAGGATGCGGTGGTTTCAGTCGCATTGAAGAAAGATCTGCCCATTAAAGTGGATCGATTGGAAGAAAAACTGCGCGATCGTTTTGTGCGAGAAATGCCGGCAGGCACAACGGTTTCTTTTGAGCCTGCCGACTTAGTCAGCCAAGTTATGAATCAGGGTGCAACCACGCCCGTTGAAATCGCGGTGCTTGGCAAATCCTTGCAACAGGACCATGCCTTTGCCGGAAAACTGAAAACTGCCCTGGCAAAGTTGCCTTATATTCGCGATTTACAAGACGGACAGCCCTTTGAATATCCCACTTTGAACATTCACATGGATCGGGAATTGGTTGGGCAAATGGGATTGACCATTCAAAAGCTGAGTCAGTCTATTATTGCAGCAACATCATCTACTCGTTTCGTATTGCCGAATTTCTGGCTGGACAGGGAAAAAGGCGCCGCTTACCAGGTTCAGGTGCAAATTCCTCAAAACCAGATGGCTTCCGCGGATGACCTGAATGCCATCCCTGCTACCGATGATCCCAGCGGCCATCCGACGATCGGTGATGTGGCAGACGTGTCCAACGGACACACCTACGGTGAAATTGACCGTCTGAACAGCAAACGGATGGTTTCGGTGATTGCCAATCTGCACGATAAAGATTTGGGCAGTGCCTCCCGTGATATTCAAAAAGTGGTTGAATCTGTCGGCAAGCCGCCACGGGGTATGGAGGTGAAAATCCGCGGGCAGGTTTCCCTGATGCTGGAAACATTGGAAGAGCTGAAAGGAGGATTATTCCTGGCGATTATGGCTATCTTCCTGCTATTGGCGGCTAACTATCAATCTTTCAAACTGTCCTTGGTCGTTGTTTCCACTTTACCGGCAGTGTTGTGCGGAGCGGTCATCATGTTATGTCTGACCGGCACGACGCTGAACATTCAATCGGCGATGGGCGCGATTATGGCTTTAGGCGTCGCGGTCGCCAACGCCATCCTGCTTGTTACCATGGCTGAGAATTATCGAAAACAGTGGGGAAATGCCGCTGTTGCCGCGTTAGAAGGCGCAAGAACACGCTTGCGTCCGATCCTCATGACCAGTCTTGCTATGTCAGTTGGTATGATTCCCATGGCTTCCGGTCTGGGTGAAGGCGGTGGCCAGAGCGCTCCACTTGGTCGTGCGGTCATTGGAGGGATTATCGCCTCTACCTTTGCCACGCTGACTATTCTGCCTCTGGTATTTACCCTGATCCAGGGCAAAGCATCAACCGCTTCACCTTCATTGGATCCTGAAGATCCTGAAAGTTCACATTATGATGCGCACTTAATTAACTCTGCTACTACAACTCATGAAGAGTAATTTAGCGCATGATGATCTGTCATTTTTATTACCAAGGAGCTTTAAAAAATGCGATACCTAAGCGTAGCTGTCCTCGCTAGTAGCCTTACATTAGGTCTATTCTTATCAGGCTGCAAAATGTCCTCAACTGAGGAAAAACCTAAAGAACAGTCTGTTTCATCTGCTGCAAGTCAATCCTCGGAGCAATCAGTCGATGTTTTCATGTTAAAAACGTCTAATTTTCAGAAAAATCTTCGAATACCCGGTGAGATATCTCCATTTGAGACTGTGGAAGTTTATCCTAAAATTGAAGGTTTCATTCAGCAGATTTATGTAGACAGAGGTTCTCAGGTCCGTCAAGGGCAAGTCTTGGCAAAACTGATTGCACCGGAATTAGAGGCAAAAATTGCGGAAGCACGTTCTAAAGTGAACGAAGCAGATGCGGCTGATGCGGAAGCCAGCGCAAAATATACTTCAGCACAAGGGGTTTATGCCCGATTGAGCGAAGCTGCGAAGGTTCCTGGCGTAATTTCGGAAAACGAGTTAGCCACCGCTAAAATGGCCGCCCAAGCTGCAAATTCCCATGTACAGGCATTGCAAGGTGCACGCATGGCCAGCCGAGCCAATGTTAAATCCTTGCAGGAAATTAAAAGTTATCTGCAAATTATTGCTCCCATCAGCGGAGTGGTCTCTAAGCGGAGTCTGCATCCCGGCGCGCTGGTTGGACCATCTGGGGCAGGAGCATCTGCCCCGATTGTGGAAATTGATCAGATTAAGCGCCTTCGGCTATTGGTTTCTGTGCCAGAACGTTATTATGGCGAAGTCAAACTCGGCAAGCGAGTCCCATTTAAAGTATCCTCTTATCCCGATCGTACATTTACTGGCATTATTAGTCGGCCCTCGTATGCCTTGGAGGAAAAGAACCGTACGGAAATCGTTGAACTTGACGTCAACAATCAAGATTTGGCACTATCTCCCGGCATGTATGCCGAAGTCCAGTGGCCGGTTCAACGTAAGGAAAGCACCTTTATGGTCCCTTCCTCCGCTATTGTAACCACGGCGGAGCATACTTTTGTGGAGCGTATAAAGAACAATAAAGTGGAGTGGGTAAACATCCAAAAGGGTTTTACCGATGGCGATCAGATTGAAGTGTTTGGTGATTTACATGTAGGTGATCAAATCATACAAAATGGTTCAGACGAGTATCGGAATGGAAACAAATTAAGTCCTCATTTCATTTCCGAAAATATTCAGAAATGAAAGCGCTTTAAGAGTCAGCCCACATTGTTAAATACCTCAACAACCTTATCCTGGGTAACTTTTTATCTGATCAAAGCTTTCAAAAAGCGTAATATATAAACAAGGCTGCCCATCTATCTGGAGCAGCCTTTTTTTAAATTTGGATTATGTTTAGTGCCAACCAGTAGCGATAATATTCATCAGGGCCTGATTGTCTTTGACGTCGTTCAGACTGGTTAGGCTGATCCCATTATTAGCGGCATATGTGGTCATTTGTTGTACAACCTGATTGATTTGATATGCATCAATCATTTTATATGAGCCCTTATCTGAATCAATAAGCACATCATAAAAGCTGGTTGTGGCATTTTGAACAGATAACATATCGGTATTGTTATCTGTAAAGCCAATTTCCAAAGTTCCATTATTCATATAGAAGGCAACAGTGGCTGGATCTATATCGACTTCCATCCGAATTTCATCAACCCGGTCAGAACTAGTGATGTTTTGAATAACATCATGACCGTCGCCTTTACTAAAGATAAATTCATCATTCCCACTTCCGCCAATCAGTGTATCATCTCCAGTTCCACCTGATAGATAAGTGAATTCATACCCTGTACCGGCATAGATAGTATCATTACCTTCCCCTCCAGCCAGAGTCTCTATAACAACATCTTTTTCGACGCCAACACCTCCGAAGAGGATATCGTCTCCTTCATCCCCATAAACTTGAGTGCTGTCACCGCCACCGGTTAGAACGTCATTACCAGCTAAGCCATGTATAATATCAGATCCACCCATGCCCTGGATTGTATCATTACCCAGGCCACCTTTAAGGTTATCGTTACCGGAAGTGCCTTGAATAAAAAGCGGGTTAAAACTATCAGTGGTAGCTGCAAGGTTTACCACATCACTAAAGTGAAGGGTTTCATTATGACCAGTTATACCGGTAAAAATTATGTTTTCGATTGCGCCTGTGCCTGGCTGGCTTTGCAAAATATTTGTTGAGGAATTATTAAAGTAATTTTGAATCTTCAGTGTCTCATTATCTGCAAAAACAATGTTAAGCTGATCAATAAAATGATCACCATTAGAATCAACCGCTTTCCAGCTAGATACAATCCCAGACGAGGTGCCCAAAAATTCTAATGTATCATTACCACTTTCATCAAAGATTGTATCAGTTGCATTGGACTCCAATGACCCTAGTTCATCAAAAATAACATATTACTCCGGCATATGAATGTTTAACATATTGAGGCTAAGAGTGTTACAATACGGGGATGAGAGTAACAAGAGATTTACGAGAGCAGAGTCCAAAACAGCAAGAAGAAATCCGTCTTCGTGCTGTGGAGGCAGTAAATAGCGGTCAATCACAAACTGAAGTTGCCCGTCTTTTCGACGTTTCCAGAACATCTGTTTGCAAGTGGGTAAATAAAGCAAAACGAAAAGGAATAAAATCATTAGTTTCAAAACCCCGTGGGGGAAAGAAGAAGCGATTAATCAGTAAATTGCAGGAAGGTAAAATTCTGAATTGGGTTCGGGATAAGCACCCGGAACAATTGAATCTTCCATTTGTGTTGTGGACCCGAGAAGCGGTACAATCGCTAATCAAAAAAGTTTCGGGGGTTCAGCTGGCCACTCGCACGGTCGGTGAATATTTGAAGCGCTGGCAATTCACCCCACAAAAGCCTCTGAAGCGAGCTTATGAACAAGATCCAGCGGCTGCCAAAGAATGGGTTGAGTCCGTGTATCCTGAGATTCAGGAAAAGGCGAAAACTGAAGACGGCATCATCTATTGGGAAGATGAAATGGGGCTCCGTTCTACGCATTATGCAGGCCGTAGCTATAGCCCTAAAGGAAAAACGCCGGTGATTCGAATGAGTGGAAAGCGCTTTGGCGTCAATATGATTTCTGCTATAAGCAACTCAGGCAAACTGGCTTTTTCGCTTTACGAGGTGCGTTTTACCACCGTCGTCTTTCTGAATTTCCTCAAGCGACTGATCCAACATTCCAATGGCCGCAAGGTCTTTCTGATTGTGGATGG
>Ga0157374_10002088_pt1 | contig 16807 bp, 17 predicted proteins | sample M25metaG_FD_115308 | JGI IMG/M metagenome (GOLD analysis project Ga0157374, IMG submission 115308) | Miscanthus rhizosphere microbial communities from Kellogg Biological Station, Michigan, USA - M2-5 metaG | ecosystem: Host-associated > Plants > Roots > Rhizosphere > Soil | place: USA: Michigan...
ACCAATATTTAGATCATGCGCGTCTAACAATCAGTACAGGGGTAAAATAGTGATGCAGGATCTGTTACTTCCTGCTCCCCTAACGTAGTTGACGGAGAGCCTCTCGGCTTCCCGGAGGATGAAAGTGCTAAAGAATATAGCCAGGTTTTCGGTGCCGGCGATGCTCATGGCCGCGGCAGTCTCGGTACCGGCGGCTCAGCTCTCGGGCGATGCCCGCGCAGCCATTCCGCACGACGTACAGCAGTTAGTTGTCATCGATTACAAGGCGATGCAAAACTCCAACACAGCCATGCAACTCCGCGATCGGGTGATGCCGCCGGACTTGAAGCAGTTCGAGGAAGCTCTTCGTCGCTCTGGTTTGAATGACAACCACGATGTCGATCAGTTGGCGTTCGCGCTCTTCCGCATTGGAAATTCAGGGGACTCTCTTGAGACGGTCGGCATTGCGCAAGGCCAATTCGATATGGACAGCGTTATGGCTAACTTCCGCAAGCAGAAGGTTGTTCCCAAAATGGTTCGCACCAACAAGACCTATCCCTTGGCGCGTACCGGCATGGTGCTTTGCTTCGTTGATCCTTCCACCATGGTTTTCGGGAGCCCTGAAGCCGTAAAGGCTGCGCTCGATGTACGCGACGGCCTCAAGCCGGGCATGTTGAGTAACGGCGGAATCATGGATGCCATGCGCTCGGTCGATTCCCAGCCGCTCTGGAGCGTCCTGGACAAAAGCGGAACCCAGATCATGATGAAGCAGGTGCTCGGCGAGGCCGGCTCGGTGGCCGACTATGAGTCCATTCGCAAACGGCTCGAGTCCTCATGGTACGGGATGGATTTTCAGCACGGCGTCAAATTCACTCTGACCATTTCAACGGGTGACTCCTTTGCGGCGGCCACAGTTTCATCGCTGCTTTCGGCAGCTGTGATCTACAAAAAGATGAGCGGGAATGAAACCGAAAAGGCTGCTCTCGCTGCCACGGATATCAGTTCCAATTCCGGCCTGCTCAACATCCACTTCGCAACCTCCGACAGTGACTTCAACAGCCTCTTGAACTCGTCGCTGTTCCAGAGCATGGTTCGCTAGTCGGCTTCGCCTTAATCGCCAAACAGTGGGAGCCCCGGTTGCTCCCACTTTGTTTTTGCACCAGTCAGCTGGCGAATAACACCAAGTCATTCGTCGACTCCACCGAAGTCAACACCCGGTTCCTTCCTGCGCGTTTGGCAGCATAGAGCGCTTCGTCAGCCTTCTGCATCAGCACGCTCAGACGCTGCCCGGCGGTGGGAATAACCGTGGCGCACCCCACGGACACCGTTACGTGTCCCGACGAGTTTGAATCATGAGAGATATTGCGGATCCGCAAAGCCGCCCGTATTTCCTCACCGACTTGAACTGCTCCTTCGCGCCGCGTATTGGGCAGAATCACTCCAAACTCCTCGCCGCCGATTCGTGCAACCAGGTCGCCAGCCCGCGATACCACGTCGCGCGCCGACTCGGCAATCTGCTTCAGACCCTTGTCCCCTTGGGGATGACCGTATGTATCGTTGTAGGACTTGAACCAGTCTGCGTCGATTAGAAGAACTGAGAGTGGCAGTCTCTCTCGCTGGCAGCGTCGCCATTCATTCGCAAGACACTGATCGAAAGCGCGCCGATTTGCTAGTCGCGTCAGGGCATCGGTTGCAGCAAGTGCCTCGAGTGTGGCGTACGCCTCCTTGAGCTTGCGCTCCGCCTCCTTCCGCCGCGAGATGTCGCGCATCATGTTCAAGATTCCCAGGGCCACTCCAGTCCGAGGCTCGCGTACCGCGCGGAGATTTCCTTCAACCCAGAGATAACCGCCCTTCACATTCTCAATTCGATACTCAACCAGCTCACCATGACCACCCAATCGCAATCGCTCAATCACGTTGCGAACTCTACCCAGGTCGTCTGGATGTACGCATTGGAGGCTCCGGTGTCCTAGAAGCTCCTCCCGGCTCCAGCCCCCAAGACGTTCCGCAGCCGCAGACACATAACTTCTTTTCCCCTTAAAGTCAGCAAAGATGATCACATCCCGCGAGTTTTCCGTCACCACTTCATGAAGGTTTGCCGTCTCGCGTAGCTGTCGCTCCGTAGCCCGCAGCGTCTCCAGCACTGAATACGCGGCAAAGATCAGAAACATCCCGGAAGCAAGATAGAACTGCAACAGAATTGTCGAACTGCGCGACAACGCGGTGCCGACGACTGCGAACGGGCCCATTTCGTGGATCGTGAACCAGCTTCCTACGGCCGTAACAAACAACGTACTCATGGCCGCCCAGCCAAGCCCCAGTCGAAACAGAATCAGCGCGACAGTCGGATAGATCAAGAAGAGAAAGGGCATCTTCCAGGGCGCGAAGGCTCCGATGGTTATCGGTATCAATGCCGCCAAAAGAGCCCATGCCCCCTTCGAATTCTCAGAAGGCCTTAAACGGTTTTGAAACAAAGCTACGCATGCAGGAGTCGTAATCGCAGTTCCGAGTCCATCCGTCGAGATCCAATTCAGCAACGGTAGCCATGTGAGGTGGCGGGTCCACAAGGCGTATCCGGTAGCAAATAGCAGGGAAACCAGAGCAGGCGCGCCCGCAACCGCATACAGACCAAATCGAAACAGGTATTTTTGATCGCAGAACCGCGGCATCTGCGCTGAACGCCTTCGAAGAGCGGATGCTGCCAGCCAGACTTCCAGCACATTGCAGACCGATAGCGCTGCGCATCTCTCCCAGTCTTCCGGATACACAACCAGACCCCCGGCAAGCATGCCGCAGAACACAGCCACGAAATATCTCGGCCACAGCCATCGGGGCGCGAGGAGCAGGTAAGACAATGCCAGCCCGTTTGCAACCCAGATGAGATGCCCACAGTGCTCGATGCCCACAATCGCCGTTGCGATAAATACCAATACGAAACAGCCGCTGAGCCTCAGCCATCGCAATTGGTGAGGCGCCATCCGTTTCCGCAAGCGTTCTCCCTGCAGGTCCCTGTCAGTCACCAGGCATCCTCCAGAGAACTTATCGGCGTTGACGGGGCAGAGATGAGGGATCGGCTTTGAGCGGATGCGCCTTCCGATTTTCGGTCAACGGATCGGATTGATCGCTGGATGGAATTCCGCTTTCCCGTTGGGCTGGAGGTCTATGTCGAATCGCCCCTCCTGACCTTCATAGAGCGTCGGACCGGTGATCTGAATCTGCTTTCCGCTTCCGTCGGTATATTGCAACTTCAGCGGTCCGCTTCCCCTCGTCTGAATCCGGTGATGAAATTCACCGCTCGTTGCCAGGGCATCCGCCCCGAAACTCGCGCTGGGATAGTCGACTTCCAGCAGGGATATCGGCCCGCCCGTGTCATTCTTCACCGTTGCTTCAATGTGATACGAATGGCATGCGCTTAGCAGTACAACGCACACGGAAAGAACGAACAATCCGATTGGAAAGGGATTGCCGACTCGTTTTTTCATTTTTCTGCTTCCGTCTGGCTCGTCCCGGAATTTTCTGGCTCGACAACCGCAAGCCGCTTCTCCAAGCGGTCGATCCTCTTGAGCAGCTCAGGCAGCCGCTGGAAAATCGTAACCGCCCGCAGCCACACGCGGTTGTCAAAGCCCGGCGACCCCGAGATCATCTTTCCCGGCGCAATATCGTGGCTTACCGCCGACTGCGCGGTCAGAATCACCCCATCACCCACGTTGCAGTGTCCCGCGATTCCCGTTTGTCCTGCCAGGATCACGTTGTTGCCGATCACTGACGATCCAGCCAACCCGGTCTGTGCGCAAATCAGTGTATCTTTCCCGACGCGCGAACCGTGTCCCACCTGGACAAGGTTATCGATCTTGCTGCCGTCGCCTATCTCCGTAGAGCCCACCGTGGCACGGTCCACACAGGCATTTGCCTGGACATCGACGCGGTCTCCAAGCCGGACTGGCCCGGACTGCGGAATCTTCATCCAATGACCCTGCTCGTTCTTGGAAAAACCAAATCCATCCGCACCCACAATGGCGCCATTCTCCAGGGTGACGTCGTCGCCGAGTTCGCAGTTCTCCCGCACAACTGCATGAGCATGGGCAAATAGTCTCTTTCCTGCCTTCACTCCGGGATAGAGAACCACGTGCGACAGCAGCGTCGCTCCGGGACCGAGCTTTACATTTGGCCCGATCACCACGTATGCACCGATGTGAGCGCCCTCGCCGATTTCCGCCGTAGGATCTACAACGGCCGTCGCATGGATTCCGGCGGAATAAACCGGCGGCTGATAGAACATTCCGAGAGCCCGCGAAAACGCGTGGTATGGATTCTTCAGCCGTAGCGTCGGCGTTTCTATCTCGGGAAACTCAGGCTCCACAAGCACTGCTGCCGCCTTTGTCTTCCTGGCGAGTCCCGCATACTTGGGATTTGCCACAAAGGTGATTTCGGAGGCGCCTGCATCCTCAATCCCTTTCACGCCTGTCACTTCCACGTCGGGATTCCCGTGGAGCTCCGCACCCAGCCGGCTTGCCAGTTCACCAAGCTTCATCGAGAAAAATTGTAACGGACCCACCCGGTGTGGCTACGCGTCGGGGTCGGCAGGGAATAGCTCCGGCTGGGGCTCCGTCCGTTTCCGGTGACCCCCGGCTCCAATCAGGCTGATAACTTCCAGACTCTGTATCGCCTGCCTCGGCACATAGACCCGCTGGGTGTTGGACCGCGTGTCAGGTGGGGTCACCAGCAGTCCGGCCCCCATCACTAGCGACCGGTCGTTCGCCGCAATTCCCTCGAGCTCATCTCCGTCGTTCAGTACCATCCTGAGCCACAATCCAGAGGTTCGGGGCCTAACGGCAAACCTCTTCTGCAGAAGGCGTTCCGGATTGGACGAGTCAGCTGTTGACGAGAAATCTCGCACATAGCAAACCCACTTCACCGTCTCCCATCCGATCGTGAGCACCTTGCCGCCTTGATCCAGAACCTCCAGGGCTGACGAGTCCTGCCCGAATGCCGCTCCTGCGTAGCCGGCATACCACTCGCGCGAGAACTTGCGCACAATCACCGGCTTACGAGCGGAACCCATGGCATGGATTTTCGCACGCTGCGGCTCAATTCTCCCCCGGAAAGTCGCAAAACTGGTGCCGATCATACTGGTCAACGGGTTCGGACTATGATAAGGTACTGCTTTGCACGCTCTCGCATAGTGTCCCGTAACCGTAGCCACATCAGACACTTGCCTGTGGTTTTGGAAGCAGAAGCAGGAACGGAATGCCCGACTACATTTACCTTCTTGAGAACCGGTTATCAGCCGACCAGCAGAATGCCCTGCGGCAGTTGCGCGAAGTCGCCCGTGAGGCGGGCTCCCTCCTCTTTCTAACCGGAGATGCCGTCCGCGACCTGACCAGCGGCCATGCCGTTCGTGACATCGAGGTTTCGGTACAGGCGAATGCCCTGAAGCTCAAGAAACCCGTCGAGAAACTCGGCGGTCAGGTCTGGGGTGAAGATGATGCCTCCAAGACCCTGTATCTCTGTTTTCCAGGCACCGTGCGCGTCGATCTTGTTAGCACACACCGCCGCGATTATCCCAAGCCCGGCAAACCCGCTTTTCACTTCGGATCCATCCAGGAAGATCTTCGTCGCCGCGACTTCACCGCGAACGCCATGGCCATCTCCCTCAACGATGGGTCTTACGGCCTCTTGATGGACCCGCTGAACGGCGCAGCCGACATTGAAGCGCGCACCCTGCGCCTGGTCTCCAACTACGGCTTCCTCGAAGAGCCGTCATTGATGATCCGCGCCATCCGCTACAAGGCGCGCCTGGGATGGGAACTCGATCCACGAACACAACAGCGCTACGAAAACGCCAAGGCCGAAAACATCATCGAGTCTCTCTCCCCGCACGACCAGAGCTACGAGCTCGAACAGATAGGCCACGAAGACGACGGCCTGAAGGTTCTGCGCGCACTTGAAGCCGAGGGCTGGATGAAGTATCTCTTCGCCGCATGGACCGCGAGCAAGGCGGACGAAGAAAAACTCAACGCGCTTCACGATCTGCGCGTGCAACTGCAGATGCAGGGTGTTCAGCCTGACATGTCCGCGGCACAAATGCAGTTGATCACCGCGAAGATGGCGCCCAAAGATCTGTCCGCGCTCAAGAAGCAACTCCTGCGCCCTGGATTCGTCGAAGAGTGGAACAGTCTCGACTCGCTCGCCAGCGGATTCGCGAAGATCCTTCTCAACAAGGCCAACGCAACTCCTTCGGTCACCTATAAGCTCTTCACAACGCATGATCCGGAAGCTGTACTCTGGCTCGGCTTCACCAGCAAAGACGGCGCTGTCAAAGCCAAGTACGAGCTCTTCCTCAAAACCTGGCCGGAAGCACGTCAGCGCATTCCGTACGCTCAGATGCAGGAGATGCGGATCACGCCGGAGCTTGCAAAGTACAACGAGATTCTTCACCAGATATTCCTTCAGCTAATCGACGGAAAGCTGACTACCCCCGAAGAGACCAAAGCCTTCCTCGAGCCTTACTCTCCTCCCGCGCCTCCTCCGCAGATCACCATCAAGCGTTCGCGTGCCAAGCGTGCGGAAAAGGTCAAAGAGAAATCGTTCGACGACGAGGAAGAGTCTGAAGAGGGCGGCGATGACGACGAGGACCTCGATGACATCGGCGGTGGAGGGGACGACGACGAAGTTCTCGATCTCAAGCTTCCGAAGGGCGACGACCTCGAAGAAGACCTCGGCGATGAGGACGACGGCGAAGAAGAGGAAGAGTCAGACGACGAAGACGACGATGAGAAGCCAGCGGCAAAGCGTGGCAAACAGCCTGCTCAGCCCAAGACTGCCAAGGTAGAACCAAAATCCGCGAAGGAAACACCGGGGAAACACGCTCCGGAGAAGGCTCCAGCACCGAAAGCAGCGCCGGCAGCTAAGACCAAAGCGGAACCTGTGAAGTCGGAAAAGAAAGCCGCCCCCGTTGCGCCTGCCAAGAAACCAGTCGCGCCTCCCGTCAAGCAGGCTCCTGCTGCAAAGCATCCCGCGAAGCCCGTTGCCAAGGCTCCGGTGAAGGCTGCGCAGGTCAAGGCTCATGCCAAACCGGCCCACAAGGCGGTTCCATCGAAGAAGCCCGCGGCTGCGGCCAAAGCCAAGCCGCATGCACCTGCGAAACATGCATCAAAGAAGGCGCCTGCGAAGCCCGGCAAGAAGCACTGATCCCTGTTTGGGCCAGAATTTTTCTCTGGCCCTTACATCTCAGGTGCTATCCTCCCTCCAACTCCATTCCGCCGGAGAACCCCTGTGATGCTTCGACGTTTTCCCCGCCTGTCGTGTGCCTGTTTTCTCGTTCTATTCAGCCTCGTGAACTTCGCACATGCAAAGCGAATCACGCCTGGAACGCAGCTCGCAAACACCAGCGGTGCAGGATACCGTTTCGATCGCGGCGGATGGATGTTCGTACACCTTGAGGGGTCGCCTGCTGAGATAGGTTTTGAGCACGGGCAGCTTCTCTCCGCTGAAATTGCCGACTTGATCCGCGTGATGAAGCTTGAGACCCTCCACGACACCAAGCGTGAATGGAATTTCTATCGCGAGACCGGGCGCAAGATGCTCTGGCCCCACATCGATGCCGAGTACCAGCAGGAACTCGGAGGCATCTCCAAAGGCGCACAATCGAAGGGCGCAAAGCTCGACGTATGGGACATCGTTGCTCTCAACGGCTGGTTTGAAGTGCCGGATTATTATGTTCCCTGGCTCAACAAGCGCGAGAAGGCCCTCAACGCGCCGCACATCCTTCCGGAAGGTCACTGCTCCGCGTTCATCGCTACCGGCAGCTATACCAAAGGTGGAAAGATCGTCGTTGCGCATAACAACTGGACCAGCTATGCAGACGGCGAGCGCTGGAACGTCATTTTCGATATCAAGCCGCAGCATGGCCATCACATGTTGATGGATGGAGGGCCCGGCTCGATTACCAGTGGCGACGACTTCGGCGAAACGGACGCCGGTCTCATCATCACCGAGACTACGATCACGCAGTTCGCTGGATGGAATCCTGACGGTAAACCGGAATTTGCCCGCTCCCGCAAAGCGATGCAATACGCCAACTCGATTGACGAGTACGTTGCCATCATCAAGGAAGGGAACAACGGGGGCTATGCCAACGACTGGATGATCGGCGATCGCAACACCGGCGAGATCGCCTACCTGGAACTGGGCCTGAAGAATACGCCCCTGTGGCGATCCAAAGATGGCTACTTCATCAGTTCCAATTTCCCGCGCGATCCCGGCGTTATCAAAGACGAAACCGAAGGCTTCGACACCTCGAATGTCTCGTCGTCTATGAATGCGAGACACAAAACCTGGGAGCGCAAGATGGCCGAAAACAAGGGCCAGATCGACGTGAATCTCGCTCAGTCATTTCTCGGCAATCACGAAGACAGCTTCACGGGCAAAACCGCGCCCAGCACGCGAACCCTCTGCGGTCACACCGATGCAGATCCAAAAGGCGTACCTGAATGGGGCGACGCCCCCTATGATCCGGAAGGCGCGGTTTCAGGAAAAGCTACAGACTCCGATATGGCTGCGAGTATGTCCCTCATGGCCCGCGCAGGACATCCCTGCGGCGAAGATTTTCTCGCGGGCCCGTTCCTCGCCAAACATGCGGAATTCAGCTACCTCAAACCGATCCTCAGAGATATGAAGGCCGGACCGTGGACCCGGTTCACCGCCGACGAGAAGCGCTAACCGCGCGCACTCTACTTGTAGATCAGATGGATGTTGATCTCCGTCACCGGACATGCGACGTGAACGATCGCTGCTTCGAACGACGGCGCGCTCAGTCCCACGTGAGGATTGTTCGCGAATCCGAAACCCTCTTTAGGGAATCCGATGAAGTTCCGGTCCAGCTTGTGGTTCTGGTTTTCGTCGTGAATCGCAACCACGCCATAGTCGCCTGCCTGAAGATTCTCCATCACGGCGGTCGCTTTGCGCGCTCCCTCCGCAATCGGTGTCGGCCAGTGATTTACGGTCTTGCCCATCTCTTCGGGCCAGCCGTCACGCGTCTTGAAGACGGCCGCGCCAACTACGCCGATCGAGTTTCGCAATCCATCCACGTGGATTCGGAGCGTACATCCTCTCGGGGCAGTTTTCGTCTGTGATCCTGCATCGGCGCAGACCACGGAAGCCGCAAATAGGAAGGCGAGTATGCGTCTGGAGTTCATGTGCAGATTAGACGAGCGACGTCGTCCCTTGAGCGCACAAAGGAACAGACTCAAAAAAGGAAGCGGCCTGATGGCCGATTCCTTTTTCTGAGCGATGTCAGGTTGGATTGTCGTGCTTCAGGAGAAACGGAGCTTGGGAACGATTGTCTCTCTAATAGCGACCGCTGCGCGCGCCTGCGCTGCTGCCTTTACGTGCTTGGTAGCAGTCCCTGCAAAACACAGGACGATCACCGCGCGGTTCAAATGGAACAGTCGTTGGTTGACCGCAGCCGGAGCAGATCACAGGTGTGCCATGGGAAGAAGCCTGCCGATAACCGGAGCCTCCCCCACCTTGGTCGCTCTTCTTTGCCATACGGCAAGGCTTGCAGCGCTTGGGGGTCGAATAACCGCGTTCCTGGAAGAACGCCTGATCCGCAGCGGTGAACGTAAATTCTTGTCCACAGTCACTGCACGTAAGTTGAATATCTCCGGCCATGGTTGTCCTCGCGGTGATTGTACATATGAGACGGTAAATTTTATATAAGAATCTTGCTCATCCCTCAAAACTTAACAAGCCGTTGTATCGTCTTAGGACGACCTTCCCTGTAACTTGTACGCGGTATCCTCAGTCAAACTGTGTCTCGATTCACTTCTTTCGCATTCTATCTTCTGCCGGATGACCTCACTCAATCCCGATTTCGAAGCTGATTGCATTCGCCGCATCCTTGCTGGCGAAAAGCATCTCTTCCACGACCTCATCCGGCCGTGTGAGCGGTCTATCTATTTCCTCCTCTATTCATTGCTCAAGAACGAGGCTGAAGCGGAAGACGTTGCGCAGGAAACAGTTATCAAGGTCTTTCAGAATCTGGACAAATTCCGCGGCGATTCCCAATTCCGCACCTGGGTTCTTTCCATCGCCCGCAACGAGGGTTTGGGCCGCCTGCGAAAGATTTCCAATCGCCGTGAAGACTCGCTCGACGCTGAGACTGATGAACAGACGGGAGATTACACGCCTGCAATCCTTACTAGCTGGCGCGAAATCCCCGCAGAAGCCCTTGAACAGAAAGAACTCGGCAACCTGCTTCGAAAAGCCATCGAAGGCCTCCCGGAGATATACCGTAACGTCGTGCTGCTCAGGGACATCGAAGAAATGGATATCCGGGAAAGTGCTGCTGTGCTGGGAATCTCCGAAGCCTCGGTCAAAGTACGCCTGCACCGGGCACGGGCGATGCTCCAGCGCAACTTGGCTCCGCAACTGAAGGGATTTGCCCCCGCAAAACGCCGCTGGTTTGGGGGCCACACATGAGGATCGACTGCAAACACGTCTGGGAGCATATCTCGGCCTACATCGAAAACGATGTAGATCCGCAGCTTCGTGCCGACATCGACCGGCACTTGGAGACCTGCGAGATCTGCTCGGCTGTGCTCGATTCCACCCGGAACGTCGTGGTTCTCGTGGCGGACGACCGCGTCTTTGAATTGCCGGCAGGCTTCAGCGAACGTCTCCACGCAAGGATCGACAGGGAACTGAAAAAACCGGAAGATTCTAACCCTTGATTCTCAGCAGGTCTTGGCAATCCTGCACGCCGGGGGTGGCCCCGTGCGATGCACCATCGGATGAGTCCACGTCTCCAGACCGACCAGGAGTAGCGTAGCGACCGCCAGAATGATTTGCAGCCGTTCCGAGCGCTTCTCCCTGGCCGTCCGTTCCCGCCGCCGCCATTGCGCCGCAGGCTGGTTCCGTAGATGCCGCATCCATCCCAGAACGGCCAGATTTATTACGGCTCCCAATGTCGCCACAATCAGCACCGGTATCCGGATAGCGTCCTGATGCCATCCCTTTGCCGGGGCGTAAATCCCGCTGGCAGCCGCCAGTGCCGACAATCCAATCGCCACCCGGATGCCGCTGATTGTCAAAACCGCGGTGCACAGGCTCTGCAGCAGGGCCAGCAGAACGCTCCCCCAGACCACGGCCCGAATCGGCCTTGTGCTTATGTCCGCCTCGTGAGCTTGGGCGTTTTCAGGGCTCTGAGCATCGAGTTCGTCTTTAAGCTGCAAAGTATCTCAAGCCTTGGAGGGAAAGTCAGTGCATGTGTCTTTTGAGACGCAACCCAACCCCAGAGTAAAGCACCAGCTCAAATCAACCAATCCAAACTTGCCCGCTGCCCGTTCATCACATAGGAAAGCCGGTGCAAAGAAATTCATTTTCAGCTTGCCCCCTTTCCTTGTAACCTTTCGCGCATGCCCGCACTCATAGGTGCGTGCTCCTGTTTGTGCGTCAGGCCGGCATCGGGCCGGCAACGCATCGTGACAACCGGCGGCTTCCCCCCGCCTCAACCCCAGCGAGGTCAATCACTCATGAAGAACCAACTCAATGCAATGTTGTTGACGGCTGCTCTCTCCGGCCTGATTGGTGGAACCACGGTTGCACATGCTTCCGCAACCAGTGCCTCCAAGACGACCGTCAAGGCTTCCAAAGCCGGTCTGCAGTACGTCAATCAGGACAAGCCTGCGAAGCACTCCTGTAAAGGGAAGAACGACTGTAAAGGCCAGGGCGGCTGCAAGTCCAGCGACAACGGCTGCAAGGCCAAGAACAGCTGCAAGGGCAAGGGCGGATGCGCCACCGACGGCTCCAAGATGCCGAAGGCCATCTAGTCATATCCCCGAATCGGCGAACAGCCTCTGCCTTCTTCACTTGCAGATCTGCTGCTCGCCGATTCGTCTTTAAACTGAAGCCTGGTAACTGGCAACTGGAAACTGCCTCTCCTCATGTCTGGCAATCGCTTCAATGCGTTCTCCAACCACGGAATCGGTATCGGCCTGCGCATTCCGCATTACGAGCACATTTTCTCGTGCAAACCCATAGTCGACTGGTTTGAGATCATCTCTGAAAATTTCATGATCGACGGCGGACGACCGCTGCACGCCCTCGATCGCATTCTCGAGCAATACCGTGTCGTCCAGCACGGCGTCTCCATGTACTTTGGCTCGGTCACTGAGCCAGACCCCGAACATCTCAAGCGGCTCAAAACACTGGTACGGCGCACCGGTACTCCGTGGCTCAGCGACCATCTTTGCTGGGGCTCGATCGACGGCACCTACACCCACGACCTGCTGCCGCTCCCCTACACTTGGGAGGCTGTTGCGCGCACCGCCGAACGCGTCCGTCACGTTCAGGACTACCTCGAAATCCCCGTCGCCGTCGAGAACGTCAGCTCCTACGCTGCCTTCACCGCCTCGCAGATGACCGAGTGGGAATTCCTCAACGAGGTCGTCGAGCGCGCCGATTGCGGCATTCTCCTCGACGTAAACAACATCTACGTCTCCTCGGTGAACCACGAATTCGACCCGATGGTGTACGTCAACGCCGTTCCCGCTGAACGCGTCGCGCAGATCCACATCGCCGGCCATTCACGGTATGAAAAATACATCCTCGACACCCACGACCACCCGGTAATCGATCCTGTCTGGAAGCTTTATGCTCGCGCCATCGAGCGCTGCGGCCCTACCCCGACCCTTCTCGAATGGGATGACCACATCCCCACCTTCGACGAAGTCCATGCCGAAGCGAAGAAGGCCGAGCGTTACCTGCACCAGCAAAACTCGGGTGCCCCGCATCTCGATTCCGAGATTTGGGAGAAGACTCACGCGGAAACAACATCATGACCCAATCCATGTCCCTCGAACAGATTCAGCGTGAGATGGCGCACGCCGTCATGACGCCTCTCACCGCGGACGATGAGATGCGCAGGGAAGCGCCCGACGGTCGTCCCATGGAACGGGTCGCCGCATCTTTCATTGCGCCCAACAGCAAACTCTCTTCCTTCGAACGACTCGAGATTTACAACCGCCAATACTGGTTTCGCGTACTCGGCGCACTCGCAGAAGATTTCCCCGCGCTCCGCTCCGTGATCGGCAGCCGCGCGTTTGACGCAATGTCGGTCGCCTATCTCAATGAAAACCCCAACCGTTCGTTTACTCTGCGCAACCTCGGTTCGCGACTCTCCGATTGGCTGATCGCGAATCCTCACTTCGCTGGACGCCGCGCCAGCCTGGCCGTTGACGTAGTCCGAATCGAGTGGGCCTTCATCGAGGCGTTCGACGGAGCCGAGCGCGAACCCCTCACGCTGGAGCAGATCGCAACCCTCGATAGCGCTTCGCCTCTTGGTCTCCAGCCTCACCTTCAGCTCGTCGAACTGGAATACCCGGTCGACGATCTGGTGCTGAACCTGCACAAGAATGAGAAACGCCAGACGACAGAAGCCGGCCTGCAGCACGATGACGAGGACCATGCACCCGCAAAACTGCCTGCCCTTCGTCGCAAGCCCACCTGGCTTGCAGCGCATCGTGTCGATTTCTCGGTGTACTATCTTCGACTGAAGCGAGGAGAGTTCCACACGCTCCGCGCCATTCGCGCCGGTCGGCCGCTTGGCGAAGCCATCGAAGCTGGCGTGACCACTGCTCGCGTACCCGCTGCCCGCAGACCGCAGCTCGTCCGGCAGTGGTTCACCGCCTGGGCTGAGCTCGGCTGGATCTGCGGCGCTGAACTCGACCAGCTCGTTCGCACCACCTGATCCCTCATAGCGATTCCCGTAACTTCACGGTCCGGTAGTTAATCAAATTAGCGTGAACTCACTGCCGCAGCAACGCACCTTCCTCACCGCCGAGTGGAAGAACCTGCTCATGCTGAACTACGCGGTTGAGCCTGAGCTGCTGCGGCCGTTTGTTCCAGCAGGCACTGAACTCGATTCGCACGAAGGCCTCACCTATGCAAGCCTTATCGGCTTCGAATTCAATAAGACCCACTTGTTCGGCCACGCAGTCCCGTTTCATCAGGCCTTTGAGGAAGTCAATCTCCGCTTCTATGTACGCCACGGAATTCGCCGAGGTGTCGTCTTCATCCGCGAACTTGTGCCGAAAGTTGCCGTCACCGCTATCGCCAGGTTCGCTTATGGAGAAAACTATTCCTGCGTCCCGATGTCGCATCGCCTCGAGTCAAATGCCGGCAGCCTCTTAGCGGAATACTCGTGGGGCTCCGATGTGGCGCGCTGCACCATCTCTGGAACCACGACACGAGAGCCCTATCTCCCCGCTCAAGGCTCCCTCAGCGAATTCATTACAGAGCACTACTGGGGCTACGCCGTCCGCAACAGCCGAACCGTGGAATATCAGGTTGATCATCCTCAGTGGCAGGTGAGGGAAGCAGACACCGCCGAATTCTCGGGAGACTCGGCCAGGTATTACGGCAGCGACTTCGCCAGATTGCTTGAACGACCTCCCGATTCCGCATTTCTCGCGGAAGGATCAGCTGTCACCGTATTCAAAGGGACACCAATCAGTGGATCCCAATCCAACGAATCCCGCCCAGATGCCGCCGCCTTTTGAAAGGAACGTATGAACAAGCTCGTGAACGCTTACGATTCCGTCGCCTCCGCGCTCAGCCGCATGGTCCCTGTGCTTCTCCTCGCCATCCGCCTCTACTGGGGATTTCAGTTCGCGCAGGACGGTTGGGGCAAACTGACTCATCTCGACAAGGTCACCGATTTCTTCGCCAGCCTCAGCCTTCCCGCCCCGCATTTGACAGCTCTTATGGTCGCTCTCGTCGAGTTTGGCGGCGGAATCTTCTTCGCGCTCGGCATCGCATCGCGCCTCACCTCGCTCGTTCTCTTCGTGAACATGACCATGGCCTTCCTCAGCGTCCCAGATGACCGCGTCAACTTCTCCCACATCTTCTCCAAACCGGAAGATTTCTACGGAGCCTCTCCCTACACCTACTGGTTCGCAGCGCTGCTCATCCTCATCCTCGGCCCTGGCCTCTTCGCGCTCGACACCCTGATCCGGCGTCGTCTCGTCCCCGAGCGTGAGCGCGCACACAGCCTCGCCTGACCTCGATCCGCTATCCTCGCCCTTCTCATCACTCAGGGCCTGGACTCATGCGCATCGCCTACATGCTTACTTCGCTCGGTATCGGCGGCGCCGAAAAGCAGGTCATCGCTATTGCCGAACGCATGGCGGCGCGAGGTCACGAGGTAGTTCTCATCGCCCTTCGATCTGCCGAAGAACACCAGTGTTCCACGACGCTCCAAGTCCACCACCTCGGCATTCAAAAATCCTTCGTCGGGATTATGAAGGGGGTCGTTCGCGATCGGCAATTCGTACGTTCCTTCAATCCCGATCTGCTACACAGCCATACCTTCCCCGCCAACATGATGGCTCGAACTCTCCGCTTTTTCGGCGTAGCGTGTCCGGTCATTTCCACGATTCACAATGTCTACGAAGGCGACTGGCACCGCACTCTCGCATACCGCGTGTCCGACGTATTTACCACTGCCAGTACCGCGGTCAGCCAGGCAGTTGCAGACCAGTACATCCGAATCAAAGCAATTCCCCGCAGCAAGCTCACTGTCATCACAAACGGGATCGACACTGAAGTCTTCGCGCCACCATCAGCCGTAGAGCCCTCCCGACAGAATGGGTTTCTCTGGCTAGCTGCCGGTCGTGACGTCCCCGCCAAAGACTTTGACAACCTGATTGCCGCTTTTCAGAAAGTTCGAGAAGAGGCGCCGGACTGTCAACTCTGGATCGCTGGAAAACCTGCGACTCACCGCATCACTGCCATGAACGCCGCTGCAAATGGAATTCGATGGCTCGGCCTCTCACACGACATGCCGGCAACACTGGCCTCCTGCGACGCCTTCGTCCTCAGCTCCGCATGGGAAGGAATGCCGCTCGTTGTCGGCGAAGCAATGGCGATGGAGAAGCCCGTAGTCGCCACCGACGTCGGCGGCGTCCTTGAACTCGTGGGCGGCGCCGGCCTCATCGTTCCATTCAAAAACCCGCAAGCGCTGGCAGAAGCCATGCTGCGCGTCATGCGGCTACAGAAAAGCGAACGGCACGTAATGGGCAAAGCGGCGCGCACCCGCATCGTTCAACGTTTCGACATCAAAGCCAGAATAACCCAGTGGGAGCCCATCTACGCCCGCATACTCCAAGTCGGCAGCTAGTTGCGCCACGAAAAAGGCCGGAGCAAATCGCTCCGGCCTTCTCCGTATGCTTACACTTCAAAACGCAAACACAGACTGGAAGAACAAACGTCGCGAAGTCGATCCACCCGGACCTGAGAACGGCCCGTTTGCCAGGCTCGTAGATCTGCCGAACTCGCTCGATCCAAGCGTGCCCACCGGCGTTCCATAGTTCACGTTATTGAACACATTGTTTGCCTCGACACTGAACGTCAGGTTGTATTTGTGCCCGGTGCTGGCAGGTCCCATCATTCCACCCGGACCGCCGCGGCCACCTCCGCCTCCAAGTCCACCCGGACCGAGTCCGCCGCCCGGGCCTCCACGCATCCCACCGCCTCCGCGTCCGCCACCCGGACCACCTCCAGGCCCGCCGAATCCGCCGTTGTTTACACCCCCCGACGACTCGAGCTTTGGCCCGACTCCAAACGTTTTGCTCATCCTCAGGTTCAGAGCTACACTCGCAGGTCCGACGCCCATATTTACAGGAATCAGCGTGTCTCCAGCTCCTGGCAGGGAATTGAGGCATCCAAACTGCGTCTGAAAATATTGATCCGATCCCGCCGTGCACAGAGAAGCATCCGCAAACGAAGGCCGATCGTTCACAAAGTTGTCACCCGTAAGATCGGTACC
>Ga0157374_10002089_pt1 | contig 16803 bp, 11 predicted proteins | sample M25metaG_FD_115308 | JGI IMG/M metagenome (GOLD analysis project Ga0157374, IMG submission 115308) | Miscanthus rhizosphere microbial communities from Kellogg Biological Station, Michigan, USA - M2-5 metaG | ecosystem: Host-associated > Plants > Roots > Rhizosphere > Soil | place: USA: Michigan...
AATCTGAACAGCTCCGACCGGGCCGTGCAAATCGCCTCGACCGCAGGCAAGGTCGTCAACCTTCTCAATGTCAATGTCCCTGCTCCCGAGCCTCAGATTCTCCTCAAGGTGCGTTTTGCAAGCGTGGACCGCACAAAGGAGAAGCAGCTTGGTATCAACATCTTTAGTACAGGTCTGGGAAACACGATCGGTTCAGTTTCAACGGGACAGTATAGCGGGCCAACACCTCAGATTAATGGATCGACAGCAACAGTCAGTGGTGTCAATCCGTTAAACCTGTTTGCCTTTTATCCGGGCATCAACCTTGGAACTACGATCCAGGCCTTAGAGCAGAAGGGGCTGGCCGAAATTTTGGCGGAGCCGAACGTGCTCGCGAAGAATGGACACCAAGCGAGCTTTTTGGCTGGCGGCGAATATCCTTATCCGGTCGCGCAGTCGGGATCTACGGGCGGCACCTCTGCTCCTATTACGATTCAGTACAAGCAATATGGCGTCCTGATCGCTTTCATTCCCACCATCACCAATCGCGGTACGATACGCCTACAGGTCGCTCCAGAAGTCAGTGCCCTGGACTATGCCAATGCCGTAAATATAGGTGGAGCAACGGTTCCTGCACTTACCATCCGGCGCGTCAAAACAGAAGTTGAATTGGCCGATGGACAGAGTTTCGTGATCGGTGGTTTGCTCGATAATCGCGAATCGGACAATTTCCAGAAAATTCCTTTTCTTGGGGATATTCCAATTCTCGGCAAATTCTTTCAGTCCATGGATCGGAAGAAATCCAATTCGGAGTTGATCGTGATCGTGACTCCCGAGCTTGTAAATCCGATCGACGCAGCTACTCCTCTTCCCGAATTGAAATATCCAGAGGGTTTCCTGCCGCCCAACTCCACGATTCCGATGCACACTCCGGACACAAAGATCGCTGGGGCAACTGCACCACCTCCCCCAGCAACGATCCCAGTCGAGAAACTAATCGAAAGCATGAAGCCTGAAACGCCGCTCGTCACCGATGGTGGAATGTCGGTGGGCGGAGGCGGGGGTGGAAGCTCCGCGTCGACGCAGCCCGCTCCGCAGTAAAAATCTTTGCTGATTTGATTCTATGAACCGAGCCCCAGTGAGAAGTGCTCTCTGGGGCTCAGTTCATGCTTTGAGTTACGCTGACTCGTCTGCTTGATGATTCATACCGGTATTGTTGATATTGGGCTATCAGGGCGTGCAGAAATCCATGAGCGATCAAGCAAAGAAACGACTCAACCCCAAAGAGCAAAATCCGTGAGTGAAGATAAAGTCGAGAAAAAGGCTGACACTGTCGGTAAGTTGGTCCGAAACCTGAATAGAGGTACGACCCTCGCAGACAAACTGGAAGTAGCCGAAAGCGGGCCAAGACGCTCCAAGGGTTTACTCGGGAGAAAGGAATTCAGACCTGGAGAAGGATTATGGATTGTTCCTTGCGAGGCAGTTCATACTTTCTTCATGCAATTTCCGATCGACCTGGTTTACCTCGACCGAAAGTATCGCGTTCGGAAAGTTCGAGCCGGCGTACTACCTTGGAGAATTTCCGGATGTCTTTCCGCGCATTCCGTCCTTGAACTTCCAGCCGGAACAATTCGAAACACGAAGACAGAACGTGGAGACGCCCTGGAAATTGGCGGACGGCGCTGAATCCGAAGTGTTTCATGCATCAGGTCGCACCCGCGTTTCTGAGATCCTTGGGATTTAGGTGAATGCCACTCATGCTGTCCAAGAAGATCCTCACAGTTGCATTGATCGCCTTCGTAGGGGGCATCCTATTCATTGCGGCGTTTATGGCATCTAACGCTCTGCCCCCTCAGGATCTGACTCAGTATTGGGCAGCTGCCCACCTCGTCCGGCTGAACCCATATTCACTGAGCTTGGTAACTGAACTGGAGAAGTCTACCGGGGTGGCCGTGATTGGCTCACCTTTAGTCCTGAAGAATCCACCGTGGGCGATTCCGTTCATTCTTCCCCTGGGATTGCTCAGCTATCGCGTTGCTTTTGCCTTGTGGACCGTATTCAGCGTGGTTATAGTCGCAGGCTGCGTGCGTGCTGTTTGGCAGCAACGTGAAAGAAGTGAGTCTTTGTTTTCGATTCTCCTGCCATTCCTGTTTGGGCCAACAATTGTGCTATTGATGCTCGGACAGTGGACGGTTTTGGTATTACTAGGAATCACAGGCTTTCTGATCATGGTGGAACGCCGGCGGGATTGGCTTGCGGGCGCCTTCCTGCTACTGATCATGGGAAAGCCGCATGTGTCGTTCTTGTTTCTCGTTGCAATTGTCCTTTGGACTCTTCGCTCGAGGAGATGGGCAATCATCTACTCCGCGACGATCTCCTTGACGGCCGCAAGCATGGCTATGCTCGTAATCAATCCCCACATCTTTACGCAGTTCCTGGAGCGGACAAAGCAAGTTGTCGATGAAACTGTACCATATCCCAATTTTGGCGGGATGCTCTACACGGTCTTCGGACGTCACGCATTGGCGCTTCTTCCCCAGGCCATGGGAATGCTTTGGTTGCTCGTCTACTGGAACCGTCGTCGCCGCGACTGGGATTGGAAGACGAACGGTTTGTTAGTTCTGGTGGTTTCGGTAGCGTCCAGCTACTACAGCTATCCATATGACGAGATTCTCATCTTGCCGGCGATGGTGTCGGCATACCTGGCAGGTAACAAACAGATTTTTTTTGTCGGTTTTGCAGCTGTCAATTTAGGCTACGGCGTTTACCTTTTCCAAATCGCAGGCAGTATCGGATTCAGTTATATGTTTCTATGGTGGACAGCGACAGGGTGGCTGCTCACCTACTGCTTTAGCGTGATGCCTCAGTTTCTTTCGCGACCCCGTCAGGGATGCCAAGAGCTATCCGGAGGGTGATTTGCAGCAGAAATACTCGAATATGAGGGGTAAAAGGGCCGCGGTCATTTTCCTGCTCAGTGTCAGCAGCCTCTTTGGGCTTTTATGGGGTTCGGCTTTGGCGCGCGCAGCGCGTGGGGTCATTCTCGATTTCAAGATTGTTTACTACGGCGCGCGCTCTCTGGTTCAAAATCGCGATCCTTACAGCGAACGTGAATTGATGCAAGTGTACCTTGCCGAGGGCGGCGAGAAGGTGCCGGAGGACGCGAAGGGCCATCGAACACAGCTTATCGTGGCATCGCAGATGTATTTACCGAGTGCTGCGCTCTTCACCGCGCCTTTCGGTATGCTTCCTTGGCCCATCGCTTACCTGGCATGGATAGCTCTTACGGTTTGCGGACTTACGGGATCGGCGATACTGATGTGGATCGTGGCAAGTCGATACGCATCTGGTCCAGCACTTTACTTGATCTCGTTTCTTTTGATGAACAGTGGCGTGCTCTTTGCGGGAGGTAATCCAGCCGGGATTGCCGTCAGTCTCTGCATCGTTGCCGTTTGGTGCTTTCTTGAGGATCGTTTCCTTTACTTCGGGGTTCTTTGTCTGGCAGGCAGCCTGGCCATTAAACCTCACGACTCCGGTCTTGTCTGGTTGTATTTTCTCCTGGCCGGGGGTGTCTATCGGAAGCTTGCGCTTAAATCCTTACTTGTAACGGCTGCCTTGGCTTTGATCGCGGTCGCGTGGATCTGGCATCTTTCGCCGCACTGGCTGCAGGAACTTGAATCGAATGTGCAAGCTTATTCGGCACCCGGGTCAAATAACGACCCAGGGCCCGTCGCCAATAAAACGATTGGCACTGGAATGATCATCGACCTCCAGACGATCACAAGCGTTTTACTCGACGACCCGAGGTTCTACAAACCAACGGCTTATCTTCTATGCGCCCCATTCTTTGTGGTGTGGATCTTCCATACCGCTCGTTCTCGCTTTTCGCAAAGGTCCGCTTGGCTGGCACTCGCCACAATCGCACCACTCACGATGTTGCCGGTCTATCACAGGCCTTACGATGCCAAACTGCTTCTTCTCACGATTCCGGCTTGCGCTATTCTGTGGTCCGAAGGGAAAAGGGCCGCTTGGCTAGGTATGGTTTTCACGGCCCTGGGGATCGTAATCACTTCAGATCTTCCCTTGGGGATGCTTTCGATTCTTTCCAAGGGCCTTCACATACCAGAGGGAACCCAAGGTGATGTGATTACAATTCTTTTACTCCGTCCCGTACCGATTGTCTTGCTAGCTTTGAGCACGTTTTACCTTGTTCAATATGCAAAGAGCTGCCAACTTATTGTCGAAGGTGGTGGCACTTTGCCTCGCAATTTGAATGCAGTCCAGGTTGAAACTCGTTGATCCATATTTTCAGGGACCGCACCAGCTTGTTGAAGCTTTTGAGCCACCGTACGAAGCCGACACTCGAAGAGTCACACGAGCTCCGTTGTATAGGGTGAAAACATGTTGCCAAACGCCGTTGCGGAATTCGTTGTCGAATCGAGGTTGGAAGAGGTCTCTCCAAGGTCTTTCAAGCGTGTCCATCTCGCATTGGCTTGCTGCAGCGCCGTCTTGCTCGCGTTTTGCGTCGTGGCAGCGCCCAAGGGCGCCATTCATGCGGCGGTACCTTTGATTGAGACCGTACTACTGCTTACCCCACCGCTCCTGGTCCCTGCAGCCTTCCTTCATGAGAAAAAGAAGTGGCGCAGACGCGATGCAATCCTGATGTTGCCTTGGACGCTTGTGATAGCGCTTCTCATTACACAGGCAGCTCCCACCACAGCGACGTTCGCATTTCCTCTTCGGGACAATCTATGGCAAAGTTTTGACGCTCATATGGGAATCAGTATTCCGGCAATAATGGCATTTACCGCGCGCCATCGTTTGATCAATATAGTTTTAACCAACTGCTATAACTGGTCACTACATCCTCTGGTGCTCGCGGCAATCTTCCTTCCCACCCTTCTAGGCAAGCGCGGGGCCGCTGAGCGTTTCGTGCTAGCCAATGCATTCAGCTTTGTAGTTGCTTTGCCTCTCATGCTTTTTTTGCCCGCGGTTGGTCCCTGGGTCGGCTGGCATTTTGAACCGAGCACACTGCAGCGTGCCTGCGAAGCCACCATTCACGCGCTTCGGCGGGGATCCCTTTCAATCACCGACACTTTTGGCGGAATTGTCTGTCTTCCTTCCTTCCATGTGTTCTGGGCAGTCATTTCGGCCAATGCTCTTTTTCCATTTCGCATTCTTCGGCTTCCTGCAATTCTACTAGCGTTCCTGATTACGGTTTCGACCATGACCACCGGATGGCACTATGGCGTCGACGTGATCGCGGGGTTGCTTATGATGATGTTATGTACGTATTTAGCTAACGCTGTGATTCTGGGTAACCTGCACGCACCGTTTAGCCGCGCTGCCAAAGACCTCCTAACTCGGGAAGTTTGAATCATCGCTTTGAGCAGGTCAATATGCCGATGCACCTGACGCACGATTTGGGAATAACACTTTCGTGGTATAAGGTCGAGCAAGTTTGTCAAGCTGCTTGAGCAAACCTTGGTTACACCTTTTGTGGTATGCACTTTTATGAGTGATTGACTTCTAATAAATCCAAGTGCTAAATCTAAAGCACAACACTTGCTTCAACCCATGCACCACCAGTCGCTGACTGGAACCCCAACCCAGGAAATGGAGAATTTCGAATGACCGATTTGATGAACAAGATGTATCTTACGGCGAAGAACCTGATCGAGCGCGAAGAAGGTCAGGATCTCGTTGAGTACGCCCTCGTAGTTGCCCTGATCGCCTTCGGCGCGATCACCGGCATGGGCTACCTTGCCAAGGGCCTCAACAATGCCTTCTCTGGCATTGCCACCACCCTCACCACAAACGTCTAGTTCGGAAGACCTCCGGTTATGCCGGAGGTCGCACCTTTCGATGCAATCTAGTAGGCAACAGAATGCCGAAACAGCAGACGCTGTTTCGGCATTCTGTCGTTAGGCGCGTCTTTCCCATAGCTCGCTGCTGATTACCCTATGACTCTCTTATAATCGCGGCAAGCCTTCATCATGCTTTTCCTTTCTCAATCGCCCGCGCCGGCAAGCTTCTCATTAATGGGATTGGAAGCTGCATTCACGGCCATCGCGGTTGCGCTTGGCTTCGCGTGGCCTCGCCTGGCCATTTCCGTGTTTCAAAGGGTGGAGTTCAAATTCAACCTCCTTGCCCGACGTCGACTTATGTCCGTATTCGTCGTTGGCTTCTCGGCCCTCCTATTGCGACTTGCCGTCCTACCTCTACTGCCAATTCCTGTACCGTTCACTGCCGATGACTACAGTAATCTGCTCGCTGCTGATACGTTCGCGCACGGGCGGCTTACGAACCCAACTCCCGCCATGTGGGTCCATTTCGAATCGATGCACATCGATATGAAGCCCACCTACATGTCCATGTATTTTCCGGGCGAAGGGCTGATGCTTGCTGCAGGCAAGGTTCTCTTGGGCAATTTCTGGCTCGCAGTGCCTGTTGTCGCCGCGCTGATGTGCGGAGCCATCTGCTGGATGCTCCAGGGATGGCTGCCGCCCTCCTGGGCCCTTCTAGGGGGCTTCATCGCGGTGCTTCGAATTGGTGTCTTTAGCTACTGGACGAATACCTATCACACTGCGGGCACGATTGCTGCAGTGGGTGGCGCCTTGATCCTGGGCTGTTTGCCCCGGTTGAGGAAGACGCTGCGGATGCGGCTCGCACTTCTAATGGCCATTGGCGTTGTCATGCTGGTTGTCACCCGCCCCTACGAAGGCATGTTGCTGTGTCTGCCTGTTGCGGGAAACTTGCTGGTCGGAGCGTGGAAACGCCCTCCGAGCGTAAATTCGATCGTGCGCGCCGCGATCCCAGGGCTGGTTGTAGTCCTGGTCGGAATCGCGTGGCTTGGCTATTACGACTTGCGCGTGAATGGCAGCCCCTCGACGCTACCCTATACCGTCAACCGGGCTACCTATGCTATTGCGCCTTACTATGTCTGGCAGAATCCGCGGCCCGAACCGGTGTATCGCCACGCTGAAATGCGTCGATTCTATGTGATCGATGAGTTCGACGACTATCTGCGGGTCCATTCATGGTCAGGCTTCCCCGTGATGACTCTGGTAAAAGCGCTTCGAGGCATCCTTTTCTTTTCAGGAGCGGTATTGCTTCCGCCCCTCTGTATGCTGCCCTGGGCCCTCCGCGACCGGCGCATGAGGTTCCTGGTGGTGTGTCTGCTCGTTTTGGCTGCCGGAATGTCCGTTGAGATATATCTCTTTCCGCATTATCTGGCACCATTTAGCGCTGCATTTTACGGAATGGGGATGCAGGCAATGCGCCACCTTTGGCATTGGAAACCCGGAGACCAGCCGGTTGGAATGGCCATCACACGTTTTACGGTCGTGATTTGTGTCCTGATGGCAGGATTGCGCCTGTTTGACGTGCAACTTCGCTGTCCAGTTCCCGGTTATCCGTTTTCAACTTGGATATGCAACTGGTTCGGCCCAGACCATTTCGTCCCTGAACGTGCCAAGGTAGAGCAGCGCCTTACTGAGATTTCAGGCGGTCAGCTGGCAATCGTTCGCTATTCATCAACCCATGATCCTGTGGATGAATGGGTCTACAACGGCGCTGAGTTAGACGCCTCCCATGTAATCTGGGCCCGAGATATGGGCGATGCTAAGAATCAGGAACTCATCCATTACTACAGCAGCCGAACGGTTTGGCTGGTTCAACCGGATTTCCCTTCGGCAGAGGTGATTCCATACCCCGTGGCACATCAGGTTACCGCGGTGTCATCACGGTGACGGCTGGGGGCAGAGAAGATGTGAGAATGGTGCAAAGCGGGGTCTCGAAGCGTGATCAACGGAAAACGAGTAGCTGTCGTGATGCCGGCCTACAATGCCGAAAAGACCCTCGAAATGACGGTGCGCGAGCTATCGGAGGTTGTTGATGTCAAGATTCTGGTCGATGACTCCAGCAAAGACCAAACCGTCAAGGTAGCACGCGAGTTGGGATTGAACACCTTCGTCCATGAAACAAATTATGGATACGGCCGGAATCAACAGACATGCTACCGTGAAGCGTTGGCTGCCGGGGCTGATATCGTCGTCATGGTTCATCCCGACTACCAATACACGCCACTACTCGTTCCAGCCATGGCGGGCATGATTGCCAGCGGCGTATACGATATGGTGCTTGCTTCGCGCATTCTGGGCGGAGGTGCGTTGCGCGGGGGTATGCCGATTTATAAGTACATTTCCAATCGGATGCTGACGGCGTTTCAGAACCTTTTTCTTGGAGTAAAGCTCTCTGAGTATCACACCGGATTTCGCGCGTTCTCGCGTGAACTTCTTGAGACCCTTCCGATCCTTGAAAACTCGGATGACTTTGTGTTTGATAACCAGATGATCGCCCAAGCAGTGATGTTTGGGTTCAAGATAGGGGAAATCTCCTGTCCGACTAAGTACTTCGAAGAGGCATCGTCCATTAATTTCAAACGAAGCGTCGAATACGGACTTGGTGTGCTTGGCACGACCCTCAGTTTTGTCGGGCACAAGCTAGGCATCATCCACTTGCCGCGATTCGACTCAAATGGGCGAAAAGTAGGTGAGACGCTGTATTCGGAGGCCCCAAATCATCCCTGACGGTCAGAGAGCGATGCCAAAATGGCCAAGATGCGTTCGATGAGCGTGATCCTGATCCTGCTGAGCAGCGGGATTTCGATTTTGACGGGCGTTTTACTGGATCACGGTTCTCCGGGTGGGACAGCAAATTACAGGGCGGTCTATTACGGGGCGCGCTGCCTGATCCAACGAGCCGATCCGTACAATCCCGACGAGTTTCTTCGTGTTTATCGTGCAGAAAATGGAGAGTTCCCATCTAATCCTGCGAAGAATCAGCTCTTCTTGCGCGCTGTGCCGGTTTGTGTAAATCTTCCTACGACTCTGTTTCTGGTGGCCCCATTGGCATTGTTGCCATGGTCGCTTTCGCACCTGATTTGGTTGGCCCTCATCGCGTGCAGCCTCACGTCCGCTGCACTTCTGACATTCGAAGTTGCCCGGGAGTACGCCCCCCGTTTGTCGTTGATGCTGATCTGTATCCTGCTGGCGAACAGTGAGGTTCTTTTTGCCGTCGGCAACACGGCGGGAATTGCTGTTGGCTTGTGCGTGGCGGCAGTATGGTGTTTTGTTAGGGAGCGAATGATCTGGGCCGGGATCTTGTGCCTCGCAATCAGTCTTGCTCTGAAGCCGCATGACTCGGGCCTGGTCTGGCTCTATTTGATACTTTCCGGTGGGGCCATGCGGAAACGGAGCCTGCAGGCGCTCGCTATCCTTTTCATTTTGGCAGCCCCGGCGGTGATTTGGGTTTCGCATGTTGCGCCTCGCTGGAGTCAGGAATTGCGAGCGAATTTGCGCTCGACCTCGGCGCACGGCGACATCAGTGATCCGGGGCCGGCATCCGTGAGCCGACGCGGCAGCGCCGATGTCGTCATTGATCTGCAAACCGTGGTAAGTATCTTCAAGGACGATCCGGAATTTTATAATCCGGTTGTCTACGCGATCTGTGGGCTGATCCTTGCAGTATTGCTAACGACAACACTTCGCGCGCACTCGCCTGATGATAGATGGTATGGCTTGGCTGCAATCTCGGCCTTGTCGATGCTGGGGACCTATCACCGCCCTTATGACGCAAAGCTACTATTGCTGGCGATTCCGGCCTGCGCAATGCTTTGGGCAAAGGGTGGCCTCTTGGGAAGAATTGGAGTTTGTCTGACCGGTGCCGCGGTAATCATAACCGGAGACCTTTCGCTGGCAATCCTGAGCCTGCTCACTGGGAATTTGAACCCCATGACAATGAGCCTCGGTAAACGGTTTTGGACGATATCCATTACGCGGCCCGTCCCACTCGTTCTCCTGCTGGTGACTGTTTTCTATCTTTGGATTTATGTGCAACGTGCCAAGGGCACGCAGAGAAACTTCTCGCACCTAGGACAGCGGGCTGCGTTTTCATCCACAAGGTAATGCGAAGATCTTTTCAACCAGCGCAGAGAGACAAAGCCAACATGATGAAGCGACGAATTGACGGGCTGATCTTGCTGCTCTTGGGCGCAACCGCGTTTCTCGTGATTGGTATCGCATGGGGGCGCGTCTCTCCGATTGAAATGGGCGATTTCAAGGTTGTTTACTACAGCTCCCGATGCCTGCTCGGGCATGGCGATCCTTACCGTGAAAGCGATGTTCTACGCAGCTACCAAGCTGAAGGACGAGAACGTTCAGACGAGCCCACATTGGACCGACAGGTGAAGACGCGCTTTTTCTACCCACCGACAGCATTTATCTTCACTCTCCCGTTCGCTGTCGCGGGCTTTGCTGCCGGGAAGTTGATCTGGACAGTTTTTCTAGGTGCCTCACTAATCCTGGCTGCAATTCTGGTTTGGGATATCGGCGCCGATTTTTCTCCGCTTGTTTCCGGCGGCCTCTCCGGTCTGCTCTTGATGAATAGCTTCTGGCTTTTAATGATTGGCAACTCGGCAGGAATTGCAGTTAGCCTGTGTGTTGTTGCAGTCTGGTGTTTTTTCCGCCAGCGCTTTGCATGGTTTGGCGTCATATGCCTCGCATTGAGCCTCTGCCTGAAACCGAACGATTCCGGCATGGTGTGGCTTTTCCTGCTTTTGGCGGGGAGTATGTTTCGGAAGCGCGCTCTTCAGACTCTGGCGCTGCTTGTAATCCTCAGCCTCCCGGTTGTGCTTTGGGTGACGCATATATCTCCACACTGGCCTTCGGAGTTGACCGCGAACATGTCATCGTTTTCGAGTATCGGCGGCATCGTTGATCCGGCGGCGACCGGCATGGCTGGACACAACATGGACTCGCTGGTTCAACTCCAGTCTTTCGTCAGCATCTTCTTTGCGGATGCGCGAATCTACGATTCGATCACGTACGCGATCTGTGCTCCTCTTGTGCTGGTGTGGATAGTCTTGACGATTCGCTATCGGCCATCCGGCGCGGGTGCCTGGCTTGCCCTTGCAACGGCAGCTCCGCTATCGATGCTGCCAACTTACCACTTTCAACACGACGCGAAGCTGCTTCTGTTCACGATTCCAGCCTGCTCAATCCTTTGGGCAAAACGGGGGTGGCTTGGCTGGTCGTCTTTGCTGGTCACAGGATTTGGAATTCTGCTCAACGGAGATATTTTCACAGCCATTCGCATCGTGCTCACACGCGGCATCCTGGTTCCACAACCGACTTTCGTAAGCCGCTTGACAACGGCGGTCCTTACTCGCCCGGCACCCCTGATTCTGCTTGTATCGGCAATTTTTTATCTCGGTATCTACATGAGGTTCGCATTCAAACCGAGCTTGCCTTCTGGAATCGACGATGCTTTCGAAGAACGCGAGGAATCCAGACCTGACTTGCTTTTGAACCAGAACCTGCACGCCCCCAAGATTGCGGGCGTAAACCCTAACTCGTCCGTTTTGCCGAAATTGCCCTTAGAGGTGGAACCCGCATTCTAACGGAAGACAAGTTTGATCAAACTTACCGCCAGAATGGACTGGGTTTCTGGCAGCAAGCGCTGGTGTTTGCCCTCGCATGCGCAGTCATCGTCTCGAGGCGGCCAGACGCACTCTTTCATCCGCAATTCTGGGCCGAGGATGGTCTTGTATGGTTCGCGCAGGCCTACAACGATGGGTGGTGGAAGTCGCTCTTTCGAACGCAAGTCGGATATTATCAGACTCTGCCGCGATTGGCATCCGCGCTTGCGTTGTTGCTTCCGCTACGTTTTGCACCGCTTCTCTGCAATCTTGTGGCACTCGCGGTGCAGGCCATTCCTGTCAGCCTCTTGCTTTCAAGGCGGTCGTATGAATGGGGAAATCTTCGAACACGTGCTGCGCTTGCAGCCATCTATCTCGCGCTTCCAAACAGTCCGGAGATATGCGCCATTATTACGAACGCTCAGTGGGCACTCGCTGTTGCGGCGTTTCTAGTGCTGGTGGCGGCTCCGCCACCGAACCGGCTGGCTCGTGCGGGAGATATCTCGATCATTGTGCTTTGCGGGCTCACTGGACCCTTCTGTATTTTTCTACTGGTAATCACGATCTATATCGCATGGAAGCGAGTGAATAGAGAGCCATGGTTGCACGCCTGCATCCTCGCCATGTGCGGAGTGATCCAGGCGTATGGGTTATTTTTCAAGAGCGCTGCCGAGCGATCATCTGGTGGGCTCGGGGCAACTCCTGCTTTGTTCGTCCGCATGCTCTCCGGTGATATCTACCTCGGGGCACTTTTCGGTCCGAGCGGGCTCGCGATGGTTCAAGGGTCGGGAGCCTTTCTGGTTCTTCTTTTCGTAGCAGCAGGGGGAACCACCCTGATTGTGATCGTGCTTCGCAGATCGCCCTTTCAGATCACCCTGTTCGCGATTTTCGCGGTCATGGTTCTTGGAGCGACACTGATTTCGCCAACTTCAAGCGACTCATTGGGCACTCCGAAGTGGAAATTGATTGCTGCCGCTGGGGCGGTTCGCTACTGGTACTATCCGTCGTTGGTCTTTCTTTGGTGCTTGGTGCTTGGCTTGCAAGGAGCTTCTCGCACGCTGAAGGGTGCTTGCGCGTTGCTACTGGTTCTTTTGTGTTTTGGCGTTGCCCTTCGATGGCGTCGCCCGGCATTTCAAGATACGCATTTTTCTGACTTAGCAAGGAGCTTTGAGACTGCCCCAACCGGCACGGTAAAGGTGTTTCCCGAGAACCCGGACGGTTGGAGTTTTCAGCTCGTCAAGCGCGCGCATTACTGAAGAGAGCACACTCTTTTTCATGCGGAGTTTAGTTCGTATGAATTGTGAGAAACTGAGATCGCAACTTCGAACAATGAGTTGTGGCCAAATTGTTGCGTCCCATCGTTCAGGAGCAATGAGAAACGATGAACCGTATTCCTTTGCTCACCTAGCAGGGTCGCTCTCATCGCAACGAATAGTCTCTGCGACCCGGAACAAAAACAGTGTAATGGCACGTGTCATTCAAATAGACCGCTCGCCGAGCTCGGAATGGTGATATACAGCGTTCATCTTCTCTCGTCAAGAGCCTGAGGCAAGACCTTTCATGAATCATGAACCACTCGATGCGTTCCCGAGATATGTGCATTACGTGGAGATCTTGAGATTCTGATTCAGACAAACATCACGATGGAGCAGATCGTCACCACTCTGGCGGCGATACCGGCTTTTGTCCCGGTGACCATTTGCAGTGGATATCTTGCGGCGTGGGTCACAAACTTTCACGGGTTCAGGGAACGTTCTTTTGTCGAACGTATTTGCTGGAGCATTCCACTATCGATCGCAATCTCGACAATCAGCTTTGTGCTGATTGGAAGGTTCTTCTCACTGGCACTAGCCGCCGGCGTCTCGATGGTTTGTCTCATCGGTTGCATCGTTGTTTGCGCGATAGAGTGGGTACATCGACGCCGCGAGGGCCGCTCATGGGCCCTCGGTCTTCGACCCCTCGGTGGCACAGTACTGGTGCTTTCAGTTGTATGGATTATGTTCGTGGTCTTGTCGCTGGTTGACATCCAGAGTCATCAGCGACTCTTCATGAGTCTGACATTCTATGACATAGGAGCACGTGTTAACTGGGCGAACAGCGTATTTCGCACCGGAGTACCTCCTGCTAATCCCTTCTACTTTTATCTGCATGCCTCCAAGCTCCGCTATTACTATTTCTGGCTGGTAGACTGTGCTGTCGTAGCGAAGATCACCCATCTCCCGATGAGATCGGTTGTGGGTGCCGGTTGTGTCTGGTCGGGTTTCTGCCTTCAGTCTCTGACTGGTCTTTACCTGAAGCATTTTCTCGTGGTTGGGGCGCGTCTTCGTCGGCAATTCTTGATTGCCGCAGCGCTTCCGGCGGTTGGGGGGCTTTCTCTCTGTATTTGTTTCTGGAATATGTTCTACCTACATATCCCGCCGCCAGGCGATGTTTGGTTTCCCGGACAGATAACGGATTTCGTTAATTTCTTCCTGTTTTATCCGCATCATCTTTCTAGCATGGTTTGCTGTATGTTTGCGCTTCTGCTGGCTTGGATGATCTCAACTGGAAATCGACGTGATCGCGCCGCAAGCATACTTTTCATCGCCGTCTCCGTCGCCAGCGCCTTTGGTTTGTCGGTTTATGTTACGTTTGCATTCTTCCTTTTAATGGTGTGCTGGACTCTGTGGCAAGCCCTCTTCAAACGCGCGTGGCAATCGCCAAGTGCGCTTTTCGCTGGAGGCGCCATCGGAGCCGTTTTGCTTATTCCATATCTATTCGAAATCACGCACACAGAATCCAAAATGGCCGGCAGCAGGGAAGGCGGCAATAGCCCCTTCATGTGGAGCGTCCGCGAAACCATACCCCCTGATCATCTGATTCATTCCGGGCTTCTGGAGAGTTTCGCCGCTGGGCACCCGGCAGTCGCACGCGCAATTGCTAAGCTGATCCTGCTCCCGCCCGGCTTTGCGTTGGAACTTGGAGCCTACGCGTTGGTGCTCGTTGTCTTTTCGATGCCAGCCTGGCGCGGCCGGAAGGAGCTAACGGTTGCACAGCAAACTCTCGTTTTTATTGCGATAGTCACCTTTCCGATCACGTCCCTCATCAGCTCCAGGGTCATCAATGTGAACGACTTTGGCATCCACTCCGCGCTATTCATCCAATACCCTCTGTTGCTCCTTTTGTCCGAATGTCTCATTTGCTGGAAGCTGGAGCAGATCAACGTTATTACGCACAATTTCGCTTCGGGATTTGCCGGACGAACGCCTTATTGGGTTCGCTCTCTGGTTTCCCTCATGATCGTAGTTGGAGTGCTCAGCACTGCGTGGCGGGTGCTCGTTCTGCGTTTCATTCTTCCGCTCTCTGAGATTAACGCTCGCCAGGCGAAAAACCCTGAGGTTGCAGCCTTACCCCACAAGGCCTACATCTCCTATCTAGGCTACGCCCATCTTGACGCCGTGATTCCCCGAGGTGCCATTGTTCAGTTCAACCCATCCGAGTCCTGGGTTTTCTGGAAGAACCTAGATCTGATCAATATCAACCATCAGGCAGCGATAGCCGCCGGACAGCTCTGGTGTGGCTCTGAACTCGGGGGTGACCCCACCGGCTGCCCCGCAATGGTTGCCGCCATTAATCCACTGTTTATGAACGCGACTGCTGAACAGGCTCGCTTAGCTTGCCGCCAATTTGACATTCAATACCTTGTTGCCAACATCTACGATCAGGCATGGAACGATAAGGGTGGGTGGGTTTGGACACTCAAGCCCGTGGTTTCAGACTCAGAATTCCGCGCCCTCGACTGCCGCCACTGAGGACTCGGGAATGCATCTCACGGCCCGTATTTGAGGAAGCCGGTAAGAGGAAATGCAACTCCAACTGTCCATCACAAAGTTGTCACATCGGTCCGATATCGACGGCCTTCGCGCTGTTGCGGTCTTGTCTGTTCTCTCGTATCACTACTGGGGCGGACTTTTCAGTGGCGGCTTTATTGGCGTCGACGTTTTCTTCGTGATATCTGGATACTTACTCAGCGCGATCATCATTTCAGAAGTGCAGGAAGGGAATTTTTCTTTCAGCAGGTTCTACGAGCGCCGCATTCGGCGCATCTTTCCAGCGTTGTTTGCAATGTTGGCTTTCAGTAGTGTATTTGTTTGGTTTTTTCTATTACCGCCAGATGCGGATTCGTTTGGTCGTTCGATGCTCGCTGCTTCACTTTCGGCGTCGAACATTTATTTTTGGAAGACTTCCAATTACTTCGATGCGCCTGCGGCAGTCAGGCCTTTGCTTCACACGTGGTCCCTTGCCGTCGAAGAGCAATTCTATATCTTCCTCCCGATCTTCATCGTACTTGTCCGGAGATACCACGCAAAATACCTGCGCGCCACGGTGATCACTATTGCGATTGCCTCTTTGATTTGGAGCATAGTCGACGTAAGACTTGACCCCGGAGCAGCATTCTTTCTACCCTTCACGAGGGCTTGGGAGCTTTTGTTTGGTACGGTGCTCGCTCTGCGTATCATCCCAGTTCCACGATCACAGAGATTGCGCGAATGTCTCGCTGCTTTTGGGCTTCTTGGCATCCTGAGATCGGTTTTTGTTTTGACCGTAAACACGCCATTCCCTGGAGAGAATTCTATTTTGCCTTGTGCTGCCGCTGGAGCGATCATCCTGGCCGGCGAAGAAGGAGATACATTAACTGGGTGGTTGTTGTCCCGAAAGCCTGTCGTCTTCATTGGCCTCATTTCATACTCGCTTTATTTGTGGCACTGGCCTTTGCTCGTTTTCAGCAGGATTGCCGTCTTCAAGAGTTTTGATGTACCGGCAAACGGAACACACTTGATTCTTGCTGTCTTATCAATCGCGATTGCCACAGGGTCCTGGCGATTTGTCGAGTCGCCTTTCCGCGGCGGCTCCCACAGACCAAACAAGCGAATGGTCTTGAACTTCGGTGCGGCATGCATCTTAATTTGTGTCGCAGCTGCGTGGATACTATCCTCAACACGAGGATTCAAAGGGAGATTTTCACCCTCTGCGGAAGTGGCGGCCCAATATCTAAATTACGGAGAATCACATCCTGAGGAACTTAAAACGATGTTCGGGACAGGCTCCTGTTATCTTGATCGTCGCGAGGCGGTGACCGACTTCAAAGAGCAGGAGTGCTTGTCAACCTCTCATGGAAAAAGGCCGGTTCTGATTTTTGGCGACAGCCACGCAGCGAACCTTCGATATGGCCTGGTGTCATCGATGCCCCACCTGGAATTTCTTCAAGCAACTTCTTCCTCCTGCCCACCGACTCTCGTGCAAAACCCGGACTCAACTCCCGAGTGCAAGCATTTTGTGAACAAGGTGGTGAACGTCTTCATTCCAGA
>Ga0157374_10002092_pt1 | contig 16798 bp, 7 predicted proteins | sample M25metaG_FD_115308 | JGI IMG/M metagenome (GOLD analysis project Ga0157374, IMG submission 115308) | Miscanthus rhizosphere microbial communities from Kellogg Biological Station, Michigan, USA - M2-5 metaG | ecosystem: Host-associated > Plants > Roots > Rhizosphere > Soil | place: USA: Michigan...
AACGAAACCAAAGGTGCTCCATAATGTTGCATATCCACTGCTGTATCGGGGACTATCCCAATATTCCGGCCAGCCATTTTCAGGCTTGTCACCAAATGAGTTGACATAAGGCACAAGATCATATCCCCTTTGTTTCATCAATTGATATAAGGCCGGTTCAAATTCTTTATCCAGGTAATCACCCATTACTCCTCCCAGTTTATTGTGCTGAGACGTCAGCAAGGTCATGATGTGTTGGTAATCGGCGCCATCACTGACATGGTTGTCAACAAAAACATCAGGATCCGTTGCATGAAAGATCTCCGCAAAGGCTCTTGCGTCCTTGGAGTCACATTTAATAAAATCGCGATTGAGGTCAAGATTCTGCGAATTGCCGCGAAATCCTTTTTCTGCAGGACCGTTTTGATCTATCCGGTAATCGACACTTCTGTTTAAGCAGCCACCGATATTGTAAACAGGAATAATAGCAAGAACAACATTCCCGGCAAGTTGGTTCTTATTCGTCACAATATCCCGTGCAAGCAACATACTGGCATCGATGCCGTCAGGTTCACCGGGATGAATGCCGTTGTTAACGAGAATAATTCTTTTATTTTTTTTCCTAATGCTTTCAAAATTGTAATCGCCATCGCTGGAGACAACGACGAGATTCAAAGGAAAACCTGCATCCGTCATTCCCATTGTCAACATTTTCACTTCTGGAGATCTCTGGTCCAAATTTTTCCACCAGTCGATGATTTCGTGGTAGGTAGGGGTCTGTGTACCATTACTTTGTTCAAATTTTGTAGGAATCATTTGGGAGAATAAGATTTTAGCAAATAAAAGAAAAAATAATGCAAGAGAGGTCTTCATGTGAATCAATTGAAGAATAAAAATACGTTTGTATAAAACAAAAAGCACCCCGTTAAGAGATGCTTTTTACAATTTATTGTGCATATTATTTTGTTGCCTCCAGAAAGTCTTCTTGGCTTTGTATGGCGCGGAAGCCGGACGGACATAAAATGCCTTGATGGCCTGGTCTGGGACCAACACGGATTCAAATTATGTTAGCTTCTAACAAACCATTTATTGTTGATAAGGGCACTTGCTTATGGCCAGGGGCGGCTGCTTCAATCAACTCTTTTACATCGTCGATGTTGATTTGTTCAATGACTTCGTCAGGAACATCAATTGTAAAATCAAATTCAGGAAGCAATAATCGTAGTCTGGGGGTAAAGCGGAACCCGTCAAATAATTTTATGAACTGTTGTGCTACAGGCGGCATTGGTATTTTTATATCATTCTCTTTATTTCCGTTAGTGCCAAATGGGAAAATGAAGACATTGCTAACATGAACCTTTGGAAAAATATCTGCAAGGGCAAATGCAATTGCACAGTTGTTTTCAATTCGATGGACCTCATTCCCAGTTCCACAATTTTTACAATGTGCAAGGATCTCTTTTGTAATTGCGATTTTAAATTGTACGGGCATATTCTATTATCTTAAAGATTTGTAAAACTACACTATTAGATGCACCAAATTTTCATGTTCCTTTACTTGATTTTCATTGAGTGTCGGCGACACGATTAATCTGAATTCCGTGGGTCCGGCAATATTCTATATTTCTAAAGCAACCATCGGCAACCTCGCCCGGAAATTAATGAAATTAAAGAATAAAAATACATCCATAAAAAACAAAAAGCACCCCGTTAAGAGATGCTTTTTACAACTTATGGTGCAGTGTTATTTTGCTGCTGCCTTCTTGGACAGCTTGCTCTTTAAGTTAGCTGCCTTGTTCTTGTGGATTATGCCACGTTTAGCCAGTTTGTCGATCATGCTGGCCACCTCCGGGAATTTAGCCGAAGCGTCTTTTCCGGAAGCTGCTCTGAAATCACGAATGGCGTTACGGGTAGTTTTGCCATAAAATTTATTTCTTTCACGACGTTTTGCAGCCTGGCGAACATCTTTTTTTGTTGCACTATGATTAGCCATATTCTCTAATATTTTACCGGGATTTTGCGGTTTCTCCGGAGGACGGCAAAGGTAAGGCCCGGATGCTTATCTGCCAAATAAGAGCGACGATTTTTTAAGACGATGAAATCCCTGTTTTTAAAGAATAAATTGAAGAAATTGCCCTCAGGACCCTCATGGCCCATCCATATGTAAGTGAGATTTAAACAGCAAACAATTTGAAATCCCAGTTGTTCTTATTACCATTAAATTGACTTATAAGAGTTTTTTATGGAAAACAAAATCCTTGGGTTGCACCATATTACCGCGATAGCGACGTCTGCAAAGCGCAATTTCGATTTTTATACCAAAGTGCTTGGACAGCGATTCGTCAAGAAGACGGTGAACTTTGATGATCCCAAAACCTATCATCTTTATTATGGAAACGAACAGGGGGCGCCGGGAACCATTCTTACTTTTTTCCCATGGGAGGGGACGCGTGCGGGCCGACTCGGCACAGGTATGGCGACTGAAATCGGCTATTCAATTCCCGAGGGCAGCCTTGAGTTTTGGGAGACAAGATTTGATGAAAACAAGGTAAATTATAAAAAGACCAATGAGCGCTTCGGCGAGAAATTTATTTGGTTTGAAGATCCCGATGGGCTGCAGATAAATTTAATTATCCCTGGCGAACCCGACGGCAGGAAACCATGGACGACTGGCGAGGTAAATGATAAAGCCGCGACCAAAGGATTTCATAGTATAACATTGACACTTCAAAATATCAAGGGCACTGCAGATATCCTGACAGAAATTTTTGGATACAAGTTTTTAAAACAGGAAAACGACCGGTTTCGGTTTGTCACGGATGCGATTGAAGGTGCCAATATTGTCGATCTCGTCGAAGCACCAAATATGCAAAGAGGTTTTGTGGCTGGCGGAACGAATCATCACGTTGCTTTTCGAGTAAAGGACGATGATATATTAATGACGTTTCGTGAGAAAGTTGAAAGTCATGGCCTGGATATCACTGGAAAAATAGATCGCAATTATTTTTTTTCTCTTTATTTCCGCGAGCCAGGTGGTGTGATCTTCGAATTGGCTTCAAACAATCCCGGCTTCACAGTCGACGAGCCACTGGATGAATTGGGGACTCATTTGAAATTGCCTTCTCAATATGAGTACATGAGGGACCAGTTAGAAGGAACATTGATACCATTGAAATAATCGTTGGAACGATGCATCAAAAAAATATTCTTACAGCAGGGAAAAAATTAGAAGAAACTGGTAAGGCATTGGTCATGATCCATGGCCGCGGTTCAACAGCAAAAAATATTTTGTCTCTAAGTAATTATCTTAATGCAGATGGTTTTACATTGATCGCTCCACAGGCGACTAACAATACTTGGTATCCCTATTCATTTCTTGAACTGCCTGCTCACAATGAACCATGGCTGTCATCTGCAATTACCCTGCTCGGTGAAATTGTTAATGACCTTGCAAAAGCTGTAGATAAAAAAAATATTTACCTTCTTGGGTTTTCACAAGGAGCTTGTCTGGCGCTTGAATTTATTACAAGAAATGCGGACGGGTATGGTGGCTGTATTGCTTTTACAGGAGGGTTGATCGGTGATAAAATTTACGCAGATAATTATAGAGGAGATTTTAAAAATACTCCGGTGTTTATCGGCACAAGTGACCCTGATCCTCACGTGCCGGTACAAAGAGTGCATGATACTGTCAAGATCCTGACAAGTATGAATGCATCAGTCACAGAAAAAATATACGAGAGGATGGGGCATACGATTATACAGGATGAATTCGATCACGCCAACAAAATACTATTGGCATCATAAACTTGATTTTTCAAGTTATTTGATCCATCCCGAGCTTTTTAAAAATCCCACCAATCCCGGGTCATCGGCGGACATAGGCTGAAGCCAAGTGCCAACTCGTTCACGGTCCCACCAAACACCTTGCGGATTATGCGGCTTTGCAAAAGAGTAACGATATAATATTGCCCGAATATATTTTGGAGGTGCGTCCGGAAAAGGATTTGCGGCAAACAGGCTTACTGCATTGCGATCATTATGAAGAAGTTTATAGGTGAGATTTAGTGTCCAGGGATATTCATCAGGAGATGACATAGAGGCAAACCACATCTGCCAATCCAATCGTAATTGGTAAGGGGCTATTTGCGGAGATACCTGGTCTAAAGCAACGGGCAAACCTTTGTATACATACGGTTTCCAATTCGCATGATCACTTGAATCAATATCCATTGTTCCTTCGAATATAACATTCAAACGTTCTTGTCCCACAGTTCCAAATGCACCATACGTATTGACAAGATCTAATGGATCGAATGAAGTATTCATGATCTGGCCCGGAGACAGCATGTTGGCGATGGGCCGAAAGCTGAGGAATCCAATAACAAATGTGACAACCCAGGCTGTTATTGTCATGGCTCTTGAAGGTTGAGCATTTTTCGCTGCATCCATGGATTTTTTTACGATAAATTTTGGGAGCAGTTTAGCCCAAAAACCGTCGTCGAAGCAAGCAAGTGCAGGAATAATTGTCAACCAGTTTAAAAACGAAAGATTGCCACTTAGTATAAGTGTAATTTGCAGCAGTATGATCACAATGCCGGCGATATGTCGGCCGATTCGCGGCCAGAATATAAACAGTGGGGCGATTAGTTCGGCAATCCAATTAAACCAAACTCCAAATTTCAAAACTATACGTGGAAGAAAATGAAACCAGCGACTTAAAGGTCCCGGAATAGGCTGCGTTTCGAAATGATAATAAAGAGCAGTTCCATTGCGCCATATTTCATCTCCTCGAAGCTTAATCAATCCAGAGCCAATCATGATGCGAAAGATCAGCCAGCGAAACAAAACAATGATCGCTATAGGCGCTTCCCGTTTTGGAAATGGTCGCATATCAAGCAGCGGACAAAGAAAAATAGCGAGAAAACCTGTTTCAGTAAGTTGAATTTCCCAGCCATATCCATACCATTCCTGTCCCAAATGGACAAAGGACATATAAAGAACCCAGAGAACGGTAAGCATTGGCGCATTTGCAAAACCCGCAAAGACCATACATGAAAGAATAAAACCGATCCATGCGCCCGTTAGCAAAGCTGCATCAGAATGCCATACCCAAAAGATTGATGGGAGGCGCATAAAACCGGCGCCGTTAGAACCAAGTGCCGCGCTTACATTTTTTAGATAGATACTAATGGGAGTAAGTCCATGCGAGCCGATCAACGGAATAATTTGATTGATCGCTACGATGAATGCTATGGCATAAACCAATCCGAGTAGCCGAAGGATCATGAACCGTGTGAGCCAGTAAGTTGGATGATTTGTCTTACGGAGTTCTTCGAAATCATTATCCGTTTCTTCGTTGATCACTTCATTAGTTTTGCTTGTCGAAGAATATTGTGAGTGAAGTTAATCAATAACTGCAGCCTGTTTATCAAAAACGTCTTTCAATGTTTTCTTCGCTGCATAGTATCCACACATCCCATGCACGCCTCCACCAGGAGGCGTTGACGAAGAACAGATATAAATTCCTTTCGCGGAAGTTTTGTAAGGTGAGAGTTTTAATGTGGGTCGGGTAAATAGCTGCGCCAGATCCATTATGCCTCCAACAATATCACCTCCAATATAATTGGGATTATATTCTTCTAATTGAGCCGTATTCATAACATGCTTTCCAATTATTCTATCTCTGAAACCCGGAGCAAATCGCTCCACCTGGTTTTCAATTTGAGTGGTCATGTCTGTTTTGGACCCATTCGGTACGTGACAATAAGCCCACGCGGTATGTTTTCCTTCGGGGGCTCGGGAAGAGTCAAACAAACTCTGCTGTACTAACAATACAAATGGTTTTTCGGGATGTTTTCCTTCAGCCGTTATTTGTTCTGAGGTTGCAATTTCTTCAAATGTATTTCCCAAATGTACCGTTCCCGCCTGCCTGCATTCTGATGCAGTAAAAGGTATCGGTCCATCCAATGCCCAATCGATCTTGAACACACCCATTCCGTATCGAAATCTTTTCAATTGTCCACTATAAATCGATGAGAATTTGTATCCGGCTATTTGCAGTAATTGTTTCGGCGTGACGTCCAATAATATTGCCCGTGCCGAAGGCAGCTTGCTTAATGAACCAACATAAAAATTGGTTTCGATTGTGCCGCCAATAGAAATAAAATGTGAAGCAAGAGCCTTCGCAATAAATTGTGAACCTCCTTTTGCCATTGGCCATCCATCCGTATGCGCGGTAGACATCAGCACCAGGCCAGTGGCAGAGGTTGCAAGATTTGATAGGCGTTGAATGGAATGAGCCGTCATTCCCCCCCATAAGCCCCTCGCTTCTTCAGAGCGAAAGGTATTACTTAGATGCCTTGCAGATGTCAGAGCCTTCAATCCAAAGCGGACCATCTCAAACGGATGCTTTGGAAAATGTAAAGGTGCAAGAACATCTGTGACAATCCGCGGCCAATTCCTTACTAAGGGGTTCATGAGCTTGCAGTAAGCATCTTTGTCTTCACCCAATCCTTTTGCAGTTTGTTCAATCGATCTATATAAGGCAGCGGCGCTGCCATTATCAAAGGGATGTGCTGCGGGAATTGTCGGTTCGATAAATTCCAGCCCAAATTTTTCGAGAGGAAGGGTTTTAAAAAAAGGAGAACCGGCTGCTAACGGATGTATAGCTGAGCATACATCATGAACAAAGTGTGGCAAGGTAAGTTCTGCTGATCGCATCCCTCCGCCGATTGTTTCTTTTGCTTCGACTAATAATACCGAAAGCCCGGCTTGTTGTATAGTAATTGCAGCAGCCAAACCATTCGGCCCGGAGCCGACAACAATCGCATCATAATCTGTCTTGGTTACATCCATTAAAAATTCCTTTCTAAATGAAGTTATTCTATCTGCAATTAATAACCTATTGCAGCGCGAAAGATTAACAGACACATCAATGAAGTCCGTTCTAGATATACTCCCGAGCATTTCTGTACCTTACTCTCGCTAATTTTTTCCATAGAATAGGATATGGAATTTACCCAACAAATGACTAGATGAAACTAATTATGGGATTGCTGTTTGTAATTTTTTTATAGCTATTTCCTATTTCACCAAAATTGCATCATTGATAAAAACTCCATAATTGTGCCTCTCATGATTTATAGGTCAACCTAAAATGATTGTGAGTTGACGATCTGTTAATCGGGAATTTACGTTTCAATAGTGCCTTGAACATAAAGGCTTTAACGTTAGGTAAAATCATTCCCATTTTGTTAGCATTTTCCTTTTATGTATCACAAACTTTTTTTAGTTTGTGCCAGTTTTCCGAACGATTCAGTTCGCCATTTCAGGCGATTTATCCGTACCAATTTTCTATCAACAACCAATCACCCAATTTCTTGTCGGTTATCTCGTAAAACCGCGACAGCTATTATCTATTGCAGATTGCCATTGGCAAGATGTGAATGATAAATGCTTCTTGGGTTGAATTCCAAGATCCATTATATCCTGGGGAAGGCTGTTTCGAGGTTTATGAGCAAAATTTTAAATAGCGTTACCCGATTGACTGTTTGTACCCGTGGAAAAAAACAATTGATTCCCTGGCGCAAATCGCTATGCTCATTAGTCTTCACGTTAGCTTTTTTCTTCTCAAAAACTCAAACAGCTTTTCTTGCATCTTCAGCAATATCCCCCAAAGCTCCCGTTGCTTTAAATCCCTTAACTGCACTCGCAAACCCTTCGATCACTATTGTTGATGGAAATGGCAATGATCTTCCTGGTGCCGCGATTTGCAATGGTTCTTCGATAACCTTGTATTCAAATGGCAGCGGAGATCAGCCAATTAGTTTTTCATGGACTTCAATACCCTCAGGATTTATTTCTTCAGATCAAAACATAACAGTTAGTCCATCGACAACTACTACTTACACTGTCACTGTAACAGATGTCAACGGGTTGACAGCTTCTGACGATATCACTGTCATTGTTAATCCACTGGCCACGGTGGACCCAATCAATGACGTTAGCTATTGCAATGGAAGTTCGATCTCCGGAATCAATTTTAGCGGACCGATTATCGGCACCGGTTTTTCATGGACCGCATCGGTGGATGTTGGATTTGGCACCAATGGAAATGGAAATATCGGTACGTTTACTGCCACCAACAGTGGTGCAACGCCAGTAACTTCTTCTATTATAGTAACGCCGACGGCAAACGGCTGCACGGGAACATCCACAACATTTAATATTACTGTTTATCCGACAGCCACAGTCAATTCGATAGGTAACCAATTTTATTGTGCCGGAGTCCTTGCCCCGGTAACAAATCTATCCGGACCCGTAAGCGGAACAACATTTGCGTGGACTAACAGCAATACTGCAATCGGTCTCGCAACAAGTGGTTTAAATAATATTCCGTCATTCACTGCTACTAATGCGACGACTTCACCGATCACTGCAACCGTCACAGTTACTCCAACGGCAAATGGATGTACAGGAACGCCAACAACATTTACTACTACTGTTTATCCGACATCCACGGTCAATTCGATAAGCAACCAGTCTTATTGTGCCGGAGTTCCTGCCCCGGTAACAAATCTATTCGGACCTGTAAGCGGTACAACATTTACGTGGACCAACAGCAATACTGCAATTGGTCTCGCAGCCAACGGTTCAGGTGATATTCCGTCGTTCACTGCCACTAATGCGACAACTTCAGCGATCACTGCAACCGTCACAGTAACTCCAACCGCAAATGGATGTGCCGGAACGCCAACAACATTTACTATTACTGTTTATCCGACAGCCACAGTCAATTCGATAAATAACCAGTCTGATTGTGCCGGAGTTCCTGCACCGGTAACAAATCTATCGGGACCCGTAAGCGGAACAACATTTACGTGGACCAACAGCAATACTGCAATTGGTCTCGTAGCAAGTGGTTCAAATAATATTCCGTCATTCGCAACTACTAATGCAACATCTTCACCAATCACTGCAACTGTCACAGTAACTCCAACGGCAAATGGATGTGCCGGAACGCCAACAACATTTACTATTACTGTTTATCCGACAGCCACCGTCAATTCGATAAGTAACCAGTCTTATTGTGCCGGAGTTCTTGCTCCGATAACAAATCTATCGGGACCGGTAAGCGGAACAACATTTACGTGGACCAACAGCAATACCGCAATTGGTCTCGCAGCCAACGGTTCAGGTGATATTCCGTCGTTCACTGCCACTAATGCGACAACTTCCGCGATCACTGCAACTGTCACAGTAACTCCAACGGCAAATGGATGTGCCGGAACGCCAACAACATTTACTATTACTGTTTATCCGACAGCCACAGTCAATTCAATAAGTAACCAATCTTATTGTGCCGGAGTTCTTGCCCCGGTAACAAATCTATCCGGACCGGTAAGCGGAACAACATTTACCTGGACTAACAGCAATACGGCAATTGGTCTTGCAGCAAGTGGTTCAAATAATATTCCTTCATTCGCAACTACTAATGCAACATCTTCACCAATCACTGCAACTGTCACAGTAACTCCAACGGCAAATGGATGTGCCGGAACGCCAACCACATTTACTATTACTGTTTATCCGACGGCCACAGTCAATTCGATCGCTAACCCATCTTATTGTGCCGGAGTTCTTGCACCGGTAACAAATCTATCGGGACCCGTAACCGGAACTACATTTACGTGGACTAACAGCAATACTGCAATCGGTCTCGCAGCAAGTGGTTCAAATAATATTCCGTCATTCACTGCTACTAATGCGACATCTTCACCAATTACTGCAACTGTCACAGTCACTCCAACGGCAAATGGATGTACAGGAACGCCAACAACATTTACTATTACTGCTTATCCGACAGCCACAGTCAATTCAATAAGTAACCAATCTTATTGTGCCGGAATTCTTGCACCGGTAACAAATTTATCCGGACCCATAAGTGCAACAACATTTACCTGGACTAACAGCAATACTGCAATTGGTCTCGCAGCAAGTGGTTCAAATAATATTCCGTCATTTACTGCTACTAATGCGACACCTTCACCGATCAGTGCAACTGTCACGGTAACTCCAACAGCAAATGGATGTGCCGGAACGTCAACCACATTTACTATTACTGTTTATCCGACAGCCACAGTCAATTCAATAGGTAACCAGTCTTATTGTGCCGGAATTCTTGCACCGGTAACAAATCTATCCGGACTCGTAAGCGGAACAACATTTGCATGGACTAACAGCAATACTGCAATCGGTCTCGCAGCAAGTGGTTCAAATAATATTCCTTCATTTACTGCTACTAATGCGACAACTTCACCGGTCACTTCAACGGTCACAGTTATTCCAACGGCAAATGGATGTGCCGGAACGCCAACCACATTTACTGTTACTGTTTATCCGACAGCCACAGTCAATTTAATAGGTAACCAGTCTTATTGTGCCGGAATTCTTGCACCGGTAACGAATCTATCCGGACCAGTAAGCGGTACAACATTTACCTGGACTAACAGCAATACTGCAATTGGTCTCGCAGCAAGTGGTTCAAATAATATTCCGTCATTCACTGCAACTAATGCGACACCTTCACCGATCACTGCAACTGTCACGGTAACTCCAACGGCAAATGGATGTGCCGGAACGCCAACCACATTTACTGTTACTGTTTATCCGACAGCCACTGTCAATTCAATTGTTAACCAGTCTTATTGTGCCGGAGTTCTTGCACCGGTAACAAATCTATCCGGACCCGTAAGCGGAACAACATTTACATGGACTAACAGCAATACTGCAATTGGTCTTGCAGCAAGTGGTTCAAATAATATTCCGTCATTCACTCCTACTAATGCGACAACTTCACCCATCACTGCAACCGTTACAGTTACTCCAGCGGCAAATGGTTGTGCCGGAACGCCAACAACATTTACCATTACGGTTTATCCGACAGCCACAGTCAATTCAATAGGTAACCAATCTTATTGTGCCGGAGTTCTTGCTCCGGTAACAAATCTATCCGGGCCCGTAAGCGGAACAACATTTACGTGGACTAGTAGCAATACTGCAATCGGTCTTGCAGCAAGTGGTTCAGGTAATGTTCCTTCATTCACAGCTATTAATGCAACGACATCGCCAATAACGGCAACGATCACTATAACACCTGCAGCAAATGGATGTAATGGTACTATTAGAACCTATACCATTACTGTTAATCCAACAGCCACGGTTAGTAGTATTTCCAATAGAACACAATGCAATGGAAATCCTGGAAGTGCAATAAACTTTACCGGACCGGTTAGTGGAGCTATTTTTTCTTGGACGTCTGCGTTTAACGTTGGCTTTGGAACAAGTGGAACCGGAAATATTCCGACGTACACAGCCAGCAATACCGGAACGTTACCGATCACAAGCACGATCACAGTAACACCGACAGCAAATGGATGCACGGGAACACCGTCAACGTTCACTATTACAGTTAACCCGACGCCAACAGTCAACTCGATTAGTAACCAAACGTATTGCGCGGGAGTAATTGCTCCAGTAACAAGTGTATCAGGACCTGTAAGTGGAACAACATTCACATGGACAAATAGCAATACTGCAATTGGTCTTGCAGCAAGTGGTTCAGGTAATATTCCTTCATTCACTGGCACTAATGCAACTACTTCGCCCATAACTGCAACAATAAGCATAACACCCGCAGCGAATGGATGTAATGGTACGCTTAGAACCTACAGCATTACCGTTAATCCGACAGCTACTGTTAACAGTATTTCCAGTATAACATATTGCAATGCATTTTCTGCGCCTGCAATTAACTTTACTGGTCCGGTGAGTGGGACTAGTTTTTCATGGACGTCTTCGGTTAATGTTGGCTTTGGAACAAGCGGAACCGGAAATATTCCCGCATACACAGCAAGCAACGGCGGAACGTTGCCGGCTACAGCAACCGTAACAGTAACACCAACAGCAAATGGATGCGTTGGCATTCCGACAACGTTCACAGTTACGGTTAATCCTTCAACTGTAATCACAACGCAGCCTTCTAATATTGCAGTCTGTTCAGGTGGAACTGCAACCTTTTCCGTTGGAGCTACGGGGTTAGGTTTGACTTACCAGTGGCAGATAAATACCACAGGCTCCAGCTATGCAAATATACCCGGAGCCACTTCATCTTCTTATACGATTTCACCAGTATCGGCGGTGAATGCAAATAACTATAGAGTCATCGTGACTAGTAGTAGTTGCGGATTCGTCACATCTTCGATTGTTTCCTTAACCGTAAATTCACTTCCCTCATGCAGTATCACAGGGACGAATGTAATTTGTTCAGGAAGTACAACTTCGTTTTCAGCAACCGCAGGTATGGCCATATATTCCTGGACGGGTCCTGGTGGGTTCACGGCTTCAACTCAATCAACGGGACCAGTTAGCGTTGCCGGCGTTTATAGTGTCACCATTACAAACGCAAGTGGCTGTCAGAATTCTTGCTCAGTTACCCTTGTGGTGAATCCCTTACCAAACCCTCCGACAGGAACGGGTAACTCAAGATGTGCTTCCGGAACAGTGACTATTTCTGCAAATGCGGGAGCTGGAGAAACCATCGACTGGTATTCCTCACCATCAGGCGGGACAGCAATCGCCATCGGAGTAACGTCATTTACTACTCCAAATTTATCGGCAACAACTACGTATTATGCAGAGTCAAGAAATACGACAACGGGTTGCAGATCTTTAACGCGAACAGCGGTCACAGCAACTATCAACCCTTTGCCCACCGCGCCCACATTACCAGTCAATGGTTCAAGATGCGGACCAGGTACAGTAACAATTTCAGCAACAAGTCCTGTAGGCACCACTATTGATTGGTATTCTGCTGCAAGCGGCGGAACTGTTCTTGCCGGAGGTTCAGGAACGACTTCTTTCACGACGCCAGCCATATCAGCTACTACCACCTACTATGCGCAGACGAGAAGCATAAGCACTGGTTGTTTGTCGACAACCAGAACTGCTGTAACAGCAACAGTAAATGCAGTCCCTGCAGCAGCGACTTTACCGGTTAGCGGTTCAAGATGCGGACCCGGTTCGGTTACCATCTCTGCAACAAGTGTGGCAGGTACAGCGATCGACTGGTATAGTGCATCAACAGGTGGAGTATTATTAGCAACTGGTTCAAGTTTCACTACACCCGGTATTACATCAACTACAATTTATTATGCAGGAGTAAGAAACACAACGACAGGATGTATTTCGACAACCCGTGTTGCAGTAACTGCGACAGTGAATACTTTACCAACTATTACTGTTCCCGCACCCGGAGCGTTTTGTAGCGGTAGTAGTGCTACTCTGACTGCGAGTGGAGCTGCAACTTATACATGGAGTCCGGCAACCGGATTGTCGTCGACAACAGGAGCTACCGTTACTGCAGGCCCGGCGACAACCACAACGTATACCGTCACAGGAACCGATGGAAACGGATGCACAAACACCACCACGGTAGTAGTAAATGTAAATCCGGCACCCAATGGGGGTTCTATTGCTCCGCAAGTGACCACAGCTTGTGCGAATTCAAATAATGGAATACTAACCTTGAGTGGCAATGGGGGATCTGTTATTCGCTGGGAATCGTCATCAAACGGCGGAACGACGTGGACACAAATTTCTAATACCTCAAATACACAAGCATATTCGAATTTATCCCAAACTACCTTGTACAGGGCATTCATTTCCGACGGCACATGTACATCATACTCGACCAGTGCAGTCGTCAGTGTTATTCCTGCAATAGCTCCAACAGGCGCGATTGCCAGTCCTTCTCAAATCTGTTTAGGTGATTCCAGTACATTGTCCGCAGGGGCGTCTGGCTATCCAAATTCCTTTTCGGGGGTAGAAGATTTCAACAATGCGTCACTTGATAACTCGGAAGGATGGAGAGCGACTGAAAATGGAGGACCTCATAACATAGAGGCCAGTGCAGATAATCAACTTAACACTCCGTGGAATCTCACAAATCCGAAAACGTTTAATGGGATTTTGTATGACAGTGGAGATCCAAAATTTGCGATCGCTGCCGGAGCAAACAATACCACGATGGAGACTCCTGTTTTCAGCACTATCGGCATGTCTTCGGCCAGCCTGAGTTTTTGGCAAGCATTTAATTTAAATGCCGGCACTTCTGTGAAAGTTGAAATATCAACTGATGGAGGTGTGACATATCAAGCTGTTCCTCTTTTCCAGGCAATGGGCCCGGCCAACCTTGGAGTTCCCAATGGAGGATTTGTGACCACAAACCTGAACCTTTCAAATTATCTTGGCCTTTCCAATTTACGGTTAAGATTTAACTACAGTGGAACCGCCGGAAGTAACTGGGGTGTTGATAATCTCGGAATACCAGGTCCCCAACCTCCCCTTACATATGCATGGAAACTGATCGATCCTCCCGGAGTGACATACCCGTATTATTTGAATGATACCACAGTGGCCACTGTGAAAGCAGGTCCCCCGGCTCCCGGTACTTACATCTACCAGGTCACCACCACTTACGGCGGATGCCCCGGCGGAAGTCAAAATGTTGTTGTCGTAGTGAATCCTTTGCCTACAGTCTCCGTTAATTCATCGACAATTTGCCAGGCAAGCTTTGCTACTGTTGTTGCCACACCAGGCACTGCAGGTAGCTATAGCTATTCGTGGACTGTGCCTGCCGGAGCCACCAACCCAGGTAACGTATCCAGCTTCACTACGTCTGTTCCCGGCACCTATGCCGTCGTGATTAGAAATACCATCACTAATTGCGCGTCGGCATCAGCCAGTGGTGTTGTTACACTGAATAGTGTTGATGCGGGAACGATTGGATCGAATCAAATCATTTGCACTGGCAACATTCCTGGCCCATTCACGGCATCTGCCGCAACGGGGGCTGGTGTATTGACATATCAATGGCAAAGCAGTAGTACTGGATGCAATGGAGCATGGTCCGATATTGCCGGTGCGAATTCTGCTGCATATGTTGCACCAGCCGGACTTACACAAACTATGTCATATCGCCGGATTGTTACTTCTACTTTAAACAGTCTTCAATGCACTGATACCACGAACTGCGTAACTGTAACGGTGAACCCGTTGCCGACAGCTACCATCAGTGGAAACCCAACTATCTGTAGCGGTCAAACGACAGCACTTGTGATAAATTTAACGGGAACGGCACCATGGTCGATTACGTATTCAGACGGGACTACCAATTTTACAATAACCAATATCACATTTCCAACCTACGTCTTGCCATTGTCGCCCGTTGCAACTACAACTTATAGCCTGGTCTCAGTCAATGATGCAAATTGCCCCAATTCTGCGACCGGTTCGGCAATCGTCACGGTAAACCCGTTACCAACGGCTACGATTTCCGGTGATGCTACCATTTGCGCAGGGTCACAGTCACCCAACATCACATTTAACGGAGCCAACGGAACGGCACCTTACACTTTTATCTATAGATTAAATGGTGGGCCGCCCATAGCAATAACAACTGGAACGAATAGCATCGCCCTCCCAGCGAGCAATGCTCCTGGCAAGTACGTTTATACGCTGATAAGTGTATCGGATGCCAATGGTTGCTCAAATCCGCAAACAGGTATTGCGACAGTAACGGTCAATGCGATAACAACATCAGTGACTAGTGTGACGCTGTGCTCTAATCAACTACCTTATAACTGGAACGGAAGTAACTATAATGCCACCGGAGTTTATACATTCACTACTACAAATTTGGCGGGATGTGATTCAGTAGCGACGCTAAACTTAACGATTAAAGCAACAAGCACATCAGCAACCAATGTAGCCATTTGCCCTAATCAACTACCTTATGATTGGAATGGAACTAGTTATAACGCTGGCGGAGTTTTCACATTCATTACAACGAATGCAGCAGGATGTGATTCAGTTGCCACGCTAAACTTAACGATTAAGGCAACAAGCACATCAGCTACCAATGTTGCGGTTTGTTCCAACCAACTTCCATACAACTGGAATGGAACAAATTATAGTGCGGCTGGATCTTATACATTTACTACCACCAATGTTGCAGGATGTGATTCAGTGGCAACACTAAATTTGTCAACAAAAGCAACCACCACTTCAACGACAAATGTTGCAGTGTGTTCTAACCAATTACCTTATAATTGGAACGGAACAAATTATAGTGCGGCTGGATCCTATACTTTTACCACAACGAATGCAGCAGGGTGTGATTCGGTTGCGACGCTGAATTTAACGATCAAGTCCCCGACCACATCAACGACAAATGTTGCAGTGTGTTCTAACCAATTACCTTATAACTGGAATGGAACAAACTATAGTGCTGCCGGATCATATACCTTCACCACAACCAATGCAGCGGGATGTGATTCGGTTGCGATACTGAACTTGAGTGTTCCTGCAACAATGACGTCAACGTCCAGTGTAACGGTATGTTCCAATCAATTACCTTATAACTGGAACGGAACTAACTATAATGCCGCCGGAGTATATACATTCACTACAACTAATGCGGCAGGATGTGATTCAATAGCGACGCTAAACTTAACGATCAGGGCAACAAGCACATCAACGATCAATCTAGCAGTATGCTCCAATCAATTACCTTATAACTGGAATGGAACTAGTTATAACGCTGGCGGTGTTTTCACATTCATTACAACGAATGCAGCAGGATGTGATTCAGTTGCCACACTAAACTTAACGATTAAGGCAACAAGCACATCAACTACCAATGTTGCGGTTTGTTCCAACCAACTTCCATACAACTGGAATGGAACAAATTATAGTG
>Ga0157374_10002093_pt1 | contig 16795 bp, 16 predicted proteins | sample M25metaG_FD_115308 | JGI IMG/M metagenome (GOLD analysis project Ga0157374, IMG submission 115308) | Miscanthus rhizosphere microbial communities from Kellogg Biological Station, Michigan, USA - M2-5 metaG | ecosystem: Host-associated > Plants > Roots > Rhizosphere > Soil | place: USA: Michigan...
CCATCACAGATGTTTCCGGTGTTGAAGTGGGTCATACTACACTGATCGAAGGCACCGGAAAATTAGAAAAGGGAAACGGCCCGGTTCGAACAGGCGTCACAGCAATTTTTCCCACCGGTAAAAAATATTCACCGGTTTTTGCCAATTGGCATACGCTGAATGGGAATGGTGACATGACGGGCACTCACTGGATTACAGAGTCAGGTTTTTTGGAAACCCCCATCTTGATTACAAACACAAGTAGTGTGGGAACTGTTAGGGACGCAGCCCTGAAATGGATGGATGAACACAAATATTATGATACGAGCCAGGGATTGTTTTGGTACTCTTATCCCGTAGTCGCAGAAACCTGGGATGGAGTGTTAAATGATATTAACGGCTTTCATGTGAAACCTGAGCACGTATGGCAGGCTATGGAAAAAGCATCTTCCGGACTTGTGGCAGAAGGAGCAGTAGGTGGAGGAACAGGGATGATCTGCCTTGGTTTTAAAGGTGGTATCGGGACTTCATCAAGGGTTATTGATAAAAAATTAGGTGGATATACGGTGGGCGTCCTGGTCCAATCCAATTTTGGAATTAAATCACAATTGACCATTGCCGGAGTACCTGTAGGAAAGGAACTTGCCGACACATTGAATATTAAAATTTATGATGAGCCATCGGCCATTAGTAGCACTGATGCCTATCGAGGAAAGAACGAGTGGTCAGAACAGGGTTCCATTATCGTTGTTGTGGCCACAGATGCGCCACTACTCCCGCATCAATTAAAACGAATCGCCCAAAGAGTCTCACTTGGAATTGGGAAAGTAGGCGGTATTGGTGGCAACGGATCAGGAGATATTTTTATCGCTTTTTCCACGGCAAATAAAAACTCATTCAGTCGCACAAAAGAAACGACCGCAACGATGTTTTCAAATGATCAGATGGGAGCGTTATTCAATGCCACAATACAGTCAACGGAAGAAGCGATCATCAATGCGCTAGTTGCCGGCACTACGACAAAAGGAATTAATGACAATACAGTTTATGGTTTGCCACATGATGCAGTGATTAAAATTTTGAAAAAGTACAACCGCGTTAAATAAATTTTTAAGTTCATCATCCGATAAATATTCAGGTTATGAAAAATTTACGGTATCAAACTTTGCAACTTGTTACATTAAAACTCTTCTTGCCCACACTGGCGTTTTTAACAACAATGTGCGATGCCCAGACTTCACCACGCGGATCAATACTTGCACTTTCGAAAGCGGATCATACGTTAGCAATTGTTGATCCTGTCTCGTTGAAGGTCGTCGCTCGTATTCCCGTTGGAAGTGATCCACACGAAGTGATCGCGTCGACCGATGGAAAGATTGCGTATGTTTCCATTTATGGCGGTGGCAGTTTACACGAGCTCAATGTCATTGACCTTGTTGCTAAAAAGCCTCTGACGAATATTGATACAAGACCATTGTTTGGCCCTCATGGACTGACATTTGTCAACGGGAAAGTATGGTTCTCAGCGGAAGGCTCAAAAGCTGTTGGCAGTTACGATCCTGCAACTCGAAAACTCGACTGGAGCATGGGAACGGGCCAGGACAGGACGCACATGATCCATGTTACTGATGATGGAAAAAGAATTTACACAACAAACATTTCATCTGGAACCATTAGTATTCTTGTTGATACATTAATCCAACCTGGACCGTCGGCGCCATCAAATGCCCGACCACGTGAAGATTGGTCCCAAACAATTGTCGCCGTTAGCAGAGGCTCCGAGGGGTTTGACGTGACCCCTGACAACGGTGAATTATGGACTGCATCCTCTGATGACGGAATGATCTCTATCGTTGACCTTGCGGCAAAAAAATTAACCACGAAAATCGATGCAAAAGTTTTCGGTGCCAACAGGCTGAAGTTTACAACAGACGGCAAGATGGCATTCATCGCAAGTCTCCGAACAGGGGAGCTCACGATCTATGACGTACAGATACGCAAAGAATTAAAGCGATTAAAAGTTGGCAAGGGTGCAGCGGGTATTCTTATGGATCCGGATGGTTCACGTGCCTTTGTTGCCTGCTCACCGGATAATTATGTGGCCATTGTCGATCTTAAAACTTTAGAGGTCACCGGTCACATTGATGTTGGAGGAGTACCTGACGGTCTTGCATGGGCTGTCCAACGTTAAAAACCTTGATCGCAAACCTTCATTATCGACGGTTTTAAGAATGTAACATAAGATATGATAGATTTTAAACGGCTCGATCATATTCAAATTTGCATCCCAAAAGGAAAAGAGAATGAGGCAAGGCATTTTTATAGCGACATCATTGGGTTGTCTGAAACTGCAAAGCCAGGATCGTTGATTGCTAATGGCGACCTTTGGTACAAGATTGCAGACATACAACCTCACATCGGGATAGAAAATGAGGTGAACAATTCAAAAAGACATCCAGCTTTTGAAGTATCAAACCTGGAAGAATCCAGAAATTATTTGGGCGCGCGAGGAGTAAGTTTGAAGGACGAGATACAAACTCCCGGTCAAAAGCGATTTTCATTTTTCGACGCCTTTGGTAACAGGATCGAGCTTCTACAAAAAACATAATCGAGCAGGTGGAATGGTCTTATGGCAAAGAAAGGAAGGGAAGTACCAGCTCGTTTCTCACTTAGAGATCACTCCCATCATCTTGCAGGCCTAAAAAAGCAAAAGCAACTTTTTAACAACCGCTAACGATTTTCCATTTCCGACGGCATCTCTTTGCCCTCAAAATTTTTTATGAAGATGGACAAGCTGGAAAAAGTAGAGATCAACGATTCGGAGCAATGGATTCTCGTCCGCGGAAAAAGTTTAGATTCACCTCTTATCATTCATGTGCAGGCGGGGCCGGGTTTCCCTATGATTCCCGAAGCTAAAGCAATGGAAAAAAACTTGCATCTTGAAACCGATTACTTAGTCGCCTACTGGGACCAGAGGGCTTGTGGAAAATCTTTCGACAAAAAAACAGATCCAAAAACTATTAATTTTTCGCAATTGACTGATGATATCATTTGTTGTACTAAATACCTGCTGGGGAAATATCAAAAGAAAAAGGCGGTCATTGCCGGATATTCACAAGGAGCAACATTGGGGCTTATGGCAGCGTCAAGGGACGAAAGTATTTTTGATCGTTTGTTTTTAGTCGGTTTGGACATTGACATTCCAACGGCTAATAAGTATGCTATTGAGTTTGCGATCTCGAAAGCCACCGAAAAAAACAAAGTAACCCTGTTAAAGCAAGTTATTGACCTGCATAAAAATCCGGTCAGCAATGCTAAACAATTTCAGAAGCGAGCTAAACTACTTACTAATTTAGGTGGGATAAAAGCGGGCACCAGTTACAATCAATTGTTGATCTCGACGATCTCAAACATGATCTCTAGTAAAGCGTACCGGTTAAGCGACATACCCAAAACCCTAAAAGGAATGGAGTTTTGTCAAAATGCCTTGCTTCCCGAGTTCAATACACTTAACCTGTTTCACAGGATCAGCAGTATTGACGTCCCGGTCCATTTTGTGCAGGGTAAACAAGATGCCATCGCCCCGTATCAAATTTCCGTGAATTACTTTGACTATCTCCACGCTGCAACGAAAACATTCACCACGTTTGACAATTCTGCTCATATGCCCCATTACGACGAACCGCAAAAATTCTCGCGGCTTTTGCGAGACACAATAAAAGATAGTCTCGGGTAAGCGTCTCAGCCAAATACTTTCTTACACATCCACCGAGTCATATACAACCACTTTCTTCCAAAGCATGGAGCACTCTTCAACAAATTTTAAATGAATCGGGTCAGTTTGATAGTTATCCTGGTCAGCAGGGTTATCAAAAAATAAAAGCCAGGAAACAGAGTACGATCTTTCAATTACATCGCGGTTGGTAGCCGCGGGTACACCGATATAAAATTTTCTAATGGTGTTTACTTTCGAAAGTTTTTTTAATCCATCGATCAGTTTTGTCTTGTCTTGCTCATTATCTCCATTCTTTAACCAGAAGTAAACATGATGTAAAAACATTGTTTTTGTATTTAATGATTATGGTGCGACAATCGTGAAAGGTCAAACAAAAAAACGTAAAAAGCGCACAATATAGTTTGTTTTTCAATTTAAATAAACCGGAACTTTGATTATTAAATGGCGAAAACGAATGTCTTCTTTAGTTGAAAATATTTCTGACACGGCAAGATGGGTTGCTATTTTCAGGGCTGAAGAAAGTGAAAGACCTGATGCAGTTTTTCATGACCCGTTTGCAAGGAAGCTGGCGGGGAAGAAGGGAGAGCAGATCGCCAACGCTATCGGATTCGGCAGAGACAACAGCTGGTCGTTCATAGCAAGGACATTTTTATTTGATGAGTTTGTAATGCGTCATGTACTGGAAGGCTATGATATGGTCCTTAACCTGGCCGCTGGACTTGATGCCCGACCCTACCGGATGGATCTGCCTTCATCACTTCAGTGGGTAGAAGTTGATCTTCCCGGAATCATTGAAGAAAAAGAAAAAGTTTTGAACAATGAGGCACCCCGATGCAATTTAATAAGGATCAAATCTGACCTAGCCGATCAAAAAGCAAGAATCGAGTTATTCAAGAAATTGAATAGCAAAGCCGAAAAGATCCTTGTCTTGACGGAGGGGCTGATCATTTACCTTACAAGCACACAGGTTGGTTCCCTTGCTACTGACCTGTCCTTACAAAAAAATTTCAAGCGATGGGTGTTTGACATGGTTTCACCGGCACTACTAAGAATGATACAGGAAAGAATGGGACCAGCGCTTGGAGGCAGTGGTGCAGTGTTTCAATTTGCCCCGGAAGAAGGCGAAAAATTCTTTCTGCCATTCGGATGGAAGAGTCTTGAGTCAAAATCAGGGTTGAAAACAGCTGCTTCATTGAACCGGCTAAATGAACAAATGTTGCAAGTCGCCGCTATACCTGAACCTGAAGGTCGCAGGGACCAATTCCCGTGGACGGGTGTCTGCCTTTTCGAGAATGTAAACGGATAAAGATTTTTTCTCTACTATCAAAGCACGCAACTTTTCCATTCTTAAGTTGTTGTTAAACCAACACTGACAGCGATAAAAATTGTAAATTGCCTTTGCGGTTCGAAGCTCTGTGTTTGAAGTTCGAGGTTATTACTATAAAAATTTGTTTTTATGCCAACTGTTACCCGATTTGAAGATTTAGAAATATGGCAATTGGCACGAATTCAAACTAACGATTTCAACGCAATCTCAAACGAAGGGCCCTTAACCAGGGATTTCGAGCTTAGAAATCAAATGAATGCTTCGTCTGGTTCAGTGATGGATTGTATTGCAGAAGGATTTGAACGATCAGGGAATGCAGAGTTCAAAAATTTTTTAGTCATAGCAAAGGGTTCAAACGGCGAGTTTCGTTCGCAACTTTATCGTTGCTTAGACAGAAAGTATATAATTCAATTGAACTTCGATGAATTGTATCAAAAGAATGTAGTATTAGGAAATAAGATAATGGCATTTATTAACTATTTGCAAACCTCGACATTTAAAGGACAAGCTCGACGAACGAAAGGATTTTTACCTAACGTCGAACATCAAACATCAAACATCGAACACCGTGATAGGACATCATTTTAATAAATTCGATCCAAATGAGCCTGGCAAAACAAAATTCCAACAATTGCTGGATGTGTTTATGCAACTCCTTACTTATACCAGCGGCGATGTGTCTGAAGCTTTACAATGGTTGAACCAACTTGATCGTGAATATCAAATGACAGACGGTGAATACGGCATTGGTGATTTCATTGATGAGCTAAAAGAAAAAGGATATATCACCGAGGAACAGCAAACGGGCCAAATAAAGATCACTCCAAAAACCGAACAGGGAATCCGCAAAAGAAGCCTTGAAGAAATATTTGGAAAGCTCAAAAAAACAAAACAAGGCGATCATCATACCTTCAAACCGGGACAGGGTGATGAAGTAAATCCCGAAACAAGAGCATTCCAGTTTGGCGACATGCTCGAGCAAATTGATTTCACTGAGTCGATCCGGAATGCGCAGATCAACCATGGCATTGAAAGTTTTAATATGCAGGAAGACGACCTGGCGATCAGGGAAACAGACTTTAAATCGCAAACTTCAACTGTGTTGATGATTGATATTTCCCACTCAATGATATTGTATGGAGAAGACAGGATCACCCCGGCAAAAAAAGTGGCAATGGCCCTGAGTGAACTGATTACGACTAAATATCCAAAAGATACGTTGGATATAGTGGTATTTGGAAATGACGCCTGGCCCGTCGAAATAAAGGATCTTCCCTACTTGCAAGTAGGACCCTATCATACAAACACAGTGGCCGGATTAGAATTAGCTATGGATATTTTGCGAAGAAGAAAAAATCCCAACAAACAAATCTTTATGGTGACAGACGGCAAACCAACTTGTTTGAAAATGGGAAAGAGGTATTATAAAAATAGTTTTGGACTTGATAGGAAAATAACTAGTCGCTGTTTGAACCTGGCAGCGCAATGTAAACGCTTAAAGATCCCGATCACAACATTTATGATCGCAACAGATCCTTACCTGCAGCGGTTTGTGCAGGAGTTTACAGAAACAAATAACGGCAAGGCATTCTTTGCTTCATTGGATAAACTAGGAGCATTTATTTTTAAAGATTTTGAAAGCGGGAAACGCAAAACCGTCTATTAAGATTTCACGCAAAGCCGCTGAGTTTTTGCAAAGGCGGTGAGTGGTATGTTGCCTCTCCTGTATTTCTTCTTTGCGCCTTTGCGTGAAATAAAAGCAGAATCAATTGTTGCAGTACAAGAGTGCGACCCAACCGACGATAAATAGAAAATTGAAAAAGCTGAGACACAAAAATGAAAATACACAACATAAAGACGCTTGGAGAGCTAAAGGCAAGTGGCTATAAAAGCAAAAGCATTAAAGAAGAATTGCGGCAAAATCTTATCCGTAAACTAAAAGACAACGAGATAACTTTTCCGGGCATCATTGGCTATGAAGACAGTGTGATACCTGACGTGGAAAGAGCCTTGCTGAGCAAGCATAATATCTTGTTCCTTGGTTTAAGGGGCCAGGCAAAGACAAGAATGGCGAGACAGATGACCGATCTGCTTGACGAATATATTCCAATGTTCGCCGGTAGCGAGATCAACGATGACCCATTGAAACCTATTTCAAAATATTCGTTTGATCAGATTGCTGCACACGGTGATGAAACGCCTATTCACTGGATACACAGAGGTGAGCGATATGCCGAAAAACTGGCAACGCCTGATGTAAGTGTTGCTGACCTGATCGGTGACGTCGACCCGATAAAAGCTGCCAATTTAAAATTGAGTTTTGCCGATGAGCGTGTAATACACTATGGGATCATTCCGAAAAGCAACCGCGGCATTTTTGTAATCAATGAACTGCCCGACTTACAGGCAAGGATCCAGGTAGCATTGTTTAACATTCTTGAAGAGGGCGATATACAGATCCGGGGTTTCAAATTGCGATTGCCGCTGGATATATTGTTTGTTTTCACGGCAAATCCAGAAGACTATACCAACCGCGGTGCCATTGTAACACCATTGAAGGATCGCATCGAAAGCCAGATATTGACACATTATCCAAAGGATCTCGACACGGCGCTTGCTATCACTGAACAGGAGGCCGAGGTGGATGATGAACAAAAGGCAATCGTAAAAGTGAGTGATCTTGTTAAACGACTCATAGAACAGGTTGCTTTTGAAGCACGGGGTAGTGAATTTGTAGACAAGAAAAGTGGTGTAAGCGCAAGGCTTACCATTTCTGCTTTTGAAAATGCAGTTAGCGCTGCGGAAAGAAGAGCCATTGTCAACAACGAAAGGCAGACACAAGTTTGGATCAGTGATCTTGTTGGGATCATTCCCTCCATTACAGGAAAAATTGAATTAGTATATGAAGGTGAACAAGAGGGACCCTACCAGGTGGCGATGAATTTGGTTGATAAATCTATCCGCTCACAATTTGTTCAATACTTCCCGAATCCCGACCAGTTAAAAAAGCGGAAACCAGATGCGAAAGATGAAAATCCCTATCGTCCCATTATTACATGGTTTGATAAAGGCAACCATGTCAATCTTTTCTTCAACATAAAAGATGAGGAAAAGCTGCTGAATTTATACAAAGTCGATGGGCTACAGGCTCTCGTAAAAAAATATTTCAAAGGAGCAAATGATAAAGAAGCCGCCCTGCTAATGGAATTTGTACTACATGGCCTGGCTGCCTATTCCCTGATCAGTAAAAAAGTGATCGAAGGAAAGATCGAATTCAAAGACCTTATGGGCTCCATGCTCAACCTTGGTCGCAACTATGAAGAAGAGTTTGATGAGGAAGCATAGAAAGAGCCATGATTCTCGGGATTAATAAAGATTAAAAGGATAAAAGATGCTTCGCTCATCAGTCGCCCACTCCAATAGCTGGAAACGTCAATGCGTTAGACAGTAATTTCCTCAATCGATTCTAATCCTGTAAATCCTGGTTCTATTTTATCAGCCATCCCAGTTTAAGACCAAACGTAAGTGAGAAGCCCGGGCTAGTCCCTGCTCTCGCATTGGCATAGTTAAAAGCAGTAGTGCCGTCAAATTCATTGTAGTAATAGTTGGGCGATGATGGGTCATATTGATATGCCTCCTCTTTATTGTCGGCACCGTACCCCAAGCCCCAATAGAGATCAAGCAAAAATTTGTCGCTGAAAACCCATTGATGGCCTAACTCAATTTGCAATGCACCAAATGTCACATTCTGTTTTCCAACTTCAAAAGTGCTGTTCGCTTTCTCTATGACCTGGTTCTCTTTATAATGACCAAAGTAAAGAATAGGTTTGATATAAGTGCCCTGCATCAGGTGAGACATTTTTGTCTTTCCAAAAATGAGAAAGTCAGGGAGCTTACCAAATTTATAACCGCCGGAAATGAATACACCTGCTTGTCCTCTCTTTATGGTTTCCAATTGGGGTGAAGAATAGTTATACTCAAGTGTCTCCGATTTGCCCAGGCCAATAATTCCGAGCGAAAGTTCATAGCCTCGCCCCACGCCGGTGCTCTTTTCAAAAGCAATCTCGGTATAACCATAAAGAGGAGATAAGAAATTCAATTTGATCGCTTGCTTCAATTGACCGGCATAACGCTCGGGGTCTTTAAGATTATCATGAAATTGTTGTGAAGTACCATTTGCGAAGACGATCTTCTTGATTTTATCGGTCTCCAGGATGTAGATGGGGCCATCGAGGTTGTTGAACTCTTTGTACCTGATCTCGTCACTTCCGATCTCAAGTATTTTGGCTTCGACAATTTTTCCGTTATTCCTGTAAATTTTATCCTGGGAATAAGATGAAGAAAAAATGAGCCCAAGAACGACAAGGAGCAATGTTTGCTTCATAATGCAGGTTTTAAGGTTTAACTTTCGGTCAATGACAATCATGTTAAATAAATTGTTGCATTGAGGATGTTATAAATATTACTTAAAATTAAAACCGATAACCAACACTCCCACCTCCCCAAAACTTAACGGGAAAATCTTCCTGGAACAAAGGAGAAACAAATAATCGGCAGGTCATTCCCTTTCTATGCAAACGCTGAAACCTGTATCCGACCGATGTAAACCAACATTTTTCCGTATCCTCACTAAAAAAATTTTTCTCCATGACCGTACAATAAACTTTCGTTCCCGAAGTGAACATCAAAACACCTCCACCAGCTATTTCAAATAAGTGCTGACCGTGGCCAATGAGGTAATTTATTCCAATAGGAAAACTATTTAAAGAACCACTATTGCAGGCATCTTTCAACCACCTGAGAGGAGTAACTCCAATTCCAGCCTTAAAACCAATTCCATTTTCTTTTTTTGTCAACCGGGAATCTATATTTAAACTGGAAGATGCGCCGGGTCCTAAAATTTCAAATTGAAGTTGAAATGCGTGAGAAGTATAGTTTGATTGTGACAGGATATTTTCCCCAATAATGAAATTCAAAATGAATACTGAAAGTATCATTCTCATAAGCATGCCAATGGTCAACCCACTACTAAATTATATTCACCTCCCTTTCCAGTGCGACACCGAATTTCTCAATTACAGATTGCCTGATCTCTTCGCTCAAATTATAGATCTCTGCACCTGTTGCCCCTCCATAATTCACAAGAACAAGAGCCTGTTTGTCATAGCAACCTGCATCGCCCTTTCGAAAACCTTTCCAGCCGCATTGTTCGATTAGCCAACCCGCAGCAAGTTTAATTGAGCCTTCAGAATTTTCGAAGCCGATAATATTCTCAAATTCGGTTTTCAGAGCAGCGAACTTTTCCTTTGATACAGATGGATTTTTAAAAAAACTCCCCGCATTACCAATCGCAGCAGGGTCTGGTAATTTTGACGTCCGAATATTGATGATCGCCTTGGATATAGCTGCTGCACTGAGGTCGTGCACTTTCATCCGTTGCAATTCTTTTTCGACGGCACCATAACTTGTATTGAATCTCGGAGTTTTATTGAGCCGATATGTTACATCAAGAATAACAAACTGATCTTTATGGTTCTTTTTGAAGACACTTTCCCGGTATCCAAATTGACAATCCCTGAGGTTAAATTTATGAATACTCTTCTCATGAACGTGAAAGGCGTTCAATTCAAGGAAGAGCTCGCGGATTTCTACCCCATATGCTCCAATATTTTGCATGGGAGAAGCCCCGACATTTCCCGGTATCAGTGAAAGGTTTTCAATCCCCTGCCAATTATTCTTTATGCAAAACAAAACAAACTGATGCCAGTTCTCCCCGGCTCCAACTCTTACATACACATATTCATCGTCCTCATTTATTTTTGCAATTCCCCTGATATCATTTTTCAAAACATGTCCGTCAAAATCTTTTGTGAACAAAATATTGCTGCCGCCGCCTAGAATGAACCTGGCGGGTGGTGTCCCGATAGTCATAGGGTTGTGACTGCTGAGTTCTTTAAGCTGTTCAATATCCGAAAACGTTGAAAAATACCTGGCCCTGACATTAATGCCAAACGTGTTATAGGGTTTAAGAGAAAAATTTGATTGAATTTGCATACCGGAACAAAATAACATTAAAATCATGAGTGAAAGAACAGCCACGCTGATTGGAGCGACGGGTTTAGTTGGAGGGGAGTTGCTGAGCCTTTTGCTGGATGACAACTATTTTAGAAAAGTAAGAATTCTCGTACGAAGACCCATCACAATGAACCATCCTAAGCTTGAAAGAAAACTGGTTGATTTCAGTGATGCAGATTCACTACTGGTAGACCTCGACGAAAGCGACGTGGTTTTCTGCACGATCGGAACTACGATGAAAAAGGTGAAAGGGAATAAAGAAGTTTACAGAAAAATCGACTATGACATCCCTGTAAATATTGCCCGCTATTGTAAAATAATGAATTGTAGAAACTATATTGTTGTTTCAGCTGTTGGTGCCGATAGCGGAAGCGGGAATTTTTATCTTAAATTGAAGGGAGAGGTCGAGGACATCCTTAAGAAGGTTGGAATTGAAAGCACTTATATCATGCGGCCCTCCATGCTACTCGGAAAAAGAAATGAGTTCAGATTTGGAGAACGAATTGCAATTCCTTTCATCAAAAAAATTTCTTTTTTGCTCCCCTCGAAATATAAGCCCATCGAAGCAAGAGATGTAGCAAGAGCCATGCTTGCTGCTGCCAAAAGACACGAAAAAGGTTTTTTCATTTGTGAGTATAAGAAAATGAAACAACTTGGAAGAGAGATTAAAAAAAAGGAGCATCCTTAAGGCGTGTGGCTTAAACTACGTCGACATCCGGCACGATAACTACAGATTTAAAACTTCGCTCGTTATGCAATACGGCAATCTGATGGAGAATATCCTGTTTGCATTGGGTGATCAATTTTGTATCTCTCGGCAATTTTAAAAGTAATTCCATTAAAAACAGATTGCGAATTTTATTGATCACGGGCTCCGCCGGGCCGACTATATAGTTTTCATACTTACCTCTCAATGTATTTGCAAACTGGTGTGCTCCCCTTTCGACGACGTCTTTCATTTTATGTTTAAAAGTCAGATGAATGAGCCTGGAAAAGGGAGGGTAGAAGAATTGTTTACGGCTGTCGATCTCCGCATCATACATCGCTTTATAATCGTGGCGTTGTATTACCTGCAGAAGTGGATGTTGTGGCTGCATCGTTTGTAACATTACCTTTCCTCCACCGTCGCGCCTGCCTGCGCGGCCACTCACCTGCTCCATCAACTGGAAGGCTCGTTCATTTACTCTGAAATCTGCAAAATGCAACAGCCCGTCGGCGTCCAAGATTCCAACCAGGTCTACGTTGTCAAAATCCAAACCTTTTACTACCATTTGCGTTCCGACTAAAATGTCAATTTTTCCTTGCTCGAATTGTTGTATCAACACATCATGCGCATTCTTCCCACGTACAGTATCAACATCCATCCGCGCAATCTTATACCCGGGAAATTCCTCCAGTAATTGCTCCTCTATTTTCTCCGTTCCAAAATTTCGCTGCATGAAATGATGATTGCCACAGGCAGGGCATATCGTAATTGGGGGATACGTTGTACCGCAATAATGACAAATGAGTTTGTTTGAAAATTTGTGATAGGTCAGCGAGACGTCACAATATTTACACTGAGGGATCCATCCACAAACCTGGCAAACCTGGTAGGGAGAATAACCCCGCCGATTTTGAAAAAGGATGACCTGCTTATCTCTTGCAACGGTTTTGTTGATCTCTTCAACCAGTTGGGGTGAAAGCATCACCTTCGATCGATCCTTTTGAATTATTTTTTTTGTGTCGATGATCTCTATCGGCGGTAACTGTACTTCCCCATAACGTTGCATCAATTCAACCAATCCATACTTACCGGTTACTGCCTGCCCGGATTGATCGACGGTCTGACGCGCATTGTGGTAGCTTTCCATTGATGGTGTTGCACTACCCAGCAGAACGTTTGCCCTGAACAATGAGGCAAAATAAACAGCCGCATCACGCCCATTGTAACGAGGGGCCGGGTCCTGTTGTTTGTATGAAGTATCATATTCCTCATCGCAAATGATCAAGCCTAGATTATTATATGGAAGAAAAATGGATGATCTTGCGCCCAACACCACCTTTAATTCCCCATTCCTTACTTTGTTCCATATTTCCACCCGTTCATTCTGGTTGAATTTGGAATGATATATCCCGATATACCCGCCAAAATGTTTTTGAAGACGCCGGATGATCTGCGAAGTCAAGGCGATTTCAGGCAACATATACAAAACCTGCTTGCCTATTAGAATGCTTTGTTCAATGAGTTTAATATATATCTGTGTTTTCCCACTGGAAGTAACTCCATGCAGAAGACAAACCGGTTTTTCCAAAAAAGACTTCTTTATTTTTTCAAAAGCCTGCTGCTGAAGCGTTGATAATTCAAAATCGATCTGTATGTTCTTTGGCAGATATTGTAAGCGGTCCACGCTCCTTTTTTCGACAAACAAAATATTCTTATCGACCAGTCCCTTTAATTGCGCATCGGATGCCCCTGACTTCTTCAGCAGTTCAGATTTAGTTACCTCCCCGATCGTTTTGATCAAATGCAAGTAGCTCAAAAGTAGCTCCATCTGCTTTGGAGCCCTGGACCAGTTATTCAACAGATCTGACAGTTTTTCCTCATTGTTATATTCGGAATTGAGTAAAACATACATTTCTTTTTTAGCAGAATAACCTTGTTTCAAAGCCTCCCACACATAGCACACTTTTTTCTGAATTAATTTATTGATGACCGGGTAGACGTGCGAAGAGTCCAGTACCTGCTGGACCTCGCTAAGTTTCAATTCCTTTTTTATCAACAAGGCTTCTGCTACCAGATATTCATCATGGTCGAGGGCCGAAAAATCATCACCATACTCCTCGTTAAAAACTACGATCGTTTCACTTGACAATTTAAAGTGCGAAGGAAGCGCAGCGGCCATTACTTCACCCTCATTGCACATATAATAAGACGCTATCCATTCCCACAATTGCAATTGTTCTTCAAACACCACAGGTTCCGTATCGAGTATGTTTAGTATTTCTTTCGGCTCAAAAAATTCAGGCTTTTCACTGTGAATTCTTTTCACAATGCCTGCATATTTCTTGTTCTTGCCGAGGTTTACTTCCACACGACAGCCAGGTGTTATCCCATCCTGCATACCAGGCGGAACAAGCCACGTATAATTTTTGGGAAGTGCGAGTGGTATGATGATCTCGGCGTACATCTTGAGTCGTGAAAGTCTCCCGATAGTCATCAGGAGGTGAAACGTGAATAAAACCTGCAATTTAGTTAAAACAATCTCACGTCTGAAGTCTCACGTTTCGCGTTCCACGACTGGTATTTGATCCACCTTATATTCCGTCAATTTCCTTTCCATAATCTCATAAACTTTCCATTTGAGGTCATCCGTGTCATCAATTCTCAATCCGGCCACCGGGATTTCGTCAAGAAACACAATTCTGCATCTACCGGGGTTTAATGAAAAAACTTTTTGATGATGCATCCTGTTGTAAGCATCCAAAAATAAAACAGGTTTAACAGGTGTCTGCGTTTCAATCGCCACTCTGAACGCACCGTTATAAAAATCTTTCAATGGTAATTTTGTCTCATTATAAGTTCCTTCGGGAAAAAAAAGAACTGAGATGCCTTTACCAATGATCGACTTTAAAATTCGAATGCTCTTGGCACGATTGGCTGCATTCCCCCTGTCAACGGTAACTATAGCTTTCCTGTAAATAAATCCAAACAAGGGTATTTTACTCATTTCAACTTTTCCAAGCGGGCGGACCGGCTGATGAAATGCTTTCGGGAGAAGAGCAGCGTCGAGCAGCGAACTGTGATTGATCACAAAAATGTAAGGTTTTGAGCTTTCATGACGCGCTTCAAAAGAGCGTCTTGGGAAAATAAATATCAGGGGAAACCAAAGCTCTGCCCATACCGAGCAAATTCTGAAGATCGCGTTCCCGCCGCGTATTCTTCCAAAAAATGAAGCTATGATAACAAACGGGAAAAGGATCAGCATGATCGTAACAAACAAAATAAATGCATAAATGCAATAGATCCATTGAAGGAACTTTACAATGACATTCATTAATTCTTGTTTTTATACTTGTCATCGTCGCCCGGACAATCACATGTCCATTCCGTATCCAGGTCAATTACCGTTACCACCTCTGTATAATTGTCACACTGCGCAAAGACTATCCGAACATGTTGCCCGTCCTTGGTGTTATCCTCTACTGCATATCTCGGGCACCGGGTATTTTGAACATCGCTCTTGCGATAATTTATTTTTCCGTCGCGCATGGCTTCTTCCACTTCGCTTTGCGTAATATGCCTGCATTGCATCCTGCATTTTGCGTGATTGCTGTATTGCAAATAAGATACCCGCCTGTCAAATCCCCGGTCGCGATTAATTTCAGCTGGTGTTGAACCGGATCCGCTTTTTGGTGTAGAAGAACTACCATGTGTGCATCGCTTAATGAAAAAGAGAGTAATGGCGAGTATCACTAATAAAATTAAAGGGAGCGCCTTTTTCATGAATTCTGATTAAAAACAGATGTGTTATGAAGGTTGCAATGAATTTTCAATAATACACTTCACTCCAGTATCTTGAAAACTTTGTTCCCCATTTTACCTGCAATTCATCATCCCCTATTGGCAGAGTCAACTCCTGCTTTATGGCCAGCACCGGCAAATTGATCCCGGCACCAAGGCCGGCAGTAATGGTTCCCTGCACTCTTGGATTGATCTCAATAATAAGGAATTTTCCCGCTGAAGATCTTTTTACCTGGATGCCAATATTACCGTGCAGCTTAAGTTCTTGAATTATTTCTGAACAATATCGTATTATGCTTTTGTCATTAACGAACTCACCTTCTACAGAAATTCCATTGATCATTTTAGCACGCAGCCGGGGAACGACCAACCTGGCGTCGCCATGATCCGCCAGGCAATCCACTGAATATTCTTCACCGGGCAAGTATTCTGATACTAGTAATTCAGGAAATGGTTTTGATGATAGAATGCGGATGGCATCGTTAAAAGATAGATAAGTGGAGTTCGGTTTTTCATTGAACAAAAGGTCATGCTCATCCATGTCATCAGCAATGACGCGAAATCCCCTGCTTCCATTTGAAACGGAAGGCTTAAAACATGCCCGCTTTTGAGAAGTGCTTATTTCTTTAACAGCCAATTTAAACTGATCGATATTTTCGACCACTTTATATTTTGGTACATCGATTCCTCTCCATTCCAGGAATTGGTAGAGGCGACTCTTATTATTGGCAATTTCAAGAGAATCAACACTGCTCACCAAAACTTTCGTTTCCTGGTCTTCAAATTTCTTTTTATTCTTCGCGAAAGGAATAAGTTCTTTTGTTACCAAAGGCATTACGATGTGAATGTTTCTGGTCTCACATATTGACAACAACCGCTCTATAAAATCCTTATCGGATGCAAATGGGACTTTTTCGAAGCCGACACCCGCCGAATCTCTATTTAACCACCGGCCGACGGCGTTGGGATTTGCATCCGCTGCAATAACCTTCAAATCCGGATTTGTTTGCAAACATTTTAATATACCAGCGGCTCCAGGAGCGCCAGCTCCGGTCATTAAAACATTGATACCCCCTGTCCTCTTAAAGGAGGAATTTAGATCAAAATTTTCTTTGTCTTTGCTCATTAACGGGATTCGAGGTAAAAATAATTTATCAACCAACTGTCATCATAC
>Ga0157374_10002094_pt1 | contig 16794 bp, 14 predicted proteins | sample M25metaG_FD_115308 | JGI IMG/M metagenome (GOLD analysis project Ga0157374, IMG submission 115308) | Miscanthus rhizosphere microbial communities from Kellogg Biological Station, Michigan, USA - M2-5 metaG | ecosystem: Host-associated > Plants > Roots > Rhizosphere > Soil | place: USA: Michigan...
AGAAAGCAGTGACAAGGCGGACCTAATCGATGGCGAAACCTACCACAGCGTCTCCAGTCGGTGTTCCCCACAAGCCATGTCCGCCCGCTGCGATCACGATGAACTGCCGCCCATTTATCTGATACGTCATCGGAGTGGATTGTGCAGGAACCGGGAGGTTCCCCTTCCACAACTCTTCGCCTGTGGAAGAGTCATAGGCCCGGATCACGGATTCGCGTGTGCCCGCGGAGAATACGAGGCCGCCAGCAGTGACAATCACTCCACCGAGGCTGAGAGCACCAGTTCCGATCTCCGACTGCTGTGAGCCGTGAGCTTTCTCCCACACTAGCTTCCCATTTTGAAGATCCAGCGCCGTTACCGTTCCCCATAATCCGGGGGTGCACGGAGCTCCATTTCGATCCAGTATCGGGTGCCGAAAGAGGCTATAAGGCGCTCCGCTCTGGGGGGAATGATCGTCTCCGAAGGCACCGCTGATGGCAGTCCGAACATCAGCGTGTTTCAATGAGCCTTCTCGCGCTTGGCGCCAAACCACGCCAGTGATGCATGTGAGGAGTGCCAATGCACCAAACGTCCAGCCAGAGCGAGCCTTTTTCCAGAAGATTAGCGCCAGCGCAATTCCAACTGTCAGCACAAAAAAAAGAGGAATTTGAAGAGCGAACAGAATCTGCCCGGCCCTTCGGACGGTTGAGAGAAAGAAGCTCTGCGGGATCAGTCGCACCGCATATGGCAACCGATTTGTATTGGCGTAGAGGATTCCGTTCACCGGATCGTATGCTGCCGAACCCCAATTCACGCCTCCAATGCTTCCCGGAAAAATCAACGATCCGTTCAATGATGGAGGCGTGTAGATACCGTCATACCTCAGCTTGCTCATCTGCTCGCGACAAGATTCACTCAATGCCATGCTCTTGCTGCGCATCCTCTCATCTCCAAGCGCCAATGGCGTCAGGGATGGAAGAGCAGAAAACGGCTGTGTGGGCGAAGGCGACTCTCCCGGGACGTCGCTTAATGGCACTGGCCGCTCCTCAACTGGGAATAGTGGCTTCCCTGTTCGCCTATCCAGTACAAAGACCATTCCCATCTTTGAAATTACTGCTACTGCAGGTGTGTGTTGATGCCAAGTGAAAAGCAGTGGTTCACTCGCTACGTCGTAGTCCCAAAGATCGTGGTGTACGAGCTGAAACGCCCAAACCTTCCTACCCGTAACGGCTTCGATTGCAACAATCGAATCTGCATCGTCGTTATTGCCTGGCCTCATCCCACCGTAGTAGTCCGGTGATGCACTGCCGGTTGGGATGTACACGAGACCCAAGTCTCTGTCGGCCGCGATCGTGCTCCACGAATTCGCCGCACCTGTTTGTCCGGCCCAATGCTCGCTCCACGGAAGTGGCTCCCAAGTCCACTCCTTTTTCCCTGTTATCGCATCGTAAGCCCTCACCGTGCCTTTTGCCTGCGCTGCGAACTGATTGTCTGGAATAGAGGAACCGACGATAACGGTGTTGCCTAACACCGTTGGGGCTGAGGTTACATGAAACTCCCTATCATTTCCGATCAAGCCTTCAGCAAGGTCAACGAAACCTTGTCGACCGAAATCCTTGCAGGGTGCCCCTGTTTCTGCATCCACTCCAACGAGCTGGGCATCATTGGTACCAACGAAAATTCGACCTGAACATGGCACTCCTGCCCTCATAGAGCCCCATACGGCAACGCCTCTCGATGTGGTCAAGTCACCCTCGTGAAGGTCGCGCATCTTCGGCCGATACTTCCAACGCTCAGTGCCAGTGAGCGGATCGAGCGCAATTATCTCGTCAAACGGGGTTGTAAGGTAAAGCGTTCCTCCGAAAAGCACTGGTGTGGTTTCGAACATTGCTGAGAGTGTTCCAGGACTGCCAGAGTCCAGTGCATGAGTGTGATAAACCCACGCAACGTGCAATCGATGAACATTTTCTCGACTTATCTGAGTTGCAGGCGAATATCTTTGTCCCCCCGGGTCGCCTCCATAGGTGGGCCAATCCGCCTGCGGGGCCTGCGCCTCGTTGAACTTCGCTAAAAGCACGAATGCTAACCAACACCAACGGAATCGGAAGTTCCTTCTGGTCATCTGATCTCCGGGTCCTATTGGCTCAACCTCGCTGGTGCGTGTCCTATGACTCAGATCACCTGGGAAGATCCGGATTGGATTGAGATTCCCTTCATTTGATCCTTTTCAACACGCGAGCACCATTGCAAGCAATGCGAAAGAAAAGCCGGAAGCATAACAATACCGATTGTTGCGCTCGTTCCCCAAAGAATTCCTGCCACATCGAGTCGTACAGCCAAAAACGGTTTGAGCGCGAGAGCCAAACCGGAAGCCAACGCGGAAACGACGATCTGATATTTCATGATTGAGACTGCGTTCAGAAAAAGATGAGGAACCCTAATCACCGCTTGGGCGAGCACCCATGCGGAAATGGCCCAAAGCATCGAGCGGCCGATGCCAAGATTGGAATGAAGCCAGACCTTCAGAAGCATCGAGCCGAAAAGAACCAGAACGAGCGAACCAACTCCCGAAATTCCCGTCAATAGTGCCATTCCACGGAACAGGTTCCTTCGTATCCAATGCCAATCCGACTTCTCCGCGGCGTCAGCAAATGCCGGCCAGAGGGGCTGCGAAATCACCAGAAGAAAACCCAGGCCCGTCATGCAAATCCGCAGAGCAATCGTCATGCGGGCTGAAGCCTCAGGCCCGAGTAACTGCAACGCGAGCACGTTATCGAGTAGAAACGAGAGTCCGCCAATGAGGTTCAAGGCAAATAGGAGAAACCCTTCATGAAGAACCGCTCTGACCTCGGAAAAAGGCGCCCGGTGGTGAGGGCGAAGCTCCGGGTGGATGATGAGCAGATGGAAGAGGCTGCCGGCATTAGCCGTCACCATCGCTCCATACACAATCCCGACGAACACGAGCACATTAGTGGTCGAGCCGGAAGCTACGATCACCCCACCCAACGTAAGCAAGGTCTGCACGAGCTCCCAGAACCCCGAGACATAGCCCTTCTGGAGCGCCATCCATGCGTTGTTGGCAGAGTTGAGTGGCACATTGAGAGCCAACCCGACAACAGCAATGAAGTACGGCTCGAACTGAGCTTTGGCTCCGGAGCCCCAGAAAGTGATCGTGGCGATTACAAGCATCACAACGGCGATCGCGCTACCAAAGCTCAACGCGCCGGCCAGGTGTGTGCGTGCCTCGTCCTCGTTCCCAGAGGCTTTGGATCGCGCGATCAGGGTCACGAGCGCTGTTCCGATTCCGATGTCGACAAGTCCGCTGAACCATGCCAGCGACGATGCGCTTCCCCAGATGCCGAACTTTGCAACGCCCAGAGTGTGAAGCAGCAGCGGCATCAGAATCAGGGTGCTGATGACCTGAACCAATCGCTGGAACACCCCGGCTCCAGCCGCCATATAAAACCTGCGCTCCCGTTTATGGGCTGACATAGGCCTCGCCTTTGGTGCATCGTGCGCGGACACTTGCGCCTGTAATCCGCGCGTGCGTCCTCCCCGTCACGGGACCGCTTCTATCAGCGGCTCTGATTCGCCTACCTTGTCGCGTACCCTCACCTTGTATCCCGCAGACTCCAGGAATTTGCGGCACTGTTCGGTACATAATTCGCCCTTCACCAAGTGAGGCTCGACTATCAGTCTGGCTTTTATCCCGTTAAGAAAGCCGGCCGACGCCTTGAGCACCTCAATTTCGCCGCCCTCGATATCCATCTTCACGAAATCCGCGCGGCTCAATCCACTTTGAGAGAAAAACTCCTGCAGCCTAACGCTCTCCACCAACTGGTCTAGACCTCGTTTTCCGCCGGTGACAGCCACAGCACTCGACCCCATCGCACCTTCATTTGAAAACATCACCCCGTTACCATGCGACCAGACCGCCTTACGAAACAGGGTGATATTCTCGATCCCCATCACCTTCGCAGCCATTTGAATGTTCGTCTGGGCACAATCGTAATTAAGCCCGTCCGCCTCGAATGCGTATACATGACCAGTAGGCCCAACCAACTGCGCAAAGATGATCGAAGTGACGCCCGCATAAGCCCCGATATCAAGTACGATGTCCCCCTTCTTCAGACTTGCGAAATCCAGATATTTTTCTGTCGTGCCATACGGTTCGGTCTGTGACGGAAAAATAAATGGAATGTCTGCGAAACCTTTCAGCCTGTGATACCTCGGCCCGCTCATATCTACGAGCTTGATCCCGTTTACGCGAACAGGCACAACGGAATCGACGTAATAATCGAAGTTCTCGATCATGTGCTGGAGGTACAGCGAATGGGCGTCGCGAACACGAAGAACTGTGTCGCCCTTGATTAAATCGAAGAAGACGTCATGTGCGATAAGCTTTAAGCCCGCCTGTGACGCGGCCTTTTTTCGAGCGCGTATCCAGAGAAGCGAGAAGATCGGCTTTGGCAGCAATGAGGCCACCGTTTCCTTCAGGCGCTGAATTGGTCCTCTCTTCATGAAATCGTCCTATCCTGCCAAGTCCGCAGATGCCGTCTGATTGCGAGATGCGGCTAGTCCCCGTGCGCCTCGGAGCAATGCAGTTCGGATCACTTCGCGCGGCAGCAGCAACCCCGCGCCAAGCCGGCTCAGCGCGCGCAAATTCCACCCGATGTACGGAAGGCATCCGAAACTCCATCCCCACGCCTCGCCTACGCTCGCTCCACGTATCCGCGTCCACACAAACTGGTTCGCCCCCGACCGCGCCACATGCTGCTTGCACGCCCTGCGCAGCCTCGCCAGATACTCGGCGCTTGCACCCGCCTTACGCGAGCGCTCCATCACTTCGTCCGCCAGCAATTGCACCTCGCGCGTCCACACAACTGGCGACGTGCCGTGCGAGATGTTGTCGTTCTGCGTTCGAAACAGTATGTAGTGCGACAGAATCTCCGGCACGCACCCGACCGGCCCCAGGAATGCCATTTTGGTCCAAAAAAACATGTCGCCTAGGATCCGTTCATCTGGCTGCGGCCCCAGCGCGCGCAAGTCCCGCACCCGCGTTACGCACGCGCACCAGGAAACTTCGCGCTGATCCTCATAATGCGCCAGCAGAAAATCCGCCCCGGACTCCACCTCGGGCCCGACCACCGCCGGCACCTCAACGTCATCGTAGTGCACCGCGCATCCCGTGTAGACGAAGCTAAGCTCAGGATGGCGATCGTAAAGCGCCAGCACCTTCGCCGCGAACTCCGGCTCCAGATAATCGTCATCCGATAGGCCAACAAAGAATTCGCCGCGAGCCTCTTGCATCAGAAACTCGCCATTACGCGATGCAGGAATAGTCTTCGGTTGCCGGTAGACCCGCACCCCACGCGCCTCATACGGCCGGAGCACGGACGCGGTGTGATCTGTCGAGGCATTGTCAGACACGATGATTTCGATTTCCGAGGACGTTTGCGCCAGCGCACTGTCAATTGCGCGACCAAGCAAAGTTGCCCGGTTCAGGGTAGGTATGGCGATGGTAAGTCGAGGAGGCATGAACTCCCGAGATGTCTAGCTGGTCAGCATATTCTAGCGCACAGTTGCAGGGGGGAATGATTGGAACTGCCTGATCTATTGAGTCTTAAGATTACTTCCGGTGTTTCTCGCCACTCCCCGCGCTGTCAAGGCCCATTGCCGCAAGATTTTCCCAATCTCCAACAATCGAAACTACTTAAAAGTTTGGGCTGTTTGCCGGTAATTTCCGCCATCCGGCGGATAATCAACATAGTTCCAATCTCAATGAGGTTTTCACATCCATGTTCTCAACCGGAGGTCGCCCTTAGCCAGCGCAACGAGTGCAGCTGCGGAGCAGACCGTAAGTCCTTTGCGAAGAAGATTCTATGGGCTAACCCTATGATCTAATAGCACTTCGCGCTGGCCCTTTCCCTCTAAATCGTTGAAACGGGAGAAGTTGCTTGAAGAAGTATATATAGGGGTGCCCAAGGTACCGGACGCAATAAGCCAACTCCAAATAGATGTCCTTAACAATGTCCGCATCGCGCCAGAAACAGCCAAAAAGCGCCAAAATACACCAGATATTTCCGATCTATAGAACTTATTATCAATCACATCCATCCTATTAAACCGGAATGCGCAAATGCAGCCGTGAAACTGTGAAGCTGTGAGACTGTGAGTGGTGTTCGCCGTATCAGCGCGCATTACCACGGTTCCTCCCAAGTCGCAGTGCTCGTTTGCCCCTATGCTAGACTTGCGGCATTAACCCCATGTCTCGCTGCCTGATAGCTTTGCGAATTCGAAGCCTGTTCCGTTGCCGGGGGGCGTCGAAGTGACCGCAAAGCTGATCACCATCATGACTCCCTGCTACAACGAAGAGCAGAACGTCCGCGAGGTGCACCGGCGGCTGATGGCTGTCGCCGCGACGCTGCCCCAGTACCGCTTCGAGCATCTGTTCATCGATAACGCCTCGACCGACAACACTGTAGCGGTACTTCGAGAAATAGCGGCAGAGGATCCGTCCGTTAAGGTCATCGTGAACGCGCGCAATGTGGGGCCAGACCGTTCCGGCATGCACGCACTGCTCCAAGCCCAGGGAGATGCAATCGGCATTCTTGTTGCCGATCTGCAGGACCCGCCAGAACTGTTCGTCGACATGATCCGAGCATGGGAGAATGGCTCCCCGATCGTAGCCGGAATTAAGAACACCAGTGATGAAAGCTGGCTGATGTTTCGCCTGCGCACCGCCTACTATCGCCTCGTAGCACGGCTCACGAACGTTCGCATTATGCCTCATTTCACCGGCTTTGGGCTCTATGATCGCTCCGTTATCGACAAGATTCGCGCCGATTTTCGCGACCCCTACCCCTATTTCCGCGGAATGATCGCCGAATTGGGCCTTCCGGTATCCATAGTTCACTACAATCAAAACCGCCGGGCCCGCGGCATCACCAGCCAGAACTTCTATTCCCTGTATGACTTCGCCATGCTGGGAATCACCAACCTATCAAAGGTTCCGCTCCGTCTCGTCATATTCGCCGGATTCGTCTCCGCCTTCCTCAGCTTCTTCACCGGTTTGTTCTACCTTGTCTACAAGCTTGTGTATTGGCAAAATTTCACCGTAGGCGTAGCACCAGTTGTCTTGGGCCTCTTCTTCCTGGGCTCGATTCAACTAATCGCCTTGGGCATCATCGGCGAATATGTGGGCTCGATCCACACGCTGGTGCTGAAACGGCCACTTGTAACAGAGAAGGAACGCATAAACTTCTGAACCACATCGCCGGGCCGGGCTGCGCTAGCTCTTGATTTGTTGCTCCCGATTCCACGCGGCGGTCCGCCGAATGGTCTCCTGCAGCGGGATCGTTTCCTCTAGGCCGAGCAACTGGCGAGCCCGATCGACGGAAGGCACATAGCGTGCGGGCTGAACTCCAGAAACGGCTTTGTGAGCGACCCGGATTTCTGCATCGGGATTCAACACGGCGGCGACTGATTGAGCCAATTCCAGGATGCTGACGTCTTTTGCCGAGCCGACATTGATCGGAATGAGATCAAGCGCCCGAAAAAGAATGGTCCACAGCCAGATGGTGAGATCGGCAGCATATAGATAGGACCGGCGCGGGGTTCCATCGCCTTTGATTTCGATTGGCCGTCCCGCGAGCACATCGCTGATGAAGTTTCCGATGGCAAAGTGAGCGTCCAGCGGAAGATGGGGTCCGCAAAACGCCCAACACCGCGCAATCTTGCACCCAATGGCGAAATTCTTCTGATATTGAACGCAAAGGTGCTCTGCAACCCTCTTGCCTTCTGCATAAACACTTGCTGGGTCCAGGTGATCCGGTGCACCGATGTAGGTTTCGGGTACATGCGTCAGATCGCTAGGTTGTTTCCCGTAGACGGCACCTGAACTCGTCAAGAGAAAGGCCCGGGTACCATGCGTGGCCGCGAATTTCAGCGTACGCGCAGTGCCGTCAATGATTGTGGACAGCATTTCAAGAGGCGCTTCCGCGGCCTGGCGAGCGCTAGCCTCGGTTGCCGCATGAATCACATAACGAAACTCTCCGGCAGGGAATTCGAAATTGCGGACATCGCCGCGAAGCAAAGTGAGAGCCGAGTTAGAGGCGAGATGTGGACACTTTCGCGCAAATGCTGCTGGATCTCTTGTGAGTATCAAGAGCTCTGCCTCTAAGTTCAATGCCCGATTGACATGGCAAAAGCTCTCCGCGAGCCAGCAGCCGAAGAAACCAGTTCCGCCTGTAATGAACAGCCGTTCTCCTCGAATCTCCTCCCACAAAGGAGCAGTCCTTGCGGAGATCATTTCCAAGTCGCGATCGAGCCAATTCTCCATTTACGCGCTTCCGGGGCGCCGTCTCTCGAACTGCCATGCAATGCGATTACTTGGTGTCGATACCGCGCCTATAGATAATTTGCCGCAGAGAAGGGATCTGCGAATATGGGCTCTCAATGTCGTCTATGCAAATGGCGCCATCCTTCTTCACCGCTTTCAACAACACCTCGCCACGCATCAATTCGCGGCAGGAGAGTTGGCCCTTTTGCAATGGAATTGCAAGGTAAACGTCTTCGTCTGCCAACAAATGACCTTCAGGTAAGTCATCTTTTGCGTAAACGCCGCGAACCAGAGCATCCAGATACTGGATCTCCTCCTTTGGAGGTATTCGCTTCTGCGTCCCTGGCGCTCCGCACATTTCGCGCGCCTTGTGGAACGATTTGAACCATTGATCAGTCTGATGAGGCAAGCTGCAATAGGGCGATATTGTCTTCCCGTCGGAGTTAATATCTACGTGCCGTTCAAATGTTCTTGCACCCTTTGCGTAAGCAATCAGAATTGAATTGGACCAGTCGCCGGATTCGTGGGTGGAGAAACCGATGGTGTTGTGTGGATATCGATTTCGGAGAAAGTCGATCTGGTTTAGTTCGAGCATCGAGTCGTCAGTCGGATAGATGGAAACACAGTGATTGATGGCAAGCGGTATATTCCGGTTGGCGAAAAACGTAACAATGTCGTCCAGATCCTTCAATGACGAGCCACCGGTCGAGATAATGACCGGCTTCTTAGTCTTGGCAATTTTCTCAATCAGAATCCAATCATTGAGGTCCGAACTTGCGATCTTGATCATCTGGATGCCTAACTCGCAGCAGAGGTCGACCGATCGCTCATCAAACGGAGTGGCCGTGGGCATACAGCCGGCTTGGCGAACTGCCTTCACCAACACAGCGTACTCCTCGTCGGTGAGTCGCGTAGTCAGTGTCTTCTGAATATAGCGATCATCGAGTTCACGAAATTCGCGATGGACAAACTGCTCCACATCTCTGAATTGGAGTTTCATTGTGGCGCGTACGTTGTTGAAACGCACGACCTGTGCGAACTCGCCGATGATCTTCAGACCGCGTTCGACGCTACCCAGGTGGTTGTTCGCGATTTCCAGTACAAACAGGTCTTCAAAGATGTCCTTGTCAATCATGGCAGACTCCTGGGACAAGCAGTTGGTGAAGTTCGGTGAACGTATTCAATTTGTAGTGCATCTGGGTGGTTGGATTTTCGGATATCTTTCCGTAGCCGTGGCTGACAAATGCAAAACGGATTGCGCAGGCAGCCGCGGCTTGTGCGTCTTCCTGGGTGTCACCAACTAAGACGCAAGATGCAGGATCAATGGAGTGCGTGACGATGAGGAACTCCACCATCGCTTTTTTGCCGGCATACGCCGGTTCTGCCGAGTCGCGCGTTATCACGGCCTCGAAAAGTCCAATGAGACCCAGCCGTTCGAGTATCTGCGTCGAAATATTTAGCGGCTTGTTAGTCACGATGAAGAGCCTGATTCCTTGGCTGTGAATGGCGCGGAGAACTGGCGAAACTTCCGGGAAGCAAGTACTCATCTTCCAGCCTTCGTAGTCATAGCTCTTCCGAAACGCCTTTTCCAGATCCATGAGTTCGCATTCCTCTGTCACCTTGCCAGCCTCTGCAAGGATGGTTCGGATCGGCGGACCAACTTTGCTGCGCAAATCAATAGTCGTGCCACGAATACCGCACGCTTCAAAAGCCGCCCTAACTGAAAATTCAATGCCTGGCAGGGAATCGATCAGAGTTCCATCGAGGTCGAAGATCAGGGCAGCCGGCGGAATAGTCATCACTGGTCTTCCTCAGAAACCATGTTTGCCGCGAGTTCTTCAACGGAGAGAAACGGATACATATCTTCGAGATTAGGGGTCAGGATCTTACCGTCCGCGAGAATGCGCGACCGCAGGCGAGGCTCAAATTCCTGCGTCGGATCGAGATGAACGTCGAAAATCGTGGGGCCTATCCTATCGAGTTCGCGCCGAACTATCTCAAGATCTTCAATCTTATTGATCGTGAACGAGGGAATGCCGTAAGCTTCGCCGACGCGTTTCATTTCCGGAAAAGTCACTCCGCTTTCGGGGCTCTCGCCGATCTTTCGGCCTTTGAAGAATCCCGTCTGAGTTTGTCGAATGGAAAGATATCCACCGTTGTTCAACACGAAGATCTTGAGGGGGAGGTTGCATCCGACGACGGTCTGGAGCTCTTGGATGTTCATTTGAATCGAGCCTTCGCCGGCAATGCAAATAGTTCTGGCATTCCTTGCCGCAGCGACACCGATTGCGGCCGGCAGATCGTATCCCATGGAGGCCGCGCCGGAGTTTGAGATAAGGCGCTGGCCATTCTTCAACTTTGCTGCCTGGTAGGGTACGATACACGCCGTTGCATTGCCACAAACTACTGCATCATCGCCTGAAAGCATTTCGAAAAGTTTGTCGATGAAATCGTAGGAATTTAAAGGCGGACCGGAAACCCGTTGAACTGGCTGTACCACTGGATACTTCGTCTTCCACTGCTGAGCCCGTTTGAGCCAGTCTTCATGCGACGTCATCGGTTGTTTGCTTTCCAGTTGCTTCGTCATCTCCTCTAGAAAAACCTTGAGATCGCAGTGAATTGGAACCTCTGCTTGAAGAAGCGGCTTGCGCAATTCTGCCGCATCTACGTCCACTTGGATCCTCACCGCGTTGCGGGCGAACGAATTCCAGTTGTAGCTGACCTGTCGAATATTGAGCCTAGAACCGAGAACGAGCAGCACATCTGCGTTCTGAACCGTGAAGTTGCCCGCACGTTCTCCAATCGTTCCAGGGCGGCCGCAGAACAGTTCGTCGTCGCTGGCAATGATGTCGTGTGTCCATGCAGTGACCACAGGAACGCGCAGAACACGAATCACGCGTTCAAATTCGCTGAGTGCTCCGCTGAGCCTCACTCCACTGCCTGCGAAAATTACTGGCCGTCGTGCCGCCGCGATGCGAGACAACACGTCCGCCACCTGCGTGGTTACCTTGGCTTGATCAAAGAAGAGGCTGTCTTGGGCGGAGTCGTAATGCTGAAGTGCATCTGGATCAATCTCGGTCGATTGAACATCCACCGGAATATCGAGCCAGCACGGGCCAGGTCGCCCATTTCGAGCCAGGAACCATGCGCGCTCGAGATGGTAGGCGATCATCGCCGGATCGCTCAGGAATACTGCATATTTCGTAATCCCTTGCACCATCCGGATGATGTCTACTTCCTGGTCACCAAGCTGACGCAGATCGGTCAAACCATAAGTCGCCATGCAGGTTTCGCGCTTAACTTGTCCCGAGATCACCAACATCGGGATTGAATCGGTCCATGCTCCGAATACACCGTTCAGAGCATTGATACTACCCGGCCCTGTCGTCACATTAAGAATGGCCGGAGTTCCGGCGATGCGGGCATAGCCTTCCGCTGCCATTGCGGCAGCCTGTTCATGATGCGTGCAAATATATTTGAGCCCGCTGGATCCAACCGAATCGTTCAGGTGCATCGCTCCGCCGCCTGTAACCAAAAACACCTGTCGGGCGCCCCACTTGAAAAGCTCGCTGAAAATGTAGTCGGAGAGCTTCATGTGAATTCACGCAAGATTTCGAAATGTGACAAGTGGGGTTCTTTCTTCAGACGCAAAATTGTGAATCGTATTTACGACGTAATCGAGCATCTCTTCAGTCAATCCTGGATAAACTCCGATCCAAAACACGTTGTTCATGACGAAGTCGGTGTTTTTCAGGTCGCCCACAACGCGGAATTTCCGCCCTTCATACGCTGGTTGGCGTAGGAGATTTCCTCCGAAAAGAAGACGAGTTCCGATTTTCTTAGACTCCAGCGCGCGAACCAGATCTTGTCGTTGGAAAGGTGCGGTCTCTCGGACCCCGATGGGAAATCCGAACCATGAAGGGTCGGAGCCGGGCGTCGCTTCGGGAAGCAAGAGACAATCCTCCAACGGCTTCAAAGCATTGAAAAGATGTCGAAAGTTTGCTTTGCGACGCTCAATGAAATTCGGCAGTTTCTCGATCTGCGAGTTTCCAAGGGCCGCCTGCATATCCGTCGCCTTCAGGTTGTAGCCGACATGCGAATAAATGTATTTGTGATCGTATCCGCACGGTAAGTCCCCAAGCTGCCACTCAAAGCGTTTGCCGCAGGTATTGTCTTTACCTGGGTCGCACCAGCAATCGCGGCCCCAGTCCCGAAATGACTCGATAAGCAACTGAAGATTCGGCTTGTTGGTCAGAACCGCGCCGCCCTCGCCCATCGTGATGTGGTGAGCGGGATAGAAGCTTGCCGTGGCGATGTCCCCAAAAGTGCCTACGTGCCGGCCCTTCCACGTTGAGCCTAGAGCGTCGCAGCAGTCCTCAATCAGCCAGAGGTTGTGCTTTTTTGCGAATGCTGTCACCGCGTCGAGATCGAACACATTTCCCAGCGTGTGCGCGACCATGATTGCGCGGGTTCGGTCACTGAGTGCCGATTCGAGCATAGAGACATCAATTTCGTAAGTCGGAATGGTGACATCCAGAAAGACAGGCACCAGTCCGTTCTGCAAGATCGGATTGATTGTGGTAGGAAATCCCGCGGCGATTGTGATGACTTCGTCACCGGGGATCAGGCGCCGCTCGCCTAGCTTAGGCGAAGTCAAGGCTGAGAGTGCCAATAGATTCGCTGACGAACCCGAATTTACCAGTGAGGCGCTGCGCACGCCAACAAATCGCGCCAGATTTCGCTCGAAATCCTTTGCGAATCGGCCAGTGGTAAACCATGCGTCGAGCGCGGAATCGACGACCGAACTCACGTCCGCCGCATCAATAACCTTGCCAGAAACGGGAATCGGTGTGATTCCGGGCTTGAACTCTGTACCCGGAAAAGCCTCAGCAAAATATTCTGCCGTTAGATCGAGAATTTGCTGCCGAAGCCTTTCGCTGCCGTTAGTCATGTGGGGTCCACTTCCAAGCATACCCAATCGAATGATCGCGGTGTAGTGTATTACTCAAGGAAAGTCACCAACGTACCAAGTTATATTCTGGCTGAAGCGCGACTGTTGAGTGATCGGCAGTAAGGGGAAGAAATGAAAGCAGTTATCCTTGCAGGCGGACTTGGCACGCGGCTGAGTGAGGAGACCGTCCTTCGACCAAAACCAATGGTCGAAATCGGGGGTCGGCCGATTCTCTGGCACATCCTTAAGATCTACTCCCAGCACCAGATCAATGACTTTATTATCTGCTGCGGCTATAAGGGCTATCTGATCAAGGAATATTTCGCCAACTATTTCCTGCACACGTCCGACGTGACGTTTGACATGTGTGAGAACAGAATGCAGGTGCACCAGAGCGTAGCAGAACCTTGGCGCGTCACGCTGGTCGATACTGGCGACAATGCAGGGACTGGTGGACGATTGCTCGCCGTGGCCCGCTATCTCAAGGAGGAGGAAGCTTTCTGCATGACCTATGGCGACGGCGTGAGTAACGTCGATATCACAGGCTCCATCGCTTTCCACAAGAGTCATGGCAAGCAAGCCACGATCACCGCGGTACATCCCGCGGCTCGGTTTGGCGGACTTAGTATCGAGGGAACAGAGATCACGTCATTTCAAGAGAAGCCTAAAGGTGAGGGCGGCTGGATCAATGGCGGCTTTTTTGTTCTGTCGCCTTCGGTTATCGACGAAATCGCAGATGAAAGTACAGCTTTTGAGGGCGAGCCCATTCAGAAGCTTACGGCGAAAAAACAAGTACAGGCTTACTTCCACGATGGGTTTTGGCAGCCCATGGATACCATTCGCGATAAGCACAGGCTCGAGGATTTATGGCTAACGGGGAGGGCTCCATGGAAGACGTGGTAAACCCGTGGAAGGGGCGGCGCGTCTTTCTTACAGGCCATACCGGATTCAAAGGGGGATGGCTAGCACTCTGGCTGGCCGCAAAGGGCGCGATCATTCGGGGTTATTCGCTCGACCCTTCAACTCAACCGAACCTGTTCACTATAGCGTCGGTGGCAGACATTCTGGACGACGATCGGGGCGAAATTCGAGATTATTCGAAGCTGGAAACTTCTCTGACTCGATTTGAGCCAGAGGTCGTTTTCCATCTAGCCGCACAACCTCTTGTGAGACGCTCCTACAGCGATCCGCTGGGCACCTATGCGACGAACGTGATGGGGACGGCAAATCTTCTAGAAGCTGTCCGCAAGTCCGCAAGCGTGCGTGCTGTGGTTTGCGTCACGACCGACAAGTGCTACCAGAATCGCGAGTGGGCATGGCCTTATCGAGAGACAGATCCACTCGGAGGGCACGATCCCTACTCTTCCAGCAAAGCATGCGCTGAGATTGTGACTGCAGCTTTTCGCGACTCCTATTTTCCGACGTCCCGGCTAAATGAGCACCACGTTGCTCTGGCCACCGCACGTGCCGGCAATGTGATTGGCGGTGGAGACTGGTCTGACGACCGCCTCATCCCGGACTTGATCCGCGGATTTCGGTCCGGGCTGCCGGTGCTTATCCGACGACCCGATGCGATCCGTCCCTGGCAACACGTGCTTGAGCCTCTCCATGGATACGTCACGCTTGCGGAGCAATTGCTTGCGGGACGCGAAGAAGCAGCATGTGCTTTCAACTTTGGTCCAAATGAAGAAGAGGCCTGGACCGTCGAGCGCATAGTGACCAAACTGGCTGAGATGTGGGGCGAAGGAGCTTCGTGGGTTCACGACGCGGTGCCCGGCGTGCACGAGGCCCACTACTTGAAATTGGACTCCAGCAAGGCCCGCGCTGAACTTGGCTGGCGGCCAAACCTTAGTCTCGAAGTGGCTCTCGAATGGACCATGCACTGGTATCGCCAGTGGCAGTCCGGCGCTGACATGGCCGCAGAAACCCGCTCACAGATTGATACTTACGAACAACTCTATGCTGTTCGAGGCTCAGCCTGACCGAGATTCTGATATTTCACTAGTGCTAACTCGGTGAATTGAACCGTTTGATTCAACCACCTAAGCTCTTGTTGTAGTCTCCTCGGCTTAGATACTTCTCCAGCCACAAATAAAGACATATGAACAGGTATCGGCTGCCCATCTCTTGGATCTTCAGTTTCGCCTCACCCGTTCGTCGATTGCGCCAAGTGATCGGCATCGTAGTCCAAGAATAGCCGCGAACGATTGCCTTGAGCGGGATCTCTACCGTCATGTTGAAATGTGCAGACAACAGGGGCTGACAGCCTTCGATGACCCTGCGGCGATAGCCTTTGAATGCGTTAGTCGTGTCATTCAACGAAATGCCGAAAAGTAATCGGATGAAAAGATTCGCCATGCGATTGATGCGAAGCTTGAGCCATGGGTAATCAATCACCCCGCCGCCCTTCATGAACCGCGAGCCGAAAACAGCGTCCCAGCCTTCGTTGAGAGCGTTCCAGTAACGCGCTACGTCCCGGCAATCATCGGATTCATCCGCCATCATAATGACTACTGCATCGCCGCGCATGCTTTGCAAGCCGCAATTGATTGCTCTTCCGAATCCGTGAGAAGGCCCATTTTGAACGAGCCGCGCTTCGGGAATGCGTGCCGCTAGTTCGGTCACAATCTGAGCGGTCCGGTCGGTACTTCCATCGTCAACAACAATGATTTCGTGCGGAATCCGATGAAGGCGCAGCTCTAGATGCAGATGTTCAATCGTTGATGCTATACAGCCTTCTTCATCGCGTGCAGGAATCACAACCGAGAGCAGAGTCAATGGAACTTCCGGCGAGTCAGGGGCTGTCATAGACCGCACCGCGTGAGCCAATCCGGATTAGCCTTAGCATGACCTGCGATCTCATCCAGAATCTCAGCCAGCTTTATTTTGGGCTCCCAGCCCGTCGAGTCTCGAACCTGAGTTGAATCGAGAATCAACCATGGCACATCGTACGGACGGTCACCACCGTCCTGAATCGGTTTATGTGTGCCAAACCGTTCATCGCACCATGCTGTTAACTGTGCCAAAGACATGGAATTCGCGAGTCCTCCAGAGACATTAAGGAGCTGACCGGTACCTGGACTGTGCAACTGCAAATCAACCAGCCTCGCGAGGTCGCGCGGATGCAGAGCGTCTCGAACCTGGAATCCTTGGCCCCCAAATCCAAGGTATTTCAGCGTCCTTCTGGCTGCGTGAGCATGCAGCCAATAGGAAAAGATTCCTTGCTCGGCAGTTCCGAACTGTCCCGCGCCAGCGAGCACTCCACAACGGTTGATCCAGACAGGGAACTGGAAGGCCCAGGCGAATTCTTGCGCCAATCGTTCCGAAGCAAGCTTGGTCGCCCCATAGATGGAGATTGGCGCCTCATCGCTGAACCGCTCACTCACTCCGATCGACGTAACTCCGTCCGGCAATACCTCTGAGGCTTCGAGAGTGAAAGCGTGAGACTCGACTCGGAACGGCAACTGTGTCAGGGCGCGAATGGAGTAAACCCGGCTGGTGCTGAGAAGGACGAAACCGGCGC
>Ga0157374_10002095_pt1 | contig 16785 bp, 14 predicted proteins | sample M25metaG_FD_115308 | JGI IMG/M metagenome (GOLD analysis project Ga0157374, IMG submission 115308) | Miscanthus rhizosphere microbial communities from Kellogg Biological Station, Michigan, USA - M2-5 metaG | ecosystem: Host-associated > Plants > Roots > Rhizosphere > Soil | place: USA: Michigan...
CCATGGCCTGGCTCTTCTTTTCGAGCCCCGGCAAGTTTCTGAGCCGTGCGCAGATTGCAAGCAGCGTCTGGGGTGCCTGTGAGGACGTCGCGGGTCGTTCGATCGAACAGCACGTCTACAAACTGCGCAGGAAGCTGCGGCTCTCGGGCTGCACAGGCGCCAACCTGAAGACGGTCTACGCGCTCGGCTACAAGCTCGATCTCTCGGCGTCCGACGCGCCGGACGAGGAGCCAATACCCACGCCATCCGATTGCAAACCCCCCGCTTCCGGCTCGTCGGAACTGCCTGGCCGCCGTCTGCTGTCGGCCATGAAAGTGGCCGAGTTCTAAGAGCGCGCCTGCCCGCTTTTTTTCCTTCCGCTGTCCGTTGCCGCATCGATCGTCGAAACCGACGATCGATGTTTGCGCATCGGCGCTTGCCGGCACGCTTCATCGCTGCACGTGTATCGGGCCTCGTTCGTTCAGTTCGTTTCGCCGAGGTCCAGTGGAGTTCGCCGCTATCCGCAGGCGGACGGCCGGCAGCCGGGTATCGTCGATTCCGAGCGATGCGCCGTGTCCTTGAGTTCCGAGCCGGAACCCGGGTGGGCGCTTCGTCGCGCGGCGAAACACCCCGCATTGCCGGCAGGCAGTGCGCATCCACCATTCATGACGACGAGGTGACTCATGAGCGTATCGATCGATAATTCATTCGGCTCGGGCATCAATTCACTCGATTTCGCCAGCCCGACGGGCTCGGGCGGCAACAAGGTTCAGCAACTCGAACAAATCCTGGCGGAAGTGCTCCAGATGATCGAGGACCTGCTCCAGCAGGCCATTCAAAAGCAGAACGCGCAAACCGGCATGGATACGAAGGGCGGCGGCGGCAACTCGTCACCCGATGCGGGCGGCGGCGGCGGCGCGCCGTCCGGCGCGGGCGGCCCCTCGGGCGCCGGCGGCGGAGCACCGGGCGGAGGCGGACCCTCGGGCGCAGGCGGCCCGTCGGATGCGGGCGGCCCCTCCGATGCGGGCGGCCCGTCGGATGCCACGGACGGTGGCCAGTCGACGTCGCTCGACTCGATGCTTCAGCAGATTCTCTCGATGCTGCAACAGCTCCAATCGCAAAACGGCCAGTCGGGCAACGGTCAGAACAACGACCAGATGATGCAGATCCTCGGCGAAATCCTGAGCATGCTGAAACAGATGATCGATGGAGCCGGCGGCGCGGGTGGCGGTGGCGGCGCAGGCGGTGGCAGCGGCGCGGGCGGTGCGGGCGGCGGCGGCGATGCCGGCGGCCCGTCGGGCGCGGGCGGTCCCTCCGGTGCCGGCGGTCCTTCCGATGCGGGCGGCCCCTCCGATGCCGGCGGACCCTCGGACGCAGGCGGGGGCAACCAGCCGCAATCGATCGAATCGATGCTTGCCGAAATCACGCAGATGCTCCAGCAACTGCAATCGCAAGGCAGCCAATCGGGCGGCAACGGCAACGGAAACGGGAACGGAAACGGAAACGGCGGAGGGACGAACCAGGAGCTGCAAATGCTCGGCGAAATCATCCAGATGTTGCAGCAGATCATGCAGCAGCAAAAGGCGTCGGGCGCGAGCGGCATCTGATCCCCGCGGAAGAGGCCGGCGCAACGCCGGCTTTTCACATTTCACAGGCACCGTTCGGAAGGATTTGCCATGAGCATTTTTTCGAAAATCAAGCACGGCTTCGAGCATCTGGGGCACGACATCGCGCACGTCGCGAAAGACGTCGGCCACGGGCTCGAAACAGCGGGTAAAGACATCGCCAAAGTCGGCGAAGGCGTGGTCAAGGGCGTGGAGGACGTGGGCAAGGCCATCGGCAAAGACGTCGCGCATGTCGCCGAGCACACGCTGCAGGCAGCGGACGACATGATACATGGCCACATTCAAAAAGCCTTGAATCAAGCGATGCAGGCCACGCAGGACCTCGCCAAGACCGCTTACGACGCCGGCACGGCCGGCGAGCAGGCCACCGTCGATTCGCTCGCTCACATGCACCTGAGCAAGAAGATGGACCACGTGATGGGCAAGGCCGAAAAAGGCATGCAGAAAGTGGGCGAAGGCATCAAGACTGGCGTCGGGATGGTCGGCCAGCAACTCGGGAAAGATGTCAGCACTGTCGGCAAGGACCTCGCGAAGACCGGCGGCGATGTCATTCACGGGCATTGGCAGAAGGCGCTCGACGATACCGTGAAGACCGCGCAGGACGGCTTCAATACGGTGGCCGACGCCAGTACCGCCGTGGGCCAAGCCACCGTCGATTCGCTCGCCAACATGCATTTGAGCAAGGGCATGGACCACGCGATGGGCAAGGTCGAGAAAGGCTACGACACCGTCAAGAACGATGTGAAATCGAGCGTCGATCAGGTCGGGGCCGAGGTGGTCAACGGTACCGAAGGCATGATCAAGGATACCGTTCAGGCCGGCAAGGATGCGGTGCATGGTCATTGGGGCACCGCGTTCGGGGACCTCGGCAAGGCAGGCATGGATGCGATGGAAGTCGCCTCCGATCTGACGCCCGAAGGGGCGATGGCCGCCGTCGGCACGCAAGTGCTGGTCAACGCGCACATCGGCAGCCAACAGCTCGACGAGGCTATCGGCGGTGCGCTCCATGGCAATGTCGCGCAAACGGTGAAAGGTGTCGTCAAGAACGTCTCCGAAATGGAGATCGGCAACCAGGTGCAGGACAAGCTCGGCTCGCTGGAGTCGAAGGTCATGCCCGAAGGCGCTTCGGGCTCCGGCTCGGGCTCGGCCTATGCCGGCGTCGCGGCGGGCGCAGCACTCGGCATCGCCGGCAGCGGCGGATTCTCGATGGGCGGCAAGCGCTCGCATACTTCGTTCGAAGGCGGCGCGGGCGGATCGTCCAAGATGAAATTCAGCGAACGTCTGAGCGCAATGACGGGCCGCGGCGGCGGCAGTTCCGCGCAACGCAACGAAGGCGCTGCCGGGGGACGCGAAACCAAGGAGGAAAAAGAGCAGCGTCGTGCCGATAACGCGCAGAACGCCTCCAGCAACACGGCCAATCAGGCCAACGGCGGCCCGGCCGGCGACAACGGCCAGGAAATGCTCGAGATGTTCCTGCTGCAGGCCGGCATGACGCGGCGCGACGATGCGAAGAAGCGTCGGGCGATGCTGACTGGCGACGCATGAGCGGCGCTCGTTAGCCCTCCCCGCTTCGAGCAGTGCAAAGGACCGGCCCGCCGGTCCTTTTTTTATCGATGGCGTTTCGCCGCTGCAACGACAAAGGGACCGGCTCACCGCCCGGTCCCCTGCGCCGACTTGCGTTTTCCTCCCAGCGCTTCGATCTTATCTCGTTGGCAGTCCTAAAGGTGGGCCAGGCTGCCACGAAGGTGTCGTCGGCTGACCGACGGACGTCATCGGCTGACCGACGGAAGCCGTCGGCCCGCATCCCGCATCGCACGGCGCCGCATCGTCGGGCGAGGCCGATACGACGCGCGGCGTGAGCAGAAACAGCCGTTGAAACTTCTGCCCCTGATGATGCTTGAAGCGAAAGAGGCTCCCGATCACGGGAATCTTCGATAGCACGGGCACGCCCGATTCGCTGCGATCGTCCTGGTTGACGGTATAGCCGGCGATGAGCAGGCTTTGCCCCTGATCGATCAACGCCTGCGTATCGATCGTGCTCTTGCTCACGACGGGTAGGTTCCCCACGCTCTGTCCTGTCAGATTGCCGTCTTCGATGTGCACGTCGAGCCGGATCTGCGGCTTGCCCTGATCCGAGACGATGCTCGGCAACACCCGCAGCGCCACGCCGGCCGATACGCTGAAGAGACTCCCCGATTCGAAGCCCTGGACCGGCACGTAAAACGTCTGCTTGTTGTCCATGATCGCTTCCATATTGTCGAGCGTGGCCACCTTCGGGCTGGCTGTGATATGGGCGTTGTCCGTTTGCTCCAGCGCGCTGATGCGGCTCAGCAGATACCGCCCGGTACCGCCGATGACGGCCGTCAACACGCCGCCCACCGGCGTCGCGGCCACAGCGGCGCCCGTTGCGGCCGTGGACAGCGACCCGATCGTGCCGGGACTGCCCGGCGCGGGGAATCCTTGCGGATTGACCGAACCCGGGAAACCGGTCTGCGTGTTCTGGCCGTTGCCGGTCTCGATGTCGACATGACCCGAATGCAGGCGCCAATCGACACCGAGCTCCTTCAGCCCCGTCTCGGTGATCTCGATGATGCTCGCGTCGATTTCGAGCACGCCGGGCCGGCGATCGAGCGAAGTGATGAGCTTTTCGAGCGCCGGCATCGCATCGGCGCGAGCGCGCACGAGAATCGCGTTGTTGCGCGCGTCGGCTCGGATGATCGGTTCGTCGGAGTGACCGGCGCTCGACGACGAATCGGTACTCGTCGGACCGGGATCGTTGGGAAGCGGAGATACGACGGTGTTCGCGTCCGTACCGCGCATGTTCGCGGGCAGCGGCGGGTTGATCGCCGTGCGCGCCGAGCCGTTGCCGCCGAACATGTTGGCCATGGGGGGGAACGAACGGTCGCCCGCGCCGTAACCAGGGTTCGGATTGGCGCCCGAGCCACCGATATCGCGCAGCCGATAGGCGTCGTCTCCAGGCGCCGCCGTGGTGTCGGCGGCTCGCGCGCCGGGGCTGTCCGGATAGAGACTGCGCAAGGTCGACGCTACACCGGCCACGACGACAGGCTGCCCGTTGATCGTCAACGTGCGATCGGTGGCCCAGGCATAGTGCAGTCTGAACGAGCGCACTTCCGGCGCATCGCTGCGCGCAACGTCATGATCGATCAGACGGGCGACATCGGTCACGAGCTCGACGAGGCGCGGCGGCCCCGAAACAACGGCCGTGCGCATCGCATCGTCGTAGAGCACGGGAAAGCGCGGATCGGTGATACCGAGCCTCGACAACGCGCCGCGCAGATCGCTCGTCGTCGCGTGGACGAGCCCGATCGTGGCGCTGCGCGCCTCGTTCGGCCCCGACACGCGCAACACGGAGCCATCGTAGTACCAGACAAAGCCGAACGAATCGGACAATCGGTCGAGAAAGCGCTGCGGCGTCTCGTCGAACCGCCCCGTGACGACACCGTCCACGTGCGGGGAAATCCAGGTCATGACGTTCTCGCTCGCACCGAGATCGCGCAGGACCTCCTTGATGTCCTTGTGGTCGGCCACGTACTGGAAATGGTTCGACTTCCAAGGAATCGCTCTTGCCGATGCGTCAGGGCTGGCGCCCCCCGCGCCGATCAGCATCGCGAAGACGAGCGCTTTCAGGCGCAGCTTGCGTCCGGGCATATTCATCGTTTTTGCGTTCCAGGCGGATAAGGGCTTCAGCGCGTGTGGGTGACGATCGTCTCGGAAGGCGACTCGTTGAAGTGCCGGCGATACCCCTTCGCCAGCGTCGAGCGGCTCTTGAGCCCCCACCGCGCCGCCGTGTCGTAGATCGACGGTGCCGGACCGTTTTCATCGAGCAGCGCCTCGCGAATGCCTTCCATGCGCAGCGACCGGATCAGCCCGCACGGGGTCACGCCGAGCGCGCGTTTGAACACGAGCTGAATCGTGCGCATCGTGACGTTCATCTCTGCCGCGACCTCGCGTGTGGTCAGATCCTCGCGGTCGATGTTTTCGATGATGTATCGATAGGCGCGCCGGTATTTGGCAGGCAGCCTGGCCGAGACGTCGTCGTTGATCGTGGCGGCCGCGGCGCGCGGACGTGCCGTCGTCGCGCTGCGCACGGTCGCGGCTTCATTGCGCAGGCAACGCAGCGCTTCGGTCGTGTACTGCGAGTAGAACTTCAGCGCGCGTACGAAATCGCCGCGTTGCGTGGCGACTTTCGCCATGCAGTAGAGGTAGTCGAAGTCGCGCCGCGGCTGGTCGCCGATTGCCGGCAGGTTGTCCATGATTTGCGCCGCGATGTCGTCGAGGCCGCCCGCCAATGCCGCCAGTGCGGTGTCGAGACATCCACGGAAGGTCAGTTGAGCATTCGAAACGCCCCGATTCAAGCGCGCATTGAGCAACGATGCGGGCGTGCCGCGGTCTCCCTGCGCGAGGCGCTCCATGCAGTGAAGCTCCTCCAGGCGCAGCGACAACAGCGCGGGGCTGGCCGCCACGACGCAGGCCGGCTCGATCTGCGCACGACCTCCGGCCGCCAGCGATACCGTCGTCAATGCCGATTGCCAGAAGGCATTGTCGTCGAGCGCTCGTGAAGCGCGGATCTTCAGGCGTACATCGAACTCCCGGGAAAGCAGCTCGACGATCAGGCGAAAGCGCGGCTCATCGAGATGGTCGGCAATCTCGGCGGCCTCGAGGAGCGCATCGTCGGCGGCCTGCTGCTGGGCCAGTTGATGATGTGAAAGCGCCATGCCGATATGGGCTTCGATACGCTGTTCGGCATGCGCCTCGGCCTCCGAAGCCATACGGGCGAAGCTGCGCTGCGCGACGCTCAGGCGGCCGTGCAGCAGCGAGAGCCAACCCGTGTTTCGGCAAGATTGCACGCGCAGCTGATCGTCGTTTTTCCAAACCATCTTTTGCGCGCGGCGGTAATAGTCTTCGGCTTCCTCCCAATTGCCCAGCACGAGCGATACGTCGGCCAATGCCGTCAGTTCCTCATTGCTGCGGTTACGTGCCTGGGAATGCACGCGCTCGCTCAAATCGGCCGCGTCGTCCACCGCGCAATAGGCGCGCGCGAAGTCCCCGTCGAGGGTGGCGGCGCAATAGCGGGGCAGACTTTTGCGAAATTTCAACGCGGACAACAATGCCAGATAGACGGTCGGATACATTGCTCGACACTCGCTGTGTTCGCCCGACTTTCCACGGCCGATCGGGCGTTAGGCCGCGCATCGCATCGCTCGCGAAACCGTTGAGTCGATGCAGTGCTGACATTGATATTAGCGAGAGCTGTTCCGCGCAATCTCAACAATCTCAGCGCAGTACACAACAATTCTCAATCAGAAAAAACAATCCCTCGCATAAGAAATTCGGATGTTTTAGATCGCAATGCTCATCGCGTCCCATGGCCCGCACCCGGCGCCGCGAGCGCGGCCGCTTCGCGCCCGAACTCGTCGAGTCGCAGCGAACCCAATACCTGCTGTGCGAACACTCCTACCAGGAAAATCAGCATCAACAAGCCGATCGCACCGCGCATCGGTTGACTCAGCGCCGAGGGTTCGAGCTTTTCCGCCGCACGCGCCAGTATGCCGATCGAAAGATCGACCAATATCAGCGCGAGCATGATGGGCGTGCCAAGCTTGACGGTGGCGGACATGATCGAATCGGTGCGCGCGATGATGAAGCTTTGCGCGACATCGGTCATCGATGGCGTCAACGAAACGAGCGGCCACCATTTGAACGATTCGAACATCGCGCCCAGCAAAAATGTCATCCCGCCGCCCACATAGAACAGCGCAACGGCCATTTGCAAAAGCGTATTCGAGACAGGCGTGCTCTGATCGCCGCGCAGCGGGTTGTTCATCTGGACGCTGTTGTAGCCGGCCAGGTCGTCGATCAGCGTGCCGACGCACTGCGCGATGAAGAACACCGTCGAGGCGGCATAGCCCAGCACCGCGCCCAGAAACATTTCCTTCAGCGAAATCATCAGCAGCTGCGCGGAATTGACCGTATCGAAATAATGTTCCGGTTGCGCGGCGGCCACGAAAAACGCCAGCACATAGATGATGCCGTTGCGTGCGGTACCGGGCAGCATGTCGCCGCTCGTGGGCGGGAAGATCTGGAACGCCACCGCAATCCGGGCGGCGCTGATCGCCAGCGTCATGAAAAAACCTTCGTATTCGCCGAACAAATCGGCAAGCGCACGCCCTACGTGCAATCCATCGACCATCCTAGACTCCTCGGTGCATACGGGCGGCCGCGGTTTCGCCCGCTTCTTCGTCGTTGCGTTCCTCGACACGGCGCTCGGCCGCCGCAATCGCCTTCTTCAATTGCTCGCGCGCTGCCTCGAGCGACGCATCCGCACGCCGCACGGCAATGCCGAGCTGCTCGACGGCTTGCTGCTGCGCCTCGGCCGCCTCGATCGCGCGCGTGAGCGCGGTGCGCGCCTCGTCCACCGCCTGTCCAAGCGGCTCGCGATAGCGGTCGTGATCGAGATAGGCCAAAGGCGACAATCCGTCGGGACTGCTGAGTAACTGAGCAATCCGTTCTTCGTGCGCGAGCCGCCGCGACTGCGCTCCCTCGAACACCTCGTTGGCCTGCTCCGTGGCTTCGATGAGCTCCTCGCGATGGCGGCGCGCATCGGCCAGCTCCTGCTCGAGCCTTTCCTTGGCGCGGGTCTTCGCGGTCACCACGATTTTCCAGACATGCAAGGCGGCCTGGGTCATGATCGGCGCATGTGGGCGTCCTACGCCTGTCCGAAGCCGCTGAGCAGATCGCGGGTCTCGTTCAGATCGGCCAGTTCGTCCGTGCGCTGACGCACGAACCCTTCGATGTCGTCGTGCATCGCGATGGCCTCGTCGGCGAGCGGATCGCTGCCGCTCTTGTACTCGCCGATCTGCAGCAGCATCTCGATCTCGTCGTACTTGGCCATCAGACGACGCACGCGCGACGCTCCCGCGCAATGCTCGGGCGAAGCGATTTGCGGCATGACGCGGCTCAGGCTGCCCAACACGTCGATCGCGGGGTAGCGATTGCGCGCGGCGATCTTGCGCGAGAGGATCAGATGCCCGTCCAGAATGCCCCGCACTTCCTCGCTGACCGGGTCGCCCCCCTCCTCGTCATCGGCCAGCACGGTATAGAGCGCCGTGATCGAGCCCTCCCGTCCCATGCCCGCGCGTTCGAGCAAGCGCGGCAGTTCGGCGAATACCGAGGGCGGAAATCCGCGCCGCGTCGGCGGCTCGCCGGCGGACAGACCGATCTCGCGCTGCGCGCGCGCAAATCGCGTGAGCGAATCCATCATCAGCAAGACGCGCTGCCCGCGGTCGCGAAAGTATTCGGCGATGGCCGTGCCGACGTGCGCGGCCTTCGCGCGCTCGATCGACGATCGGTCGGACGTGGCGCACACCACGACGCTGCGCGCCATGCCCTCCTCGCCGAGGATCAACTCGATGAACTCGCGTACTTCCCGCCCCCGCTCGCCGATCAGCACGATGACGTTGACGTCGCAATCGGTACCGCGCGCGAGCATGCCGAGCAACGTACTCTTGCCGACCCCGGCCGCCGCGAAGATGCCCATGCGCTGTCCTTCGCCGAGTGCCATGAGCCCGTCGATGACCCGCACGCCGGTGCCGAGTTGCGTCTCGATCATGCGCCGCTCGAGCGGATCGGGCGCCGGAGCATAGACAGGCACGCGGCACTGCGCGAGCACGGGCCCGAGCCCGTCCGCCGGTTCGCCGAGCCCGTCGAGCACGCGCCCGAGCAAGCCGGGCCCCACGGGGACCGACAGCGGCTCGCCGCGGCCCGTCACACGCGTGCTGCGCGACACGCCCGTCATGCTGTCGAACGGTGCAAGCAACGCATGTTGCCGTCCGATACCGACGACTTCCGCCCGCTGCATCAATGTGCCGTCGGGCCGCCAGAGTTCGCACAATTCGCCGAGCTGGGCATCGATCCCTCCCACCTTGATCAACGTACCCACGGCCTCCAGTACCTTGCCGTACCGTTCGAACGAAGCGCTCGCGCCTAGCGCTGTCTCCAGGCGATCGGCGAGGTGGGCGATCGTACTCATATCCTCGCCCCGTTGGCGTCGGGGCCCTCGAACCGGTCGTGGCGGTTCGCACGCGCCCCGTCGTCGCGCGATTCGAGCCGGCCCGCTGCGTCATGGGGGTCACGAGTCCCGTGCGGAGTATCGAACTGCCAGTCGTCATCGAGCGCGCCGCCGGCCGGCGGCGCTTTTGCGGCGGTCAAGGCGGCACCGTTGGCCAGCGCGCGTTCGAGACTTGCCAACTGCGCGCGCAGACTCGACTCGACGACGCCGTAGTCCCATTCGCAGACACAGGTGCCCTCGTCCATGTCGTCGTCGACGATGACCTCGAGATTGAGCGGCGGCGAAGCGTCGCGGGCAAGCTCGCCGAACAGCCTCTTCGCACTCTCGGCATCGGCAGGCGCAACGCTCACCGTCAGATGCGTCGCGTCGTCGATCGATCGTGCCACGGCAAGCGCGACGCGCCGCATCAACGCGTCGCGGTCCGTCTCGGCGACCACTTGCTCGACCGCTTTCATCACGAGGCGCGCGAGGCGATCGGACGACGACTGCAGCTCCTCGTGCTCGCTACGGGCGCGCGCCGCGAGCCGCGCGTGCGCCTCGGCCAGCGCGCGCCGATGCCCGGCCGCATAGCCGAGCCGCGAGCTGTTGTCGAACTTGCGTCGCGCCGCCTCGACGAAGGCGTCGGCTTCGCGACGGGCCGCTTCGATGAGCTCGCGCGCGTGTTCCGTGGCCTCGCGCATCGTCGCATGCACGACTTCGTCGAGTGCTCCCAGCGCGTCGTTCAATTCGGTCACGCGTGCAAGCTCGTCCGCGCGCACGACATCGGTATCGAAGGCGAGCACTTTCGGTTGTGCTTTCAACCAAATAACCATTGAAACTCCGGGAACAAATCGCCTGCCATGGAAAAGAATCGGCTCGTGTCGCTCTCGCCCGCGGGCGGCTTCGCAGCACTCGCCCGGCTCGCCACGCCCGCCCTCGCTGTCCGGTCGGCGCCCGGGCGCAGCATCCGTTGCCAGCGCTCGCCTCCCGCGACGCGGGCGAGGCTCAACTCGACGATATTGCCGAGCGTTGCGTTGCCGCACGCCCCCTCGCCCGAGATCATTTGCCAGCCGCGATCTGCCAGGATGTCGGGTGCCAGATCGTCGGGCAACGGGTCGGCGCTCGCCATCGCCGCTGGCCGATCCTGCAGCTGTGCAAGTGCCTCATCGCCGAGCGCAAGCGCGAGCGCGCGCCGCCGATCACGGTCGATGCAACGGCGAATGCCGTCCTGGCAACGGATCAGCGCGCGAGCCGCCAGTACACGGCGCAGCGCTGCAGGCGCCAGAATCGCAATGCGATTGCCCGGCTGCAGGAATGCGTCGAGCGGCACGGGCTCGGAAAACCAAAGGCGCCGGCAGGCCGCAATCCTCAGGGCCATTGCGCGCGTCTCCGATGTTCGCGGCTGCCTCGCGTCGCCGGCCGTTGACGTTTGCGCGAGCGCCGAGGTCAAGTCCAGCACCCTCGCCTCGAAGCCGGCCAGCATGCGGATGAGCGGATGATCGGCACTGCTCATGATGCGGCCGCGGGCTTCCGGACCTTGCCCTTGACGCGCTGAAGCCAGCGCGCGGGCGCCCCGTTTTTCAGTGCTTTCGGCAGAAAGAACGCGCCGAAAGCAAGCGCACTCGCGAGCGCACCGAGCACGGCCGCGCCGACGGTCCAGACGACAGGCAGTCCGCCCGCCGCACTTGCGCCCGCCGAGTTGCTCGATTGCGGCTCGGAGGCCTGCACCAGCGTGACACTGACATTGTCGTAGGACAGTCCCTCGACGCTGTGAACGACCAGATTCTTGATGCTCGGCACGAGCGCCTGCACATCGGTGCCGGATTGATACTTGATGAATACCGCAGCCGACGAAGGCTTCACGGTACTGGACAGCGGATCGTTATTCGGCAAGACGATCTGCACCTGCGCGAACGCCACGCCGTCGACGCGCGAGAGCGTCTCCGACAGTTGCTGCGACACACCGTAAATGAAGCGCACGCGCTCTTCGGTCGGCGTGGAAATCAGCCCGTCCTTCTTGAACAGGTCGCCCAGCGACGTGTATTTCTGATGCGGCAAACCGTGTGCTCGCAGCACCTCGGTCGAACGCGCGAAGTCCGCGCCATCGACCGATACCGTCCAGCTCTTGCCTCCATCGGGCGACGATTTGCTCGCATCGATACCAGCCTCGATCAACACACGCATCAAATCGTTGGCGTCCGGCTCGGACAGCTGCGCATACAACTGCTTGCTGCATCCTGCCAACAATGCGGCAGCCAGCGCCGCAATCGCCAGCGCGCGCACTAGAGATGGAACACGGCGCATCGCGCTCTCCCGTCATTGATTCTTCATCAGTGTTTGCACAGTGCTCTTGCCGCCTTGCGCGACCGCCGTACCTGTGTAGATCTTCACCATCTGCTCGGTGATTTCGTGCTGAATCTGAAGCGATTGGGCCTCGACCTGCTGCATCGACATCGAGCCGCTCGACGCCTCGAACGCGTCGATCTTTTCCGTCAGGGCACCGAAGGCCTCGTCTTGTGCGGTGACGGCCTCGGATACCATCGACGGGCCTTGTATGTGCGCACCCTGCTCGGGCACGAGCCGCGCCTGCGCGAGCGCGTCGCGAAAGCGGTCGCCGAGGCCGGCTGGGGCCTGCGCGCCCATCGCGGCTTGCGCGGCGCCGGTCACGCCGCCGGCAGGCTCGGCAAACGAAACGGACGGCGGCGGGGCAATGGCTGCTATTGCGGAAGTCATGAGCTGTCTCCTCAGGCGCGCATGTAGCTGAACGACATCGCTTGCCGAAGCAGATCGGCCGCCTCGGTTTTGCCTGCCGTCTGCGTGTCGTCGCGTTCGGTTTTCTCGCGCTTGCCCATCAGCAGGTTCATGAGGCCGACCGATTCGGCGTCCTCGTCGCGCGTAAGCACCTGGTTGGCATAGATCCGCCAACCCGAATCGCCGAGCGACGAGAGGCACACCGCCAACAGCGCCGTGACGTAGGGACCGAACGGCGGCTGCAGCTCGCGGCCCTCGAGCTGCCGCAGCAGTTGCGCCGCGTCTTGCATGCGATTGCGCCGAATCAGGAGCCATGCATCGTACGCATTGAGCTCGACGAAGTTCGGACGCATCAGGTGTAGCGCCGCCAGCAGGCGGTCCGCCTCGTCCAAGTGCCCCTTGCGCGCCGCCCAGGTCAACAACTCGACCAGTGCGGACACCAGGCGATTGCTGCATGTCGTGAGATTCATCGTTACACCTCGCGAAGTTCAGATTCGTCAATCAGGGCGACAGCCGTGCCGCCCTCATCGGAAGCTGCGCCGCCGACGTCCGTAACGTATCCGGGCCGAACCGGCGCGCTTGACACAGACAGCGAATTCCGTGGCCCGCCAGCGAACCCGGAGCGCGCCAGCGGCACGGCCCACGTGGATTTCGCCGGCCGACGCGCGGTTTCGTCGCAGGTGTCGCCGCCTGAACGCACGCTACGCGAGACTTCGACCATTCCCACTCACCGCGCGCATACGGAGCGTCAGCCGATGTCCGACGAGAAAACCGAAGAGCCGACAGACAAGAAGCTTCGGGACGCGCGTCGCGATGGCGAAACGGTCAAGAGCGCCGATCTGTCGTTTTCGATGCTGTTGATCGCCGCAGCGCTCGGGCTGTCGTTGGCGGGACCGGTCATGGGCCAACACCTGCGAGCCCTGCTTGGCTTCGCGCTCGACATGCGGTTCGCGAGCGGCACGGATGCGGATTTGCGGCGGGCCATGGGCCGCATCGGCACCGAGGCGCTGCTGCTGTCGATACCGGTATGGGTCGCGATGGTCGCCGCGGTGGTCGCCGTCGCGTCGCAGGTGGGCTTTTCGATCTCGTTCAAACCGCTCGAGCCGAAGTTCAACGCGATCAACCCGGCCTCGGGCTTGAAGCGGATGTTTTCGCTGCGTTCGTTCATCGATCTCGCGAAGATGCTCGTCAAGGCGGTCGTGCTGGCCGCGGCGCTCTACAAGACGATGATGGGCCTCGTGCCGCTGATCGTCGGCGTGGCCTATGAACCCGTGCTCGATCTGATCGAGATTTCATGGTCGGCGCTATGCCGGCTGTTCGCGGTGGGCGGCGTGCTCTATCTCGTGCTCGGTGTCGCCGATTACGGCATTCAAAAATGGCTCTTCATTCGCGATCACCGCATGAGCAAGGAAGACGTCAAGCGCGAGCACAAGGATTCGGAAGGCGACCCGCACTTGAAAGGTAAGCGCAAGCAGGTGGCCAAGGAAATCGTGGAAGGCAATCCCGAGAAGGCCGTGGCCGGCGCGCAGGCCGTCATCGTGAACCCCACGCACTACGCCGTCGCCGTGCGTTACATGCCCTCGGAGTACGAGCTGCCGCGCATCGTCGCGAAAGGCGTCGACGCCGATGCGCTCGAGATTCGACGGATGGCCGAGCGTCACGGCGTGCCGATCGTCGGCAATCCGCCGCTCGCCCGGGCGCTGTATCTGGTGCCGCTCGACGATGCGATTCCCGAATCGTGCTTCAAGGCCGTTGCCGCGGTACTGGCCTGGGTCGAAGACATGGCTGCGGCAAGGCGCGGCGATGCACCGAACGCACCGCCGGACGCGCCGAATCCGCAAGCTCAACCCCATCGAGGCTTACCGTCATGACCAAGAACGCCACCATGTCGAGCGTGTCGCAATACAGCGGGGAGGTCGGCATCGCCGGCGTCATCGTCGCTGTCGTCGCGCTGATGATCCTGCCTCTGCCGACGTTTCTCATCGATACGCTGCTCGGGATAAACATTACGACGAGCGTCGTGCTGCTGATGGTGACGATGTACATCCCGAAGGCGACGTCGCTGTCGGCCTTTCCGTCCCTGCTGCTGTTCACGACGCTCTTTCGCCTTTCGCTGAACATCGCCTCGACGAAGTCGATTCTGCTGAACGCCGAGGCCGGCCACATCATCGAAAGCTTCGGCGAGCTCGTCGTCGGGGGCAATCTCGTCGTGGGTCTCGTCGTCTTTCTGATCATCACGACGGTGCAGTTCATCGTGATCGCAAAAGGCTCGGAGCGGGTTGCGGAGGTCGGCGCGCGCTTCACGCTCGACGGCATGCCGGGCAAGCAGATGAGCATCGATGCCGACGTGCGGGCCGGCAACATGACCGCCGAGCAGGCGCAAAAGCGCCGCGCGCTGCTCGCGATCGAAAGCCAGCTCCACGGAGGGATGGATGGCGCGATGAAGTTCGTCAAGGGCGATGCGATCGCGGGTCTCGTCATCACGATGGTCAATATTCTCGCGGGCATCGTCATCGGCGTGAGCTATCACGGCATGTCGGCGGGGGAGGCGGCGAGCCGATTTTCGGTGCTGTCGATCGGCGATGCGATGGTCTCGCAGATTCCGTCGCTGCTCATTTCGGTCGCGGCGGGCGTGCTGATCACGCGTGTGGCCGACGAAGACAGCACGCCGCGTTCGCTCGGTACGGAAATCCTCGAGCAACTCTCGGGCAACTCTCGCGCCCTCTTCGGGTCTGCCGCACTGCTGTGCGGCTTTGCGGCCGTGCCTGGATTCCCCTGGGAACTGTTTCTCGTGCTCGCGGGCGGGCTGGCGGCCGCCGGCTTCGCGCTGCGGCGCAAGCAGCGCAAGGACAACGAACCGGCCGGCCCCGAGCTGCCCGCCTTGACGCGCGAAGGATCGAAGGAAAACGCACCCACGATCTCGACCAAAGCGCCCGCGTTCGCCGTCCCGCTGGCGATTCGATTCTCGCCGAAGCTGGCTTCCCTCATCAACGCGGCCAAGCTCGACGAAGCGTTCGAACAGGGGCGCCGCGCATTGACCGCCGACCTCGGCCTGCCGTTTCCGCGCACGGCGCTCTGGGTGGACGACGCCTTGCCCGATCACTGCTATCAGCTGCTCGTGCAGGACGTGCCCTCGGTTCCGCTCGACCTTCCGCCGAATCTGAGCGTGGTGCGCAGCGTACCCGATGCGTTGCGCGACGCGTTCGAAGCGCGCCGCGATGTCGCCGGGCTCGACGAGAGCTATTGGATCGACAGTGCGCGCCTGCCCGCTGAGTTGAGCCGCGACGTGGTGAGCCGCGAAGCGTTGATTGCCGGTCATGCGGTGGCGCGCCTCGGCTCCGACGCAAAGCTTTTCATCGGCCTGCAGGAAACGCAGTGGCTGCTCGAGCGCGCAGGCACCGACTATCCGGGCCTCGTGGCCGAAGTGCAAAAGGCGCTGCCGGCTCAGCGGATCGCCGAGGTCCTGCGCCGCATGCTGGAAGAGCAGGTGCCGATTCGCAACATGCGCGCGATCCTCGAAAGCCTCGTCATCTGGGGCCCCAAGGAAAAGGACCTGCTGATGGTGACCGAATACGTACGCGGCGATCGGGGCCGCTTCATCGCCCACCGAGAGACGGGCGGCACCGGTGAATTGCCCGCGATCGTACTGGACCCGGAAGTCGAGCAGACGATACGCCAGGCCATCAAGCCGACACCGGCCGGCAACTTTCTCGCACTCGAGCCTGCCATCGTCGATACGCTGCTGCGCAATCTCGAAGGCATCTGCGGCGCCGAGCCCGTCAAGCATCTGGCCGTCATCGCTGCGATGGACATTCGCCGTTACGTGCGGCGGATGATCGAGCAGCGGCTGCCCTGGTTGCACGTCTACTCGTTCCAAGAGCTCGGATCCGACGCGCATCTGACGCCGGCCGGGCGGCTGACTTTCTGATGCGGGAGCCGTCATGAGCGAGCGCGTACGCCAACCCCAGGATATTCGCATCGTACCCGCGGGTGCGGCCGCCGGAAGTGCGATATCGCCGCGCTCGCCGTCCCCGAGCGCGACCGCGGTACAGATTTTCAGGCTACTGGCAAGCCAGGCGCAAGGACAGCCGCTATCGGCGAACGCACCGGCCGGCGACGGGGCGTCGGTCGACGAACCCGATGCTCAGGCATCGTCTTCGACCGATCAGGGAGCGGCCACCATGGTATCGGCCGAGCCGAGCGAACAGCAACCGCCGTCCGTTCCGGCTTCGGCCCCCCACGACCAGCCGAAACAGGACACGGCGCGCGGCGGGGCCTTGTCGGGCTTGCGATCCACGGCTCAGCGCGAAGCGCCAAAACCCGAACCGCCCGAACACGATGCCGCGCTCGGCAAGCAGATCG
>Ga0157374_10002097_pt1 | contig 16781 bp, 12 predicted proteins | sample M25metaG_FD_115308 | JGI IMG/M metagenome (GOLD analysis project Ga0157374, IMG submission 115308) | Miscanthus rhizosphere microbial communities from Kellogg Biological Station, Michigan, USA - M2-5 metaG | ecosystem: Host-associated > Plants > Roots > Rhizosphere > Soil | place: USA: Michigan...
CGCACCGCTGCCGAGCTCGGCCCTGCTGCCCAACCCGACCCGACGGGCCCGCTCCGGGTGCTGATCGTGACCGACGAGTACCGCCCGGTGATCGGGGGCGCGGCGCGAAACCTCGAGCTCCTCGCCCATGAGCTCTCAGAGAACGGCCACAGGATCGCGGTCGCCACCGCCTGGCAGCCTGAGACCGCGACCGAGGAAGACGAAGGCGAGATCCGCATCCACCGCGTCCGTGACCTGGCCAGCCACATGCGCCGCCTCTCGGACGACCCGCATCGGCATCATGCGCCGCCCTTCCCGGATCCGGAGGCCGTGGTCAAGCTGCGCAAGCTGATCGCCGACTTCGAACCCGACCTGGTCCACGCCTACGGCTGGCTGACCGCGTCTGCCGCGGCGGCGCTGACCGGTTCGAGCGTCCCACTGCTGGTCTCGATGCACGACTACGGAAACGTCTGCGCCCAGGTGACGCTGGTGCGAAACGGCGAACTCTGCTCGGGGCCCGAGACGGCGAAGTGCCTCGCCTGCGCGCGAACGAGATATGGCGCGGCGAAGGGGTCGGTGGCCGTGGGTAGCCTTCTAGCCAGTCGCCCATTGCTCCAGCGCAAGGTGAGTGCAATCCACAGCGTCAGCCACTTCACAGCGGAGGCAACGATTCCCCACCTCGGCATCTCCGGGATCGAGTCTCAGGTGATCCCCAACTTCATCGCCTCGAACGGGGCCGAGCCGGTCGACGACGCGATCCTCGCCGAGCTTCCCGAGGAGCCCTTCATCCTGTTCGTCGCTCACCTGCGCCCCTACAAGGGCGTCAACGTCCTGCTGGACGCATATGCCCGACTCGACGACCCGCCGCCGCTCGTCCTCGTCGGCACGCTTGCCTCGGACAGCCCCAAGGCGTTCCCCCCCGGCGTCAAGGTAGTCACCTTCGTACCGCACGCGACGGTGATGGCGATGTGGGACCGCGCATTGTTCGGGGTCTCGCCGAGCATCGCGCCCGAGGCGCTGCCGTCCGTGGTGATGGAGGCGATGAGCAGGGGCAAGGCGGTGATCGGCAGCCGCAACGGAGGCTATTCGGACCTGATCGAGGAGGGCCGGACAGGGCTGCTCAGCGAGCCGGGGAACGCGGAGCAGCTCGCCGCCGACATGACCCTCCTGATCGGGGACGCGGAGCTGCGCGAGAGGCTTGGCGCAGCGGGCGCCGAGCGGGCCGGGATTTTCTCCGCCGAGCAGATCGTGCCGAAGATGGAAGGCCTATACCGAGGCACCGTCGCAAGAGCCCGGCGCGATGGCAGGTAAAGGGGCCGTTCGGTCGATCGACCTCCTCCTGACGGCTTTCGTCGCCTTGATCGGAGTCGTCGTGGCCCTCGTCTCCGACGGCGGGACGCTGGCGACCGTCGCTCTACTGCCCCTCGTCTTCGTCCTGCCGGGCTACGCGTTGAGCGCTGTGCTGTTTCCCCCGAGGACGATCGGCGACGATCTGCGACTGGTGCTCACGGTGGTGCTCAGCCTCGCCGTCATCGCACTGGGGGGGTTGCTCCTGCACCTCGTGGCCGTGCTCGAGCGCGGCACGTTCGTCGGCCTGCTCGCCGCGGTGACGCTCGCCGCAACTGCGATCGCGCTGAAGGGCCGCCAGGGGAAATGGAATGACCCCCCGCCGCGCCCCCGGCGCCCGCATCCGCCGATCGCCGTCACGCTCGCGCTCGCCGCGGCAATCGGGCTGGCCGGAGTCGCGATCGCGATCGCCAGCGCCGGCGCCCATCGTCAGATCGACGAAGCGCACTTCACCAGCCTCTGGCTGGTGCCGCAAGGTGGCACGCGGCTCCCCCCGGACGAGCCTCCGCTGCTGGTCGGCATCGCCAACCAGCAGGGAAAGACGGTCGACTACAGGCTGACCGTCCGCCAGGAAGGCACGGAAATCGGCACCTGGAGGGTGCGGCTCGGCGATGGCCGGGAATGGGAGATCGCCCTTCCGGTCGAGCATCTGAGCCCCGCCGGGACGCTGGTCGCGAGCCTCCACCGGTTCGGACGGATCGTTCGCCGCGTAGGCGTCAGGCTCGGCGCCCAAACTTCGCCTTCCACCAATGGCTGATCTCGTCGCCCCCCCGGCGGGCAGCCGCGCGCCGCGCGTGGCACGCGCTCGAGCCGGACATCGGCGCCGCTCGTCGGTCCCCCGCCCGCGCCTGGGCGCCCTGCCGCTCCTGCTGCTGACCGCCGGGGCGGGCTTGGTCATGATCGCTCTGGGCAACAACGCCGCCCGCCAGCAGCAGGCAGGCGCGGAACTTCTCTTCTGGGCGGGACTGGCCGTCATCTACGGGCCGATCGCCTTCCGCCTTCTCTCGCCCTCGGCGTCGCGAACCGAGCGAATCTCCCTGGTCGTGACGATGGGCACCGCCCTTTTCCTCGTCAAAGTGCTCTACAACCCGCTTCAGTACCCGCCGTTCGACGAGCTGGCGACATGGCGCCAGACGCACGGGGTCCTCACCACCGGCCACCTGTTCTCCTCGAACCCGATCGCGGCGGGATACCCCGCGTTCCCCGGCCTCGAGACGATAACCGCGGCCCTCTCGGAGCTTTCCGGCCTCAACATCTTCCACGCCGGCATCATCGTCATCGGCGTCGCCCGCGCGACGCTGATGCTCACCCTCTTCCTCCTCCTGGAGAAGATCGTCGGCTCGGCCCGCGCCGCCGGGATCGGCGTCGCCGTCTATGCCTGCAACCCGAGCTTTCTCTACTTCGACGCCCAGTTCGGCCATGAGTCGCTGGCACTGCTTCTCGGTGGGACCCTGCTCCTCCTCGCGGTCGATTGGGTCAAGCCGGCGCGGCTGAGCCCGCGCCTGACCACCGGCCTTCTCGCGGCGATGGTCGTGGTGGCCTGCGCGATGACGATCACCCATCACATGACCTCCTACGCCCTCTCCGCGTTCCTGGTCTGCTGGGCGATCCTCGCGGCGCTCGAGAGCCGGCGGTGGAAGATCCGAGGCGAGAAGCGCTCGGTGCCGAGCGGCAGGCGTTTCTCCATCGGCAGCCGGCGGCTCGTGCGCAGCCCCACGCTGCCGGCCGTCCTGGTCACCGCATTGGCCGGCGGCTGGTTCGTCTTCGTCGGCGGGGGCCAGACGACGCAGGAGCTCGGCAGCGTCTTCTCCGGCGCCGCAGATTCCGTCATCAGGCTGATCTTCGGCGGATCCGGGCCGAAGACGCTCTTCCAGGGCAGCGCCCAGAGCAACTCCAAGCTCGCCCAGGCCCTGGCCTTCGCATCGGTCATCCCGCTGCTGGCGCTGATCCCCTGGGGGCTCTGGAAGACCTGGCGGGCGACGGACGCCGGGGCGCTCTGGCGATCGCTCTCGCTCGTAGCGCTCCTCTACCCCATCACGCTTGGCCTCCGCCTGACGCTGAGCGGCACCGAAACCTCTCAGAGGGCATCGGAGTTCGTCTTCGTCGGCCTCGCGTTCCTCGCGGCCCTGCTGATAGACGGCCTTCAGCTTCCCAAACGCGCGCTGGCACGGACGGCGATGCTGGTCGCGCTTGCCGGCGTCGCCACCCTGACGTTCTGCGGCGCGTTCATCATCAGCGCCCTGCCGGACGCGCGACAGCCGGGCCCCTACCTGGTCGGAGCGGACGCTCGCTCGGTCAGCCCGCAGGGCATGGCGGCGGCGCGATTCGCGTCCACGCACCTGCCGACGGAAAGCCGCACCCTCGTGGACCGCTCCAACGGGACCCTGCTGGGCTCCTACGGTGGGCTGGACCAGATCCTTGGAAGCATCCACGGCATCCCGGTGGCCCGGGTCCTCTTCGGCAGGCGGTTCGAGCTCGCCGACGAAAAGGTGATCCGCAACGATGCCATCGCCTACGTCGTCATCGACCAGCGCCTCCACCGCGAACTGCCGAATCTCGGCTTCTACGTCGAACCCGGAGAGCCCGGCGCATACACCCGCACCAAGCCGCTCAGCCGCGCCGCGCTCAGGAAGTTCCCCGTCGACGGCGGTTTCAACCGGATCTACAGCAACGGCGCGATCTCGATCTACGCGACGACGCCGCTGAGATACAGGAGACGCGCCCCTGCCGGCACCCCTTGAGAAGCTGCGCGCAAGGCTGGTTCATGAGCTGAGGTCCCAGCGCAACCTGCTCGCCAACGCGGGGTCGATGTTCGGCACCACCGTCGTCACCTCGCTTCTCGGGGTCGCCTTCTGGTGGCTGGCAGCCCACGACTTCAGCAAGCACTCGGTCGGCGTCGCGGCCGCCGCCGTCGGGGCGATGACGCTGCTCGGATTCATGTCGACCTTCGGCCTCGGCACGCTGCTGATGGGCGAGCTGCCGCGCCTGGAATCGGGGCATCGCTCGATGATCAACGCCGCGCTGGCGATCTCGGCCCCGGCAGGAATGCTCGTCGGGATCCTCTTCGCCGTGATCGCACCCGAGGTGTCGTCCAACTTCGAGCCGATCGCCGAAAGCTGGATAACGGTTCTTGCTTTCTCCGTTGGGGTCGGCCTGACGGCGCTCGGCCTGGTCCTCGATCAGGCCCTGATCGGCCTCCTGCGCGGAAGCCTTCAGCTGCGCCGCAACGCGGTGTTCTCAGGCGTCAAGCTCATCGCCCTGATGCCGATAGCCGCGCTCGTCTCCGATGCCGGGCCGGCCTGGATCTACTCGGCATGGACCGCCGGGATCGCCGCCTCGCTGTTCGTCATGACCCGCTTCTACCGGCATCGAGGTGACGATCCCCTGCGGCCGAACTTCGTCCCGCTCAAGGAAATGCGCCTGTCCGCCGCCTCGCACCATGCCTTCAACGTCGCTCTGCAGATCCCGGCCCTGGCGATGCCGGTCCTCGTCGTCGGTCTCGTCTCGGCGGAAGCAAACGCAAGCTTCTACATCGCCTGGATGATCGCCGGGATGGTGGCGATGGTGCCGATCTCCCTGGCGACGGTCCTTTACCCGATCGGATCGCGCGACCGGACGCGGATGACGCAGGGGCTGAAGCTGACGCTCGCGATCGCCTTCTCCCTGGGCATCCTCGCCAATCTGATCCTCCTGCCCGGCGCCGTGCCGATCCTCGAAGTCTTCGGCAGCAGCTACGCGGATCAGGGCGCGGCAACCCTTCACATCCTTCTCCTCGGCGTATTCCCACTCACCTTCAAGACCCTCTACGTCTCCGTCCACCGGGTGCAGCGCAAGCTCGGCTCCGCGCTTCCCATCGTCTGGGGCGGGACGATCCTGGAGCTCGTCGGCGCCGTCCTCGGCTCGAAGCTCGGCAACGGCCTCAGCGGCATCGCCTGGGGCTGGCTCGCCGCCGTCTACATCGAGGGGATCGTGATGGCTCGGGACGTCCTGAAGGCGGTTCGCGCCCCGGCCGGGCCGGAGACGGCGGAGGCTCTGGAGACCAAACAGATCGTCGAGGCGGAGTCGCCTGGCTGGATCAAGACCTAGGAAGGTTGGCGAAACCCCGCGCACGCCTGGCGGCGGTCACCCGGGTTTCGCCAATGCCTCCTAGAGGGCGGCGGTGGCCGAGCCGATTCCGTACTGCGGCGCGACCTGGAAGGGCGCCCGGCGGGGCTCCGAGACGCTGCCGCCGCGGATGGCGATGGCGACGACTCGATAGTGCCGGTCACGCAGCAGGCGGCCGCCGCTCAGCCTGGAGAGCGGGATCGTGCCGTGGCTTTCCGGATGCGACAAAGTCAGCGTGCGCTTGGCCATCCGACCCCTGAGGCCAGGCCCCTTGATCCTCAGCTTCACGCCCGTGGCATCGGATGAGACGCGGTAGGAAACCTTGCCTCTAACCTGGACCGCTCCGCGTCCATTGCGGCTCTTCTTCTTGGGGGTCGAGGACGGGGCGGCCGGAACAACCGGGGTGACCTGGAGTTCTTCGACGACCGGCTGGGTTTCTGCCGCTTCCGCGGGAGGCGGGACGGTGCCGCCATACAGACTGCTGGCGACGACTTCGCGGTAGGCCGCCAGTGAGGCGCTGGAGGTGCCGATGCGCCAGTCCTCCTCGGCGTCGCGGTCGAACCAGATCACGGCGCTGACGCGCGGGAAGTCCCGCGGGATCGCTTTCAGGAACCCTTCGCGGATCCAGCTCGCCTTGTCGCCGCCCGCTTCGCTCGAGGACGTCTCGGCGAAGATCACGGGCTTGGAGCTGAGCTGGGTGATCTTGGCGTAGGAAGAAGCGAAGACGGCGCGGAGGCTTTCCCATTTGTCGGTGCCGACACCCGCGGTCCCCCAGTTGTAGCCGTCGAGAGCGACGTAGTCGACCCACTGGTCGCCGGGGAAGTACTGGGCGAAGGGATAGCTGCCGTAGTCGACCGTCGGCGACCAGACCCACTTGACGTTGGCGGCTCCGTCTTCGCGGAACACGCTGACGACGTGGCGCCAGGCATTGACGTAGGCGGCAGGGTTGCCGGACCAGCCGTACCAATCGCCATTCATCTCGTGGCCGAACCGGATCATCACTTCGAAGGGCAGGGTCTTGGCCAGGGACGCCGCCTTGTGCAGATAGCTGTCATAGCTGCCGGCGGCGATCTCGTCCAGGGAGGTCGTCGGTCCGCCGTAGCTGGACTGAAAGAGCTGCCAGGTCACCATCGGGGTCTCGCCCCGGGCCTGCAGGTTCGAGATCTCCCGCTGCGTCAAGAGGGGATCGGTGACGTTGCTGTAGTCCATCACGATGTCGGGCTTGCGGCCGACCGTTTCGGCGTACCGGTCGAGCCAAGCGGCGTCTTCGGGGGCGCCCAGCTGGCCCTGGGCGGCGGTGTAGACGCCGAGCTTTATCGGGGCGGCGGTCGCGGAGGCGGGGCCGGCGAGCAGTGCCACGCTCAGGATGGCGGCGGCAACGGCGGCGAGGTTCTTGATCTTGGCGGATGCGTTCACACCCCCCAGGTCGTCTCGTCGCGCCGCTCGCGCAAGCGGGGCGAAGCCGCCTGGACGTATGTTCTAGTTCGAGGCTGAAGGTCGTGCGGATTGCACGAAGCTCTGCGGAAATCGCCTCAGGATCCGCGCAACCGCCGCCGCAGCATCTGCAGGATCTGGAGGAACCTGGCGAGCGCGGGGGCGGGGTCGCGAGCGCGCAGATAGGGCCCGATGGTGCGGCGGCGCGGCAGGAGCACCTGCGCGGCGGAGGCCGGGTGCCCGTCGCGCAGGCGGGCCCAGACGTGTTGGTAGTCCGCATCGCCCCAGCGGTAGCGGACGCCGGGCCTGGCCACCCCCCGCTCGATCCGGCCCCGGAGCAGCCAATCGCACCAGATGACCGGCAGGGGGGCGCCGGCCGAGACCGCCAGGGCCAGCGACCCGTAGAGGCGGGGATTGAAGTCGATCGCGGCAAACTCCCCACCCTCGCCTTCGATCAGCTCCAGCTCGAAGATCCCCTCCCAGCCGGTGGCGGCGACGAACTTGCCGACCCGCTCGAGCAGGTCCGCCGGCGCCGGGATCGTTTCCGAGCAGGAGACAGAGCCTGCGTGCGCCGGCCAGGTCCGGATGTATCTGCTGAAGGCCAGACCGGGCAGCCCGCCCCCGGCGGACACCCCGCCGATCGAGATCAGCGTCCCTGAGAAATGGCGCTGGAGGAGGAAGGGGCGACCGAAGCCCGACAGCCCCGCGGCGAGAGCGCCTTCGTCCGCGGCCAGTAAGCTGGGCCGCTGCCGAATGCTGCCGTCCTCGGTGAATGCCGAGCGGCGGGGCTTCAGAAGCACCGGGTAACCGAGCCGGGCGGCGGCGGCGAGCGCCTCATCCCGATCGGCGCAGACAACGGTCTCCGGCACCGCCAGGCCCGCGTCGCCGGCACGGCTCATGAGGCTGACCTTGCTGACGCAGGCGTCGACGACCTCCTGGGTCGGAAGGCCGAGATCCACCGCCTCCGGGAACAGATCTCGATGGGCGGAGATCGCGATCACCGCCGCGTCGCTGCCGGGCATGACCGTGGCGAAACGTCCTTTCTCCGCGATCTCGGCGACCGCCCGCGCAAACTCGCGACTGTCGCCGCGAGGGTCCGGGACGTCGAATCGCTCGTCGCAGAAGCGGGACCACTGCCCCGGCGCCGGCCTCTCGCTGCTCGCGCCGCCGACGCGATACCCGGCGCGGCTGAGGCTCTGGCATGCGGCCGGCGCGGACCGCTCCTGGGCGTCGGTGAGGAGGACGGACGGCGCCGGGTCTCCCATCGGTCAGTGGTGGGAGCTTCGCAGGCGCCCGAAGGCGATGCGCTCGTACCAGTCGGCCATGCGCACGCGACGCACCGTCCGAGAGGTGTTGATCAAGTACTTCGGCAGGCGGGTTTCGCGGAAGATCCCCTCGCGCGGAATGCTCATCAGGCTGCGACCGTTGATCGGCTCGAGCAGCCTGCTCTCCAGTGTGACCGCGAGCCGATAGCCGGCATCCTCGGTCGCCTTCATCACCCGCTCGTCATGGCTGCCATACGGATACGCGATCGATTCGCACGGCCTCTGCAGCTGCTCCTCGCATATCTCGCGCGAGCGGCGCAGCTCACGCTCCAACTGCTCGTCGTCGATCTCCGGCAGGTGGGGGTGGGAGCAGGTATGGGAGCCGACCTCCCAGCCGGCGTCCGCCAGACGGCGCGCTTCGTCCCAGGACATGCAGCGCACGTCCTCCCTGTCGGCGGGCATCTCGTCGGGCCCCAGGTACTCGAAGACGCCCCCTTCGTCGGTCAGGTCGGTCGGCATGAAGACAGTGGCTGGGACCCCAAGCTGGGCGAGGGCCGGCAGGCCGTGCTCGAGGATGGAGCGATAGCCGTCGTCGAAGGTGACGACGAAGGTCCGCCCCTCGAGCGGCTCGGAAAACGCCTGGGCGAGCGTCTTCGGCCGGTAGCCGCGGCGCAACAGGTGCCGCGCCTGCGCAGTGAGGCGCTCCGGGTAAACCGATAGCGAGGTGTCCCAGGCGGGGCTGACGGCGTGGTAGCAGAGGATCAGCAGGTCGACCGAGGCCGGGCCACGGTCCATCCTCTTCTCGAGCGCTTCGGGGTCGAACATCGCCGGGGAGCCTAACGGGCGGCTCTGGCGCGAAAGCGCGACCGCGCGAAGGCGATGCCGCCGAGCAGGGCGAGCAGGGCGATGGCGGCCAGCCCTATCGCGTACCAGAGGTACCGCCCGTGCAGCTTCGCCGTGATCCGGTAGAAGAAGGACGGTTGGCCGAAGCCGCCGCTGGGGCGGGCGGGGGCGATGGCGTCGCGGCTCACCGTCGAGGGTGTCGCGAGCAGTTGCCGGCGGGTCATCGAGTAGACCGGCGAGACGAGCGCCGATCTGAATGCGCGCAAAGAGGCCGGCGAGCTGTCGACCCGCGCATCGAGCGCGCCGCCTTCGGCGTTTTCGTTGACGACGTCATCGAAGAAGACGACCCCCCGAATGCGACCGAACTTCGGGATCTCCCGGCGCAATGCGCTGGCGACCCAGGCGGCCTTGTCGCCACCGCTCTCGTTGGAGCCGGTCTCGGCGACGATCATCGGTCGCGAGCTGATCTTCGTCAGTTCTTCGTAGGTGTTGTCGACGATTTCGGTGAAGGAGTTCCAGGCGCCCCGCTGCGCCCAGTTGAACCCGTCGAAGCCGACCCAGTCCACCCAGCGGTCGCCCGGGTAGAGGTCGCGGAACGGAAAGTCGCCGCCCGTATTCACGTTCGGCGTCCAGACCCACTGGACGTTGGTGGCGCCCTGGGTGCGGAAGATCCCCACGACCCGCCGCCACACGGCCTTCAGCCTGTAGGAATTGTTGCCGTCCGCGCCACGCGACCACGGGTACCAGGTGCCGTTCATCTCGTGGGCGAAACGCAGCAGGATCGGCTTGCCCCACCGGGCCGCCGCGCGGGCGGATTCACGGATGTATTGATCGAAGCGTCCCCGCTGGATCAGCCGCATCGGGTAGCTCTTTCCTTCATAGCTCATCGGCTCCCAGGTGATCATCGGCACCGCGCCGCGGTCCCAGGCGGCCTGCAGCTCGCCGGGCACGAAGGGGATCGAGTCCCACTGGTGGTAGTAGCCGAGGATGACCGGGGGGCGGCCGGCGAGCCGCGAATACCGATCGATCAGCGCCGGAAGCTGAACGGCATCGGGGATGTAGGCGCCGGGCGCCACCGAGGCTTCGGCGCTCGCGGCGGGTGCCGAGTGGGCGGCGATCAGCGCCGCGACTGCGACGACGAGTGCCGCCAGGCGGACGGGCGTCCGCTTTCTCAACAAGCTCCGCATGGCCGCCCGCCGGCCATCAAAAACGGGGGGCTGAGGAGAGCAGGAAGGCTGCCCTGTCGACCTGGAAGAGCGGCGAGCTCACCGCGCTGCGCAAGGCCGCGAGCGCGGACTCGGAGCTGTCGATTCGGGCTTCGACGGTATGGAACCGATCGCTGAACCAGACAAGCGCATGGATCCGCGGAAAGCGCGGAAGTTCCCGCTTCAGGGCCATCGAAATCCATTTCGCCTTGCTGCCGCCTTCCTCCGTGGAACCGGTCTCGGGAATCATGATCGGTCGCGAGGTCATCTGCGAGAGCAGTCGGTACGAGGTCGCGAAGATCGTGCTGAACGACTGCCACGTCCGAGGGGGACCCCAGTTGAAGCCGTCTACCCCAACCCAGTCCACCCACCGGTCCCCCGGGAAATAGCGCTCGAACGGCAGATGGCCGTCGTTGCTGACGTAGGGCGACCACACCCACCTCACGTTGTCCGCGCCAGATGCTCGGAATACCTTGACGATGTGTCGCCACGCCAGCTTGTACGCCCTGGCCGGATGGCCTTCCCCCCACGGGTACCAGGTGCCGTTCATCTCGTGCGCGAAGCGGAGCAGGATCGGCCTGCCCCAGTCGGCCGCGGCGACGGCCGACTGGCGTATATAGGCGTCATAGTCCCCGCCGGCGATCGTCCGTAGCGGGAAGCGCCGGTTGGGGTCGGTCCAGCTCCACGGCTCCCAGGTGATCATCGGAACGCCCCCTCCGCTCCAGATCGCTTCCAGCCCGCGTTGATCGACGAGGGGCTGGGTCCAGTCCTCGTAGTTGGAGACGATCACGGGCCGCCGCCCCACCTCGGCGGCGAAGGAGTCGATCCTCCCGGGGTTTTCCTGCGAACCGGGGACGTAAGCGCCGAGGGCGATCCGCTGCCCGGAAGCGCTGCTGGTGGCCGGCACAGCCGAGCCGACCGCGGCAAGCACCAGAAGAGCGATCAGCCCGTAGGCAAGGCGCGCCGAGCGCTGCGGCAGGCAGGCGATCAGGGCCAACAGGAGCGCTCCGGCGTAAAGGACATAGGGCATCTGAATCGGCCCCGAGCCGAAGGGCCAAAGAACTGCAACGCCCGGACCGGTGGCGAGGTCGCGGAACAGGTGCGCGGCGAAGCCGAAGGCGACGCCCAGCAGAACCGTGCGGATCGCCCGGCGTTGGGCGAGGAAGGCCGCGACCAGCACGAGCGCGACGAAGAGGAGGGTGTGCGCGTAAGGGCGCGGCAGCGTCCCGGTCAGGGCCTGAGTGCCCAGGTACCCGGGAATGTGGTCGATGTCGAGCAGGACGCTGGCTGCCAGCGCGGCGAGGACGAACTCGCGGGCCTGCGTTCCCCGCAGGACCGCCAGGGCCAGCAGCGCGATTGCGCAGGTCGCCAGGTGAGCCGGCAGGTCGACCAGTCCGTACGCGAGACTGCCCGTCGAGCCCACGAGCGTGCCCCAGAGCAGATCGAGCGTGACGACCATCCCGGCGAGGACGGCCGCCACGGCTACGTCAGTGTGCCGCGAAACCAAGCGAGAGAAGATAGCGGCACCGCTTCAAAGCGAGCTAGGAATCGCCCAGCCTCTGCTCGAGATCCGCCAGCTGCCGGCTCAGCGCCGTTGGCAGCTTGTCGCCGAAGGTGGCGAGGTGCTCCTTCAGCTGGGGAAGCTGCTGGCGGACCAGATCCTCGTCGACGGAGAGCAGCTCTCGCATCGCCGCCTCGTCGATGTTGAGGCCCTCGGTGTTGATCGCGCCCTCGGCTGGGAGCAGGCCGATCGCCGTCTCGACCGCGTCCGCCGTGCCCTCGCAGCGGCGGAAGACCCACTCGAGCACGCGGCTGTTCTCACCGAAGCCGGGCCAGAGGAACTTGCCGTCGGCGTCCTTGCGGAACCAGTTGACGTAGAAGATCCGCGGCAGGTCGGCACCCTCGCGCTTGCCGGCCTCGAGCCAGTGGGCGAAGTAGTCGGCCATGTTGTAGCCGCAGAAGGGCAGCATCGCCATCGGGTCGAAGCGCAGTTCGCCGACGTTGCCGGAGGCAGCCGCGGTCTTCTCCGAGGACATCGTGGCGCCGAGGAAGACGCCGTGCTCCCAGTCGAAGGCCTCGTGGACCAGCGGCACGACGCTGGCGCGGCGACCGCCGAAGAGGAAGGCGTCGATCGGCACTCCGGCCGGGTCTTCCCACTCGGGCGCGATCGTCGGGCACTGCGACGCGGGCGTCGTGAAGCGGGCATTGGGATGCGCGGACGGCTTATCGGACTCTGGCGTCCAGTCGTTGCCGTGCCAGTCGATCAGGTGCTCGGGCGGCTCGCTGGTCATGCCCTCCCACCAGACGTCGCCGTCGTCGGTTTTGGCGCAGTTGGTGAAGATCGAGTTGCTCTCGATCGTCCGCATCGCGTTGGGGTTGGTGCTCTCGCCGGTGCCCGGCGCGACGCCGAAGAAGCCGGCCTCGGGGTTGACCGCGTAGAGGCGGCCGTCCTCGCCGAACTTCATCCAGGCGATGTCGTCGCCGACGGTCTCGACCTTCCAGCCCGGCAGGGTCGGGATCAGCATTGCCAGATTGGTCTTGCCGCAGGCCGAGGGGAAGGCGCCGGTGACGTACTTGACCGCGCCCTCGGGCGAGGTCAGCTTGAGGATCAGCATGTGCTCGGCCAGCCAGCCCTCGTCGCGGGCCATCGCCGAGGCGATCCGCAGCGCGAAGCACTTCTTACCCAGCAGGGCGTTGCCGCCATAGCCGGAGCCGTAGGACCAGATCTCGCGCGTCTCGGGGTAGTGGACGATGTACTTGTTGTCCTCGTTGCAGGGCCAGGAGACGTCTTCGACGCCTTCGACCAGCGGCATGCCGACCGAGTGCACGCAGGGGACGAACTCACCGTCGGTGCCAAGGACGTCGAGGGCGCCCTTGCCCATCCGGGTCATGATCCGCATCGAGACGGCGACGTAGGGCGAATCGGTCAGCTGCACGCCGATGTGGGCGATCGGCGAGCCCAGCGGGCCCATCGAGAAGGGAACGACGTACATCGTGCGGCCGACCATGCAGCCCTCGAAGAGGCCGTTCAGGGTCTCGCGCATCTCGGCGGGGTCGCGCCAGTTGTTGGTCGGCCCGGCGTCGGCCTCGTTCTCGGCGCAGATGAAGGTGCGGTCTTCGACCCGGGCAACATCCGCCGGGTCGGAAAGGGCGAGGTAAGAGTTGGGGCGCTTGGCGTCGGAGAGACGCTCGAAGGTGCCCGCGTCGATCAGGGTCTGGGCGAGGGAGTCGTACTCCTCGGCCGAGCCGTCGCACCAGTGGACGGCGTCGGGCTGGGTCAGATCTGCGATCTCCCCTACCCAGTCGAGGAGCTGTGCGTGCGTGGTCGGCGCTGCGGCCGCAATGATTTGGCTCATTCTCGGGACTCTATTCATTGGATCCGCTGAGTTTGATCACGCTCACGTCAGCGTCCGTGTTGAGGATTTTCAGGGTCGCGGTCTCTTCCTTGCCTTTAGGAAGCTTCACCTTGCAAGTAAACGTCGATCCCGCTTCAACCTTTTGGTCGGACGGACATTCGACCGCGGAAACCTTTTCTTCAAGCGACTTGGAGAGGTTCGCCTGCAGCGCTTCCTCAGTCTTGGTGGCATCGATCACGGTGTCGCCACAGCCGACGGCGACAACCGCGATCACGATCAGGGCGCACGCAGCGCCAAAACGACCCGAGAAGCTCATCCCTCTCCTTTTCGACGGGTGGACGGGAAGTATCCCAAGCCCGCCTACAGACCCGGCCGGCCCTCGTTGACCCAAGCAGCCAGGAGCGGATCGACGAGGCGCCAGCCGCTCGCCGTATCGGCGTCCTCGACGATCTCACCGCGGTCGCGAAGCGCCTCGACCGCGCTCCGAACCGCGCCACCGCGCGAACCGCCGTGGCGTCGCCCGGCGGCATAGATGCCTTCGCGGTTTTCCGCGATTGCGGTGAGCACGCGTCTTTGCGAGGTCGGAAGCGCCGACCAAGCGGCCCGCAGCTCGTCCCTTACGTGGTGCATCACCTCGTCATAGGCGGACAGCCAGATTTCCTCCGTCACCGCCTCCCCTTCCGAGGTGAACTCCCAGAGGATGTGGGCGAGCAGCATCGTGCGCTGCGGGTGACCGCGCGAGGCGTCGAGCAACGGGCCAAGCGCCGGGCCGAGTGAGCGGCCCGTGGACTCAAAACGGGCGGATATGTACTCGGCGACGTCGTCGGCGCGAAGCGGCGGTAGGTCGACGGGACCTGCCTGGCCGTAGAAGGCACGGCGGCGATCGGAGAAGAGCTCGCGCATCATCCCGACGTGCGAGCCGGCAAAGACGTAGCTCGCCGCATCGCCGTGGTGTTGGATCTCCGAGCGGATGATCGCGTCGGCGCGCTCCTTGGTCGCGAGGATGTCCTGAAACTCATCGAAGACGACCAGTGTGCGGGTGCCGTGGCGCTCGTGGAGCTGCGCGGGGAGCGCAAGTCGCTCGAGCAACGGCGGCTCCGCCTGAGGATCCACCGCCACCTCGACCCCTGCTGGAATCGGCCCGCCCCCAACGCGCAGAGTCGGGCGGAGCATGCGACGGACGCCGGCAAACCAGGTGGCGGAGCGGCCCTGGAGTTCGGCCGCGTAGGCCCGCTCGATTCGGCGAGCGATGTCGTCCAGCGTCAGCACGCCAAAGAAGTCGACGTAAACAGCCGCCCAGCCGGCGCTGCGCGCGTCCTCCACGACACGTGTGAGCAACGAGGTCTTGCCGTAACGACGGGGGGCCACCAGGCGGCTGTTGTTTCCGCCCTTCGCCCGGTCCAGCAAGAGGCGGGCCTCGTCATCGCGATCGAGCAGCTCCGCGACGGGAACGGGCTCGCTGAAGCGAAACGGATTTCTGCTCTCATTCATAGAGCAAATCTGCTCTTAAACATAGAGCAGATCCTAGCGGCATCGTTCGGATAGGGTTCCGCGCCGCGATGAGGTTCTTCGAGTACGAGGCAAGGCAGATCGTTGAGGCGGCGGGGATTCCCGTCACCAAGTACGGCTTCTGCAAGACCGCCGACGAGGCGCGCAAGGCCGCTGAGGAGATCGGCGGGCCTGTCGTGATCAAGTCCCAGGTGCTGAGCGGCGGGCGGATGAAGGCCGGCGGGGTCAAGTTCGCCGACACGCCGGATGAGGCTGCGGCCCATGCGGCGGACATCCTCGAGCTCGAAATCAACGGCCATATGCCGCGCGGCGTCCTCGTCGATCCCAAAGCCGAGGTCAAGCAGGAGTACTACGCCAGCGTCGTCTGGGACGGCACCGCGAAGCGGCCGCTGATGCTGTTCAGCGACATGGGCGGGATCGACATCGAGGAGGTCGCCGAGACCCACCCCGACCACGTCGGCCGCGGGCACGTCTCCAACCTGCACCCGATCTTCGACTTCGAGGCCAAGCAGGTCGTCGCCGCGACCGGCGTCACCGGCTCGCAGCTCAACCGCGCGACGCCCGTCCTGGCCAAGCTCGCCCGCCTCTTCCGCGACAACGACATGACCTTGGCCGAGATCAACCCTCTGGCCGAGCTGACCGACGGCAGATTCGTCGCCCTCGACGCCCACATGGAGATGGAGAACGAGGCGGTCGGCCGCCAGAAGGGCCTGCTGCGCAAGCGGCTCGAGATCGCCGAGGACGACACCCGCGAGACCTACGAGCCCTCCGACTTCGAGCGCAACGTCGCCGCGATCGACGCCGCCGACCACCGCGGCGTGATCCAGGGCAAGGACCACGGCTTCGAGGGCAACCTTGGCCTCGTGATCGGCGCCGGTGGCGGCTCGCTGACCCTGACCGACGCGGTGCGCAGCCAGGGCGGCAAGCCGGCCAACTACTCCGAGATCGGCGGCAATCCGTCGGTGGCCAAGGCCTGCGGCCTGGCCAAGGAGGTGCTCGAAAAGGACGGCGTCGAGAAGATCGCGGTGATGATGTCGATCGTCTCCAACACCCGGGTCGACATCGTCGCCCGCGGCGTGATCAAGGCCTGCCTCGAGCTCGGCAAGGACCCTGGCGAGACGATCGCGATCTTCCGCATCCCCGGCGCCTGGGAGGACGAGGGCTTCAAGATCCTCGAGCGCTACGGAGTTGAGTCCTGCGACCGCTCGGTCTCGCTCTGGGAGGCCGCCGGCCGTGCCGTCGCCAAGATCCAGGGAGCCCAGGCGTGAGCACCGTGACCATTAAGCAGCCGATCTTCGACGAGTCACGCGAGCACCCTGGATTCAACTGCAGACGGGCGCGGATCGGGCGTCAGGTCGGCAGCGAGAAGGTCGGTGCGAGCCTCTGGGAGTTGCCAAGTGGCGAAGCCGCCTATCCCTACCACTGGCATCTTGCCGAGGAGGAGCTGCTCGTCGTGCTCGAGGGCACGCCCTCCCTGCGCACTCCCGAGGGGTGGCGGGAGCTGAGCGAGGGAGAGGTCGTCTCCTTCCGCTGCGGCGAGGCGGGCGCTCACCAGGTCGTCAATCGCAGCAAGGAGCCAGTCCGCTTCCTTGCGGTGTCCAACCAACAGCCCGACGCCATCGTCCGCCCCGACTCCGAGACCATCGGGGTCGCCGAGCGGCGCCCCGAGGGCGGTGGCCTCTGGGCCTACTTCCGCCTCGACGACCAGATCGATTACTTCGAGGGGGAGAAGAGCCCGA
>Ga0157374_10002098_pt1 | contig 16780 bp, 16 predicted proteins | sample M25metaG_FD_115308 | JGI IMG/M metagenome (GOLD analysis project Ga0157374, IMG submission 115308) | Miscanthus rhizosphere microbial communities from Kellogg Biological Station, Michigan, USA - M2-5 metaG | ecosystem: Host-associated > Plants > Roots > Rhizosphere > Soil | place: USA: Michigan...
ACGCTGCCGAAGGAAAGCCACTTGACCAGCTCCATGTTCACCGTCTTCAAGCGGAGGTGGCGCCAGCCGCCGACGGTCTTGGTAACCGCCGAGTAGAAGATGTCAGTGCCGATCGCGGTCGGCGGCTGAATGCCGAAGATCAGGATCAGCAGCGGGGTCATCAGGGATCCACCGCCCATGCCGGTCATGCCGACGAGTACGCCGATTCCTAGTCCGAAGACGATGACTGCCGGATCCATATGAGTGCCGTGCGGGGTGGTTATCGACTTTCCTGACCTTTTTGGTCAGGAGCACGGAGTGCGCCAGGATACCAATATGCCCACCGCCGAAGCCAGAGATTTCGCCGCCGGGGCGGCATCGCCTGCCCCAGGGGCCGCCACCGACACCTCGATCGCGATCCGCGGCCTGGGTCACTCCTACGGTGATCTGCAGACAATCGAGCGCCTTGACCTGGCGGTCCCCGCGCGCGCGGTGCTCGGCCTGGTCGGCCCCTCGGGCTGCGGCAAGTCGACTCTGCTCGAGCTGATCGCCGGCCTGCAGGAGCCAGGGCAGGGCGAGCTCGTCGTCGGCGGCGCCTCCAGTTCTCAAGGTCGGCTGGAACGGTGCGCCTACATGCCCCAGCGCGACCTGCTCCTCCCCTGGCTCTCGGCGATCGACAACGCGGCGCTGGCGCTGCGCAACCGCGGTATCGGCCGCCGCCAGGCGCGACAGGAGGCAGGTGAGCTCTTCGAGCGCTTCGGCCTCGGGGGCTTCGAGCGGGCAACCCCCGCCGAGCTGTCGGGGGGGATGCGCCAGCGCGTCGCCTTCCTTCGCACCTTGATCGCCGGCAAGCCCGTGCTGGCGCTGGATGAGCCGTTCGCCTCGCTGGACGCGATCACCCGGGCCGAGATGCAGGGGTGGCTGGCCGGCGCCTTGGAGACACAGCCACGCACGGTCGTGCTCGTCACCCACGACGTCGAGGAGGCTCTCTACCTATCCGATCGCGTCGCCGTCCTTTCCTCTCGGCCGGCGCGTGTCGTCGAAGAACTGAACGCCCCGGCGCCGCGCAGCGCCGCTCGCGACGGGACCGTAACCACGCCTGATTTCGTCACGGTGAGGGAGCAGGCGATGCGGGCCTTGAGAGCGGGCACGAAATGACGATGCGGGGCCGGGCGATGGGGCGCTGGCTTCCCCCCGCCCTGCTGCTCGCCGGCCTGATCGGCATCTGGCAGGTCGCGGCGAGCACCGGGGTGCTCGCCGACGTTCTCAACCTCGAAGACTTCCTCGTCCCCTCGCCGGCCGAAATCGGCGAATCGCTCTGGCAGAGCCGCTCGCTCTTGGCCGAAAACGCCTGGGTCACACTCAAGGAGATGCTGTTTGGGCTTGGCTGTGCCCTTGTCGTCGGCCTCGGCTTCGCCGTCGCCCTCCACCTCTCCGAGCTGCTGCGCCGGGCGTTCTACCCGCTGATCGTCGCCTCGCAAACGGTCCCGATCATCGTCGTCGCGCCGATCCTCGTCGTCTGGTTCGGCTACGGGATTTGGCCGAAGCTGGCGATCGTCGCCCTGATCTGCTTCTTTCCGCTCGCCCTCAACACCCTCGATGGCCTCGGCTCGGTCGATCCCGAGGCGACCAAGATGATGCGCACGCTCGATGCCTCGCGGCGCCAGATCTTCTGGCGGGTGGAGGCCCCGACCGCGCTTCCCTTCGCCTTCAGCGGCGCCAAGATCGCCGTCGCCTTTGCCGCGATCGCCGCCGTCTTCGGCGAGTGGGCCGGGTCGGACTCAGGCCTGGGCCACCTGATGCTGCAAGACAACGCCCAACTCGAGACCGCACGGCTCTTCGCCGCGGTGGTCGTCCTCTCGGCGATGGCGATCGCACTCGTGGGCCTCGTCGCCCTCGCAGAGCGTCGCGTCGTCACTTGGCGATAGAAAGCAGGGAATGAAGCGCTCCCTCACCCCGGCGATCTCGCTCGCAGTGACCCTGCTCGTGCTGGCGCTGGGCCTCACCGCCTGCGGCGAGAAGAGCGAGGACGTGAGCGGTGAAAGGCAGCCGCTGGGCCTCACCCTCGACTTCTACCCAAATCCCGATCATGCCGGGATCTACATGGCGCAGAAGCTCGGCTACTTCGACGAAGCCGGACTGGACGTCAGCGTCCACACTCCCTCGGACCCCGCCGCGCCGATCAAGCTCGTCGCCGCCGGACAGACGGACCTCTCGATCTCCTACGAGCCGGAGGTGCTGCTGGCAGAGGAACAGGGACTTGACGTCCTCGCCGTCGGCGCCCTCGTCAACCGGCCGCTGACCTCGATGATCTGGCTGAAGAAATCGGGGATCAAGGGAGTCGGCAGCTTGCGCGGCAAGACGATCGCCACCGCCGGCATTCCCTACCAGGACGCCTACCTGAAGACGATCCTCGGCCGGGCCAACCTCTCCCCCTCCGATGTGAACGTGGTCAACGTCGGCTTCGGCCTCCTGCCAGCGATCCTCGGCGGCAAAGCACAGGCAATGCTGGGCGGCTTCAGCAACGTCGAGGGAGTCGACCTGCGGCTGCGCGGCTCCGATCCGGTCGTCACCCCGGTCGACAAGCTCGGCGTGCCCAGCTACGACGAGCTCGTCCTGGTCGCCAAGCGCGAGCGCCTCGAAGAGGACCCGCAGGCAATCCGCCTCTTCCTCGCGGCGCTTGCCCGCGGCACCGCGGCGGCGGCGAAAAACCCCGGGGCGGCGACCAAAGCGCTCCTGGAAGCGAACCCCGACCTCGATCCAAAGCTGACCAAGGCGGAGGTGGCGGCGACCCTGCCGCTGCTCAGCCCACCCCTGAACGGCCACCCCTACGGATACATGGATCCCGCCGCGTGGACCAAGTTCACCGGCTGGATGCGCGACAACGGCCTGATCTCCTCGTTGCCGTCAACCGCCAGCGTGCTCAGCAACGACTACCTGCCGGGCGACGAGATCCCCGAATAGAGGGAGGCCCCTTCGCTCAGTAAGGCGGAGATCTTCTCCGCCGGCAGTGCCCGCGAGAAAAGGTGTCCCTGGGCGTAGTCGCAACCGAGCCGGCTCAGCTCCGAGAGCTGCGGCTCGTTCTCCACACCCTCCGCGATCACGTCGAGCGAGAGGGCCCGGGCCATGCCGATGATCGCCTCGACGATCGCGGTCCGCTCTTGTTCGACTCCAAGCGCATCGACGAACGAGCGATCGATCTTCAGTCCGTCGAAGGGGAAGCGGTTGAGGTAGGCGAGCGAGGAGTAGCCGGTGCCGAAGTCGTCGAGGACGAGGCCGACCCCGAGGTCGCTCAGTGCCTCCAGGGTGTCGGTCGCCGTCGCCGACTCCTCGACCAGGACGCTCTCGGTGATCTCGAGTCGCAGGTGAACAGGGTCGAGGCCCGTCTGGGCGAGGATCTCGCTGATCGATCCGACCATGTCACGGTGGGTGACCTGCCGCGCCGAGAGGTTGACCGAGACGTCGAAGGGGCGCTGATCGGGCCGCAGCTGATGCCACTCGAGCACCTGGCGGCAGGCGTTCTCCTGCACCCAGCGCCCGATCGGCTCGATCAGGCCACTGTCCTCGGCGACCGGGACGAAGTCGCCGGGGTCGAGCAGGCCGCGCTGGGGGTGGCGCCAGCGCACCAGCGCCTCGAGACCGGTGATCTCGCCGCTGCGCAGCGCTATCAGCGGCTGGTAGTGGAGCTCCAGCTCGTTGCGCTCCAGGGCTCCGCGGAGCTCGCGCTCGACCTCGAGCCGGCGCAGCGCCGTCGCCCTCATCTCGGCGTCGAAGAGCTCGCAGCGGGCCCGGCCGCGCTCCTTGGCCCTGTACATCGCGGCGTCGGCGTCGCGGATCAGCAGGTCGGCGTCGATCGGCTCGCGGGTCGACGGGCGCGCGACGGCGATACCGACGCTGGCGCTGACGAAGTGCTCGACCCCGCCCATCGCGTAGGGCTCGGCGAAGGCGGCGGCGATGCGGTCGGCGATCGCCACCGCCTCGTCCTCATCGGCGAGGCGATCGACGAGGATGCCGAACTCATCGCCGCCGAAGCGGGCGACGATGTCGCCCGGGCGCAGGTGAGCGCGCAGCCGCGGCGCCACTGCGCGCAGCAGCTCGTCGCCCGCGTGATGACCCATGCTGTCGTTGACCAGCTTGAAGTTGTCGAGGTCGAGGAAGAGGATGCCGACGGGCGAGCCCGAGACGGTGCTGCGCTTGAGCGCTTCGCCCAGCGAATCGATGAAGCTGAGCCGGTTGGGCAGGCCCGTGAGCGGATCGTGCAGGACGCGGTGGCGCAGCGCCTGATCGGTCGCGTGGCGCTCGATCGCGTCGGCGAGCACGTTGGCGAGGGCCTGGACGAAGTGGACGTCCTGCGGGGTGAAGCGGTTGGGATCGATCGAGTGGATGTCGAGAACGCCGAAGGGCTGCTCCTTGCCGTCGATCAGGACGGCAAGGCTGCTGCGAACCCCCATCACCCGCAGGGCCGGCGGCATCGAGAAGCGCCGCTCGGTCGACCAGTCGTCGACGATCACGTGCAGTCGCGAGTCGAGGGCCGCGCCGGCGTGGGAATCGCGCGCGGCCGAGGCGCGCTCGGAGCCGACGACCCGATCCTCGAGCCCGGCGCGCAAACCGAGGCGGCGGCCGTCGCGGCCGATCTCCCAGATGCAGGTCGCCTCGACCCCCTCGATCTCGTTCATCAGCGAGACCGCCTCGCTCATCAACAGATCGGGATCGCCGTCCTTCAGGGCCCAACCGCCGAGGCGGGCGACGGTCGCCTGCTGGGCGGCGGCCCGCTTCAGCTCCTGCTCGGCGTTCTTGCGCTCGGTGATGTCGTAGAGCACGCCGTGCCAGACGGGAGTGCCGACTTCGTCGGGCTCGAGCACCGCCTCGTCGAGGATCCAGACGGTGCGGCCGTCGCGGGTGATCATCCGGTAGTCGACCGGGGGCGGATTGCGGTTGCCGATCGTCTTGCGCGTCTCCTGCGAAAGCGCCCGCTCGCGATCGTCGGGGTGCAGCAACTTTGCCCACAGCTCCGGGTCGGCAATCCACTCCTCCGGCGTGTAGCCAAGGATCTCCTCTACCTGGGGACTGACGTAGCGCCAGCGGCCGTTCTCGCCGAGCTCGGAGGCGTAGACGATCGCCGGCAGGCGCTCGACCAGGCGGCGGTAGTCCTCGCCCCCCGCCGAGATCTGATCGAGGAACTCGTTGACTCGCTTCTCGGGCCAACTGTCGCCCCGCTTCGGCCGCTCCATGCACGCCTTATCGACGCCTGGGCCCCCCGCTTGAATTCAGCCGCTTCCGATCCTCTAGAAACCGGTAGTCCAAGCGGCGGCAAGACCGCGAAAGGGCGCGTAGGGAGCGTAGAACTCCTCTACCTCCTCGACCGTCGCGCGGCGGCCGAGACGGGCGAGGCGCCCGACCAACTTCAGGTACATCAGGTCGCCGGCCGGAAGCGAGTCGGGATCGCCGCGGCCAAAGAGCCCGAGGCACTGCACTGTCCAGGGGCCGATCTCGCGCACCGAGAGCAGGCGACGATCGGCGTCGGGCCGGGCCGGATCACAGCGACCGGCGGCTATATCGGCGGCGATCGCGCGCAGGGCGATCGCGCGCCGCAGGGCCAGCCCCATCGACTCCAGTTCGACCGGCGCCCTGCCCGCGATCAGGTCCGGCGTCGGCACGTCGCGAAGGCCCTCGCGGCCCTCGCCCAGCCGCCGGCCCCAGCGCCCGACCATGCGACGCTGGATGCGGGCGGCGCGACCGGTCTCGATCAATTGCTTGACCACCGCCCAGGCAAGCGCCTCCCAGGGCCACGGCTGGCGACGCGGACGCAGGTACGGCCGGCGGCGCAAGAGCGGCCCGAGCAGCGGGTCGCGGCGAAAGCGCTTGAAGAACTCGCCGAGGTCGTCGTCGACGCCCAGCGCGAAGCGCATCCGCTCGAGCGCCAGATCCAGCTCCGGCTCGCCCGCCTCGCGGGTGGGAGCCGCGGCGAGCGCGCGCGGCGCGGCTATCGAGCCCGGATCCAGCGACTCGGCCCGCAGGCTCACCCGTCCCTTCCCCGGTTCCCAGGCCCGGACCAGGACCGGACAGCCGTCGACGTGGAGCAGCCGGGAGGCGACCCCTCCCCCGACCCGCATCACGCCGTCCTCGCTGCCGTAGCGCGGCAGCCGGGAGGGCGAGGGCGGGGCGACCTCCAGCTCGAGGCTCACCGCCCGAGCAGGTGGACGTCGACCAGGAAGGAGCGGCTGGCGACGATGTTGGCGGGCCGTTCGCGGCGACGGGCGAGGCGCTTCGGCGAGCGGCTGCGACCGCCAACCGCGCTCACGGCCCTGACCGCGGCAACGGTGGCGGCACCGGCCAGCACTCCGCCGGCGGCGGCGATGGCGGCGCTGCGGACCTCGCCGCGCAGGACCGGCAGGGCCGGCTCCTCGTAGGGCTGCAGGACCCGCACGGAGCCTTCGCTGCCCGGCTCGGCGTCCTCCTCGGCCACTACCTCTCCTTCAAGCTCGAAATCACTCACCCTCCCGACTTTAGCGAGAGCGTCACTCCCCACCGGCAGGGCGTTACGCAAACCCCGGAAGGTGCGGCTTACAGCGCGCGCTCGTAGATCCGGTACTTCTTGACCACCTTGCCGCCCATGCCTTCCATGGCGCGGTTCATCGGGCCGTTGGTCTCGAGGATCCAGCCCATCTCGCCGCCTTCGATCGTGCCCGGCGCGGCCGCCGTCTCGAGGTGCTTGAGGTAGAGACCGGCGGCGACGCCGCTGTGGCGGTAGTCGTGCTTGACGCCAAGGGCGAGGACGCGCAGCTGGTCGACCTTGCCCTTGCCGAGCAGGAAGCGGAGCCAGCCGAAGGGAAGCAGGCGACCACCTAGCTTGGCCAGGACCTGGTTGATGTCGGGAAGGGTGAGGGCGGCGCCGACGACCTCGCCGTCCTTTTCGGCCATGAAGGCCCAGTCCTCGTCGATCACCTGCTTCAGGTTCTTGGCCTGGAACTCGACCTCGGCGTCGGTGATCGGGACAAAGCCCCAGTTGTCGCCCCAGGCCTCGTTGTAGACGTCCATGAAGCGGCGCACCTCGTCGGCCATCTCGCGCTTGCGCATGTTGCGGATGACGATCCCTTCGTCACCCAGGGCCTTCTCCGCGGCGGCGTGGATCGAGGGGTCGAAGCTCTCCCCCTGCTTGAGGTCGCCGAACTGCAATTCCCACATCTGCACGTCCATCGCCTTGCCGAAGCCCTCGGCCTCGATCAGCTCGCGGTAGTGCGGCGGGTGCCAGGGCTCGAGGATCATCGGCCGCCGCTCGTAGCCCTCGATGAGAATGCCGATCTCGTCGTTGGTGGTGAAGTCCATCGGCCCGAGCAGGCGACCGCGGCCCTTGCCCCGCGCCCACTCGGCTGCGGCGCCGAGCAGCGCGGCGGCCACCTCGGGATCGTTCTCGGTCTCGAAGAAGCCGAACATCGCGTCGTTGCCCCCCTGAAACTCGTCCCAGCGATGGTCGACCTGGGCCGTGATCCGGCCGACCGCCTCGCCGTCGCGCTCGGCGAGGAAGAACTCGGCCTCGGCGTGCTCGAAGTAGGGGTTCTTCTCACGGTTGAGGAACTCCATCCGCTCGAAGATCAGCGGCGCCACCCACTGCGGCCGATCGCGGTGCAACCGGAACGGCACCTTGACGAAGCGCTTCAGCTCGCGCCTGCTGTGGACCGGCCTAATCGACACGTTTGCCACGGGGGCCGGAACCTACACTCTGGCCATGAGCGAAACCGCCAAGGCCCCGATCGACGTCTTCGAGAAGGCGCGCAGCCACGACCGCCTCGAGCAGCTCGAAGCGGCCAAGCAGCACGACCTCCTCCCCTACTTCCGCCTGCTCACCTCGCAGGCCGGCCCGGTGGTCGAGATGGAGGGGCGCGAGACGATCATGCTCGGCTCCAACAACTACCTCGGCCTGACCGGCGACGAGCGGGTCAAGCAGGCGGCCCGCGACGCGCTCGAGACCTATGGCACCGGGGTCACCGGCTCGCGCCTGCTGAACGGGACGACGCCGCTGCACGTCGAGCTCGAGCGCGAGCTGGCCGAGTGGATGGCGACCGAGGACGCGATCGTCTTCTCGACCGGCTACCAGGCGAACCTGGGCACGATCGGGACGATCCTCGGGCCGGCGGACACGGTGATCGTCGATTCGGGCGACCACGCCTCGATCCTCGACGGCTGCCGCCTCTCCGGCGCCAAGCTGCGGCCCTTCCGCCACAACCGCATGGAGAAGCTGGAGAAGATGCTGCAGCGCGCGGCGGCCGATGGTGGCGGCGTTCTCGTCGTCGTCGACGGGGTCTTCTCGATGGAGGGCGACGTCTGCGACCTGCCGCGGATCGTCGAGCTCTGCAAGGCCTACGGCGCCCGTCTGATGGTCGACGAGGCGCACGGTGCCGGCGTACTCGGCGCCCGCGGCGCCGGTGCCTGCGAGCTCTTCGGCCTCGAGCAGGAGGTCGACCTGCGGATGGGCACCTTCTCCAAGAGCCTGGCCTCCTGCGGCGGCTTCGTCGCCGGTCCCGCTGACGTGATCGAGTATCTGCGGATCAGCTCGCGCTCGTTCGTCTTCAGCGCTTCGGCGGTTCCGGCAGCGGTCGGCGCCGCGCTGGAGGCGCTGCGGGTGATCCGCTCCGACGGGCCGCGACTATTCGAGGCGCTGCTCGCCAATGCCGAGTACCTGCGCGAGGGACTGCGCCAGCTCGGGCTGAAGGTGATCGAGCCGGGCAGGCTCCCCGACGGCACCGTCGCCACCACCCCGGTCGTCCCGGTCGTCGTCGGCGACGACTGGCAGGCGGTGCTGCTCTGGAAGGCGCTCTTCGACGCCGGCGTCTACACCAACGTCGCGATCCACCCGGCGGTCCCTCCCGGCGGCGCCCTGCTCCGTACCAGTCTGATGGCGACCCACGAGCGCGAGCACCTCGATGGCGCGCTCGGCACGATCGCCCGCGTGATCGACGACTTCCCAGAACTACCCCGGTCGGGGTAGTTTCGTCCTTGTCCGGAATCGGACAAGGCATCCGGCGATCTGAAAAAGATGCTCTTAGCGACCGCGCTGCCACGGCACGCGCGAGTTCGGGTTGACGCTCGCCGCCCCCAGCGCATAGCTTGCTGCCGCGCCGTCGCAACCCGGGGCAGGGAAGCGGATGGTGGAGCACTCACCTCGACCAGGCCCAGACTTCGATGTCTTCGGTCCGGCGCGCCAAACCAGTCAGTCAACGACCCGAAAGGGAGGAGTCCAAGTGGACGCAGCTTCGATCGCCCCTGCTCAGACGACCGCTTCCGCCATCAAGGCACCGCAGCACATGCAGGCCCTCGCCCGCGCCAATCGCGTGCGGCTCGCGAGGGCGGAGCTGAAGCGCTCGATCGCCCGGGGGGACATCGAGGCCGCCGACGTCGTCCGCGACTGCCCCTGGGAGACCGAGAGCATGACCCTCGCCGAGCTGCTGACCAGCCAGCGTCGCTGGGGCCGCACCCGCGCGCGAAAGTTTCTGCTCGGCGTCGCCCTGAACGAGAACAAGCGGCTCGGAACCCTCACCTCCCGCCAGCGCGCCCTGCTCGCTTCCGAGCTGTCGACGACGCGGGAAGCCGTACTCGTCTGACGAGTCAACCGCCGAGGCGGCCGACCTTGAACGAGAGACCGCCGGAGGCGCGCTGAAAGGCGCGCCTCAGGACGAAGAAGGCGGCGGCGAAGGCGACCGCCCCCACGCCCAGGCAGATCGCCAGGATCAGCCCCCCGAGGTAGAAGAGGCCGCCGACGACGAGGACGAAGACGGTGCCGGCGAGCAGGGTCGTGTGGGAGCGGTAGCCGGCGAAATGCTCGCTGGCCGCGGTGGCGAGACCGCCGAGGCCGGCGAGGACGACGCCGAGGCCGATCGCGGTCGGGTTCTTGCCGACCAGGCCGATCGCCAGCATCACGATGCCGGCGAGCACGGTCAGCTCGGCGAGCGGGAAGTTGCCCCACGGCGCCGGCGGTCGTTCCTCCGTCCCCCGCCTTGCCGACCCTTTATCGCTCAACGGCCGCAAGCCGTGCGGATAACGGACATCCGGACGAGACCTTGACCCGCCACCAGCCCATCAGCATCCCCAGCGGGCCGAGGCGAGGCCGCGAGTGCCAGTGCCCGCAGCCGGGCTCGCCGATGTCAGCGCGCGAGACCCGCAGCCATTTGTGCTCGGCGGGCGCCGCCAGCATGCGGCGCAACACCTCGCGGTTGCTGGTCTCCAGTTCGCTTTGTCGTTCGAGAGCGACGCGGGCCGTCGCGATCCGCTCGGCAAGCGCGTCGCGCACCCGCTCGAGCTCCTCGAGGCCGGCGATACGCGGCTCGGCAAAGTGGCCGGCGACCGAGGTGTCGATGGCGATGCGCGGAAAAGCCTCGGCGGCGAGCCGGGAGAGCTGATGCTCGAGGCGGGCGATCTGGCGCCGCAGCTCGGCGCGCGCGAGGCGCTCGTCGCCTCCCACTCGAAGCGTCGTGAGCGTCTCTCGATCGAGCAGATCAGGCATAAGACCTAATCGAGTGTAAATCACCAGCCCGCCGCTGAAAACGAGGAACTGGTTAAGGAGATTCGCTGGTCAGGTCGTTCAGGTAGCAAGTGCCGCGCTGGCGATCCAGAGGGCCTCGTCGACGGCGGCCTGCGGCACCCCCTTGACCTGAATCGCAACGATGGCGAGGCGCTTGGCCGTGGCCTGCGGCGGGGCCTCACCGATGGTCGAGCCGAAGAGAAGATCCAGTGGCATGCGTTCGTCGGCGATCGTCAGCGTCCCCTGGGCCAGCTTGCCCGGCTTACCGGGAAGTGACTCGCCTGGGGCTGAGTCGCGGATGCAGAGGCGCCCGTTGAACTGAGTGGCATCGAAGGCCCGCAGCGCGACCCCGGTCTCGACCGTGGCGATAGTCAGCGCATCGCTCGGCATTCCGCGGCTGGCGAAGGCGCCATCGTGAAGCCGGTCGAGGGCAAGCTGCTCGACCGGAGTGCGGGTGCGGTCGGGGTCGAGGCCGATCTGACGGAAGAAAACGCGGTAGGCCCAGGGGATTGGCCGCTCGCGCATGTGGATCGCGTGCGAACCGTAGAAGCGATCGGAGAGATCGCGCAGGCGCCGGCGCACCGGCTCCGGGGTGTGCGCAGAGCAACCGGCGACCTCGACCCAGGCGAGACCGAGACCGGGGAACTCTTCGGCGATGTGAGGGGCAACCCAACCCTGCTCGGGCAGGGGCTCCCAGTCCAAGTCCGGTCCCGCCGCCTCGGTGCCGGCCATCTCAGCTCGCCTCCGCGAGCCGCGTCGCCTGCAGCAACCGATCGATGTGAGCTTCCAGCTGCGCGGCCGTCAGCTCGCCAACGCTGGCGCTCTGCAGGGTGCCGCCGGGGTAGGCGTAAGCGAAGGTGGGACAGAGGCCGACCCGGTAAAGGGCGCCGACGGCGCCGTCGCGGTCGTAGCCGACCGGCATCCTCCAGCCGCGGCGGCGGATCAGATCGCGAACGGTGTCGCGGTCATCGCGCACGTCCAGCGAAAGGAAGCTCACCCGCCCACGGTACCGCTCGTAGACCTGGTCGACGACGTCCTGCTGTTCGGTGCAGGTGTTGCCACCGCGCGAGAACCAAAACGAGAGCACGAACGGGCGGCCGAAGAAGTCGCAGACCCGCAGCGCACCGGCAGTGCGGAGGCGACAGGCGGGAACTCGACGAGCGCTGTCGGGGCAGGGCGCCTGCGACGTTTCGCAGTCGTCCTGAGCGACGTTGGCATCGCCTTCCAGTTGGCCGGCGGCATCGGGCACGGCGAACTCCGGCAGCGGCCAGTGCTCGGCCACTTTGTCCAACCCGAGCGTCCCTTCGTCCTTGTTCTCGAGCGTGTTGAGGACGGCGATCACGATGATCGCGGCGAAGATCAGCCCGACGACGAGTGAGTAACGGTCCCTCACGACTCCTCCAGCCAGACGAGTGCGGCGGGCAGAGCGATCGTCACGCCCAACAGCGCAACGGCAAGATCGATCACGGTGACAAATCCGAAGTCGCGCAGCATCGGCACGTTGCTGACGATCAGCACGGCGAAGCCGGCGATCACCGTCACCGCCGAGGCGAGAACCGCGGGTCCCGTGCGGGCATAGGCAGCGCGAATCGCCTCGGGGACACCAAGCCCCCCGGCACGCTCTTCCCGGAACCGGGCGGCGAGGATCACGCTGAACTCAGTCGCGATCGCAATCGTCAAAGCCCCCAGCGCGGCCGACATCGGATTGAGCGGGATCTGACTCAACCAGAGCACCAGCGCCGACCACCCAGTCGCAAGGAGCACGGGAATAAGTGGCACCAGCGCACGTCGAAACGAACGGTAGGCAAGCAGCAGCACCAGGGCCACCGCGACGAGTCCGGCGAGTGTCAGCCAGTAGCGGCTGCTGGAGAGATCCGAAGCGGCTGCCGCGGCAATCACCGGCAGTCCGGCGAAACGGACCTTCACGCCCTCCGGTGGCCCACCTGGCGCTCCCGGCTCCCCTACCTCAGAGCGCACCCTGTCGATCAGCGCCTGTTGATCCTCGAGCGACTGCGCGCGGATGCCGAAGCTGAGCAGGGCGAGATGGCCAGGCAGACCCGTCTTTCGGTTGACCGGCGCAAGCTGCTCGAGGCTGTAGGAGGGCAGTTCGCGCAGCGTCGCCCGGACGTCTCGCTGGGTCAGCTGCTCCTCCCCCTTTCCGCTGACGAGGAAATCGGAGAGCGCCGGGCCGGGGCAGATTTCGGCCTTCAGGCAACTGGGGCGCGGATCGGCGAAGCCGTTCTCCCGCAAGACCCGTTGCTTGAAGTCCGCCATCCAGCGAATCGTCGCCGGGTCGGAAAGGTCGGGGGCTTCGACGGCGATTTGCAGCTGGCCGGAGACGCCGGTGGCATCCTGGACTTGGGTCAGGTCGCCGACCTCGCGCAGGTTCTGCGGCGCAAGCGAGCGAATGTCGGACTCGGTGTCGATCTGGGTGCCCAGCCCCCAGCCGATTACGGCGAGGGCAGCGCCGACGGCTAGGACGCGCTTTGGGTGGGTTAGGGCGAGGTCGAGGAGCCGTTGCTCGGGCCTCCGGGTCGGGTGCCCCTCCGCTTGCTGGGTTTTTCGCCTTGCGCGCAGCTTTGCTCGGCGAGTGATCTGTGCGAAAAAGATGACGCCGCGCGCTTCCGGGGCACCCGACCCGGAGGCCTGGGGGCGGAGGCTCAATGCTGCCAAGCCGGCCGTTAGGGCTAGCGCGAGGCCGATGGCGATTCCCGCAATTAGGAGCAGGCCGAAGCTGCGGACCATCGGGACCGGGGATAGCTGGAGGGCGAGAAAGCCCGCTGCGGTTGCGAGGCAGGCGGTGGCGATGGTGGGGCCGGCGCGGCCCGCAGCGGTGCGGGCAGCGTCTGGTGAACCGGCGCCCGCTGAGATCGCCTCGTCGAAGCGGGCTTGGAGCTGGATTGCGTAGTCGACTACGAGGCCGATCAGGATCGGCAGGGTTGCGATCGAGGCGATCGTCAGCGAGCCGCCGAAGAGGCTGAGCAAGCCGAAGGTCAGGGCGGCCGCGGCGAGGGCGATCGCCAGTGGCAGCAGCCTCAGGCGGGAGCGGAAGACGAGAAACAGGGTCAGCGCCATCGCGGCGATCGCGACGGCGAAGAGAATTAGCAGGGCGTCCTTGAGGGCGCCCGCCAGGCCTTCGATCACGATCGGGGCGCCGGAGATCGTGTAGGCGCCACCGCGGAGGGCGAAGCAGGCCTCCGGCCGGCCCTTGTAGGTGCAGGCCTGGCGCGGTGTCGTGTCCTCGACGGCAGCCCTGATCAGCCGCAGGGCGCGGCCACGTTCGGCGTCGCTGAGGTCGGGCCGCAAGCGCAGGACGATCTGAGTCGAGTGGTTATTCGGGAAGAGGTAGGCGAGCTTCGACTTCGGTGTGCCACGCGCTTGGCGCAGGTCAAAGACCACGGCGGCGAGGAATTCGGGGTTGCCGATGCTCGGCGCGCTGGTGATCCCGTAGCGAGCGGCGACCCCGAGCAGGAATTCCCTGAACTGCTCGGGCGGCACCGTGGCCGCCAAGCGACGCAGCTGCTCGTCGATCTGAATCACCGCCTCGTTGAGAAAGGTGCCCGGCCCGGCGAGGAACTGCACCGGTTCCATCTCGGCGAGTTCCGTACAGGGCCCCGGGATCGGCGTGGCCCCTTTGGGGACCTTGCCCGAGAGGCATCCCTCCAGCCGCAACAGCCGGCCGAGGTCCGGAGTGAGAATCAGTTCCTGCAGATCCCCCTCGGCGACCACCACAACGGGTTCTTCCCCAAACACATCCCGCACCCGTTCAGTAGCCCGATAGCTCTCGCTATCACGATCGACGAGCGTGTCAGTACCGGCATTCGTCGACAGCTGCGTAGCAGCCACCGCCGTCCCAAGGGCGAGCAAAGCTGCAACGACGAGCACGCTCCTCGCATGCCGAACCGCCCATCCCGCTATCGATGCCATGCAGCCGCTTCTCGCGCGGGTGGCCCGGGATAGGGGGGTCGAGGACGTACACCTCGCCCGCAGGCCCCCCTATCCCGGGACAGGACCCGCGCGCCAGAGACGCTCAATCCATCGACAGCGGACCGGAAACGTCCGCATTGAGGAACTGCGAGACGAACCGGTTTTCCGAGTCGAACAGCTCCTCCTTCGGCCCGGACTCGACGATCTTGCCGTTCCAGAGCACGGCGATGAAGTCGGAGACACGCCGCGCGGTGTTGAGGTCGTGGCTGATCACCAGGTAACAGCCGCCGTTCTCCTCATGCACCTCGCGGACCAGCTCGCAGAGCAGCGCCGTGCGCACCGGATCGAGGCCGGAATCGGGCTCGTCGAACATCACGATCGCCGGTTCGAGGACCAGCGCCCGGGCGAAGCCGGCGCGCTTGCGCATGCCGCCGGAGAGCTCGTTCGGCATCTTGTAGATCGCCTCGCTCAGCCCCACCTCCTTGAGCCGGCGGTTGCAAATCTCGCCGATCTCTTCCTCGCTCTTGTCGGTGTGCTGGCGCAGCGGGAAGGCGGTGTTGTCGTAGATGTTCATCGAGCCGAAGAGGGCGCCGTCCTGGAAGAGCAGGCCGAACTTCTTGCGCACCTCGAAGAGTTCGTCGTCGGTCATGTTCGGGATCGACTCGCCGTGTACGAGCACGTCGCCCGAGTCGGGGTAGAGCAGGCCGACGATGTGCTTGATCAGCACGCTCTTGCCGGTGCCCGAAGGGCCCAGCACCATCGAGATCTGGTCCTCGGGCAGACCGAGGTTGAGGCCGTTGAGGATGCGGGCGCGGCCAAACTGCTTGACCAGGTCGATGATCTCGATCGCGTCCTCGCCACCGTGGTCGCGCTTGCGGCCGGTGTGGAAGCGGTAGGGATCGGCCTCCGAGGGATCGACACCGGGGATGACGAAGTCGCGCCCCATGGTCAGGCCGTCCTCGCTTATGTAGGGACCGCTGTGATCGGCCGGCGCAACGGGCTCGGCGACCTCGGCGGTCGTCTCCGCCTCGGCCTCGAACTCGTCGTCGTTGGGTCGCGTCGGATCGTCCATGGACATAGACATAGGTTAGGTCAGCCTCCTATCGGCGCCCGTGGGTTAGCTCCCCAGAAAACCAGGGTGCCCAGCATCCCGATGATGTGGACCAAGACGATGTTGAGGACCATTGACTTCGCGGTAGCGGTACCGACCCCGACCGGGCCTCCCGACGCCGTGTAGCCGTAGTAGCAGCCGACCATGACTATGGCCGTCGCCATGAACATGCCCTTGATCAGGCTGAAGAGCAGGTCCGGGGGATTCTGAAACATCCAAAAGATCAGCAGGTAACCGCCCGAGGAAACGTCGCCGATCTGCTGGACGACGGCCAGGTAACTGGCGAAGTACATGATCCCGATCCCGACCAGATACATGAAGGGAAAGGCGATCCAGGCGGCGAGCAGGCGGGTCGCGCAGAGGAAGGTGACCGGGGGCACGCCCATCACCTCGAGCGCGTCGATCTCGTCGGAGATCCGCATCGCGCCGAGCTCGGCGACGATTCCGGTGCCGACCTTGGCCGCGAGCATGTAGCCGAAGGCGTAGGGCATGATCTCGCGCAGGTCGCACCAGGCGGAGAAGACCCCGGCGTAGGCGGGGGCGCCCTGGGCGCGAAGCAGGTAGGCGCCCTCGATCCCGCACTGCAGGCCGAGGATGAAGACCAGGCCCCAGATGATCAGGGCCGAGCCGAGGATCAGGATCCCGGCCTGACGCAGGCTCTCGCCGAAGAAGCGCAGAACGCGGCCGCTGTAGACGAGGCCGGCGACGCGCGAGCCGAAGCGGGCGATCTCACCGAAGGAGTCGAACCAGCCGCGGGGGACATCGAGCCAGGCGTTCATCGGATCGTCTGCAGCTCCGGGTTGGTTGCGAGCAGGGTCTGGGTGAAGGCGTAGTTGAAGGCGAAGACGCCCATGAAGGCGATCACGACCGCCTCGTTGACGGCGCGACCGACGCCCGCCGCACCTCCGGACGCAGTCATCCCCTTGTATGAGCAGACCACAGCGATGATCGCGCCGAACAGGGTGCACTTGATCACCGAGCCCCAGAGGTCCGTGATCGAGGCGTTGGAGAAGAGCGTGGCGAAGAAGCCGCCGAGGGGTTGGTTGTAGAGCATCTCGGTGAGGATGCCGCCGCTGATCCCGAAGACGAGGGCGTAGATGTCGAGCAGACCGGTGATCAGCATCAGCGCCAGGAAGCGCGGCACGACCAGGTTCTTGATCGGGTCGACGCCGAGCACCTGCAGGGCGTCGAGCTCCTCGCGGATCTTGCGGGCGCCGAGGTCGGCGGTGATCGCGGTGCCGGCGACG
>Ga0157374_10002099_pt1 | contig 16775 bp, 12 predicted proteins | sample M25metaG_FD_115308 | JGI IMG/M metagenome (GOLD analysis project Ga0157374, IMG submission 115308) | Miscanthus rhizosphere microbial communities from Kellogg Biological Station, Michigan, USA - M2-5 metaG | ecosystem: Host-associated > Plants > Roots > Rhizosphere > Soil | place: USA: Michigan...
GACCACCGCCGAGAGGCATATATGCGAGCTGCGGGTCTGGCATAAACGTTTTTGCGCGCTCCTCAAAGGCGCGCGTCAGAGAAGTGCGTTTTTCTCTTGACTTCGACTTACATGGATGTCGGCTATCGGGACACAACTTCCGCGTAGCCCGTCAACCAGCCTGGACCCGACATGTCTTCAATGCACACGTCGTCAGATTACCGGAGGCCCTTTGGGGTCTGTCCAGTCAGACCACTTACGATTTCCGCTAGCAATCAGCAGCTCCACTGCGGATGCCACTTTGCATGAGCACTGTGTTCCATCGCGTGCGGAAAGGCCGCGGCCTTGCGCTGGCTCACTGCCCGCTTTTTGCGCCTTTCGCTTCCATCAGCATCCTGAGATCGGCGGGTGAGATGTTGTCGAGCGTTAGCGAGGTGCCGTCGGGGAACGTCACCACGCCGCTGACGCCTTTCTTCCGGATAAGGCCGAGGACCACGGTCGACAAAGTGCTCGGATTGAAAATCGGGGCCAACGATTATCTGACGAAGCCGTTCGAAGTATCCGAACTTATGGCTCGCATCGAAGTGCTTTTGCGGCGTCCAGCCATTCGCGATTCTTCTTTCGAACTTCAGCTCGGCTCGATCCGATTCAATACGCGCCGTGCCGAATTATCCAGATCGGGCAAACCGATACCGATTTCAGCGCGTGAATTTCGGCTCTTGCGTTACTTCATAGAACACCGCGGCGAAGCCCTCACTCGTGAAGAGCTGCTGCAAGCTGTTTGGGGTTATGATTCGGCACCCACGACAAGAACGGTCGACGTGCATGTCGTGTGGCTTCGGCAAAAGTTAGAAGATGATCCGAAGAAGCCCAAATGGATTCTCACCGTCCACGGAATCGGCTACCGCTTTGCCGGTTGATGTTAAGGATTTGTTAAATACATTTAACGAAGATTTCACGCCCGCGAGTTCGCGATCGGAGTTAGAATCAACTTTCTTCGCCGGAACAAAACTCCGTTAAGGCTTCTTAGTTCCGTTCCCAAGGGGGTCAAACTTCATGCGACAAGCGCGCTATGCAATTCTCGCGATTGCCTTCTTCACGCTCGGGTGGCAGAGGACGTTCGGTCAAGCGGCGACAGGCACAATTATTGGACATATTACCGACTCGTCTGGGGCCGCCGTGCAGGGCGTGGTCGTTGTAGCGCTCAATCCGGACAAAGGAATCAGTGCCAGAACCGTCAGCGACGAGCAGGGTATCTATCGGATCTTCTATCTCGACCCAGCCGTGTACAAGCTCACGTTCGAAAAACCAGGATTCGCCGTACTTGAGCACAATGGCATCGAGCTGCGCTCGAACGACACTTTGACGGTCGACACTCAAATACAGCTCGGAAGCTTGACACAAAAAGTCGAAGTAAACGCTGTACCACCAATGCTAGAAACCGCGACATCGACCACGGGCACGGTTCTTTCAGGGACACAGATGAATTCGCTTCCCATCATGCAGCGGTATACGTGGATGACGATGTACGTAACCCCCGGCGTAACAAGTATGAATGGGTTTCATATCGCCGGCCAGCGCGACCGTGGAATCGGCTTCACGATGGATGGTATATCCGGGACGGAGCCAATTCGCGGCGGGGTATCCACAAACCGCATCATGTCCACCACGCAAAATGCCATCGAGGAAGTCAAGATGGTCACTACCGTTATGCCGGCGGAGAATGGCCATTCGGCTGGAGGGATGCTTAGCACAACCTATAAGTCAGGTACGAATGCCCTTCACGTGGAATCCGAAGATCGCTGTGTAAATAATGCCATGCTGCATCGCGCGTATTTTAATCTCGGAAACGCGCCGTTCTCTTATCACGAGTTGGCCGAGTTGGTAAGTGGCCCCGTCCTATTTCCGAAGCTATACAACGGAAAGAATAGAACCTTTTTCTTGTTTGGGTGGTCTCAACATAACGAATCGTACGATCAGTCCACCTTTGTAGATGTCCCTACACAAGCTCAGCTCAACGGCGATTTTTCTTTTAACGGGCTTGGCTATCCGATCTACGATCCGGCAACCATTCGGCAGAATGCGTCGGGTAACTGGACTGCCGATCAGTTCTCAGGCAACCTCATCCCTAAAAGCCGCTTCGACCCGGTGGCCGTGAACTTCCTGAGCCATCAACCTTGGGTAGCGCCCAACAATCAGGGCGGGTCGGCAATTATCGCCGCAGATGGCCCGCATCTCAACTTGGGCGGCAACACCTCCTATACTTCGCTGCGGACGCGATTCGACGTTAAAGTGGACCATAACATCAGTGATAAAAATCGCATGTTTGTCCGGTACTCGCATGTGATGAACCGGTCCAGAAGCAACGGCAGCGCTATTGGCTTGAACTGGTCGTTACTGGACGGTAATTATGTACTTGCACCTAGCGATCAAATCAACGGCGTTATTGCCGATACGCATGTCTTCGGCCCCTCGCTGGTGAATGAAATTCGGCTCGGCGCCAATCATCGTAAGGAGTCGCGTAATCCGCCGGGAGTGAATGAGAATTGGGCGCAACAACTGGGTATCCCAGGGGTGAGCGGCGCTACGTTTCCTCAATTCCTCAATTCTGCGGGGACGGCGTTTTATAACGCCACCGGACCGGGCGCTCCCTATTATCAGGTGGATGAAAATTACACGTTTCAAGACAACCTCACAAAGGTGATCGGCAGGCACACATTCAAGATGGGCTACGAACTCATGCGTACTCGCGCGAATGTGTTTAGTCAATCTGTCGCCGGTGGCGCCATTCAGGCTCTCCCGGGCGGCGTCTATCGATTTGGCGGCACGAACTTTCCGTTCACAACGAATACAGGCAATGATTTCGCCGCATTTCTGCTCGGCTCGGCAATTCGAGCAGATTATGGTACTTATCTGGCGAATTGGCTCCCTCGTTGGTGGAGCGATGCTCTGTATCTCCAAGACGACTGGTCCGTCAGCCCTAAGATTACGTTGAATCTCGGCCTACGTTGGTCTTATGAAAGCCCGTTCACTACCAAGTATGGACAACAAAGCCAGTACGATCCGAATGCAACGGATCCTCTCACGGGTTTGAAGGGCGCAATCACCCACCCGGCCGGACTACTAGGAAATCGAAACTTCAAACATTTTCAACCACGCATCGGGCTTGCGTATCGAGCTTCGGACAAGCTAGTGTTTCGGGGTGGGTTCGGAATCACGTCAGTCGACCTGTTCACCACCGATTTCAATCAAAATTTCGAGGAATATTCCAGTAGCGCCTCCATCCAGCGCCCTAGCGGCGACCCGAGAACAGCTTTTTCCCTTAGCCAGGGCCCGGGTCCGATCAACTACACCATCCTGCCCAACGGGACATCACCATTTGTGGGAACGAACTATAGCGCCCGGAATGCGACGCGCTATGACCCATCGCTCAGCAATCCTTACGCGATGAATTGGAATGCGACATTGCAGTATCAGTTCCGGCCGACCTGGATGGCGGAGCTTAGCTATCAGGGTTCCGCCGGCGTCGGTTTGCTCGAGCAATGGGACACTAATACGATTCCGTTGAATATCTCGAGCGATCCTGCCACGTTGAATCGGATCTATCAAAATCAGCAAGCTAATAAGCCCTTTCCGAACTATGGATCGATTTTCATGTGGAGCAATTTTGGTCATTCCACCTATCACTCGGGCACCATCAAGCTCGAGAAACGAACGTCCTTTGGATTGACGATGACCTCTTTCTATACCCGTTCCAAGGCCATTGACGACTGCGATAACGACGGACTCTGCACCGGCATCACATATTACAATCGCAGTTTAGAGAAAGGCCGAGCGGGCTTCGACGTAACCAATCGGTCGGTCACTTACTTAACTTACGAAGTGCCCTTTGGAAAGACTAGAAAGTGGATGACTGGCGGCGGTGTCAAAGATTACATACTAGGTGGATGGAATGCCTCAGTCATACAAACATTTCAGAGCGGTCTGCCCGTCACCTTTACATTGAATGCAACTGGCGCTACGACTGCGGCAGGTAGTCCGTATCCGTACTTTCCTGGAAACGGCGCACTGAGACCAAATCAAATCCTGCCGAATGACCAGTTAGTCGTACAAAATTGGACGATCGGAGACCGGTTCAATAACAATCTGAAAAACGCTATGTGGAACATTAACGCGTTTTCGAATCCTGCTGCGTTTACGGCCGGTACACTCGGCAGAAACACCATCGACCGTCCCGGTTTGAACTGGACGCAAACTTCGCTCGCCAAGAATATCACTATCAAGGAACGGTACGTATTCCAGGTGCGCTACGACATCAACAATGTTTTCAAACAGCCAAACTTTGTGAATCCGAGCTCCGTCGTCAATCTCAGGAGTCCAAGCCTCTTCGGGAAGCCGACCGCGACCCAGGGCGGCTGGTGCTGTCTGGGCGGCCAGTTTGTCAGCACTCTTGCGCTCAAGTTCACCTTCTGATTTGCACGGATGGGACGACTCGATTTTGAAAATTGACGAAATTATTCTTACGCACGTTCGTATCCCCCTCATCGAACCTTTCCGAATCAGCTCCGGTTGTGTGTCGGTCAAGGAGGGAATTGTTGTCGCTCTTCATTCCGACGGCTTGGTTGGCTACGGGGAATCATCCCCCATGGGCGGCAGTTTCTATTCGGCTGACACGCCGGAGAAATGCTGGACGGAACTTTGTGCGCGGGTAGCGCCCGCAATTGTGGGGTGCAGTTGTGAAACGCTCGATGAATGGAACCGGACATTGGACGAAGTGCAAGGCGGCAATTTCACCAAGACCGGCGTAGAAACAGCGCTTTGGGACTTATTCTCGAAGATGCAAAACAAACCTTTGCATCGCTTACTCGGCGGAAATAGAACCACGGTCGAATCCGGTCTAGCAGTTGGATTGTATGACGATATCGTCGATACCCTTTCCGCAATCGAACGTTATCTCAAGAGTGGATATCGCAGAGTGAAATTGAAAATCGAGCCTGGCCGCGATGTCGCAATAGTGAAAGCGGTCCGGCGCACGTTCGGCGACATTCCTTTGTTCGTGGATGCCAATGGCGCCTACACCGCTGCGCAAGTGAATGTTTTTCGCGAGTTGGATGAATTCAATCTCATGATGTTCGAGCAACCCTACCCAGGCTCTTTTCTCGAAGAATTGGCGGAGTTGCAGGATCGGGTTCAGACGCCGATTTGCTTAGACGAGAGCCTCGAGACCGTAGAACAGCTTCTCGAAGCAATCCGGCTTGGCAGCTTCCGAATCGCGAATTTTAAGATCCAGCGCGTCGGAGGATTTCATTACGCTCTGGAGATGGACCGGATCTGCCGCCAGCACGGCATCAAAGCCTGGGTGGGTTCCATGCCGGAGCTCGGTATCGGACAGGCGCACGGCGCGGCTCTCGCGACTCTCGACAATTTCACTTATCCGACCGATGTGGAAGCAAGCGACCGTTGGTTTCGGGATGATATTATTTCGCCTCAGCTCCAGGTTCGAGGGGGCTGCATTCAATTGCCGGAGGATCCGGGCCTCGGATGGAACATCGATCGAGAAAAGATGCTTGAGTATGCAATAGCGTCACGTACCTTTAAAAAGAACTAATATGACCAGACGCGTTTTTCTTGCTTCGCTAGCCGCGACCCTTTCGTCGGCCGCCGGACGCTTACCAGCCAATCGAAATATCAAATGGGCGCTTAGTGCCGGCCTTTGGTCCCACTATCCCTCAGGACCGATTACCGGCATACTCGACGTCATGCGCGATACGGGATTCATCGGTGTCCGGCTCACAGGCTTCCCCGCCATTCTGAAGACCTATGGTTTGACTGCGTCACAGCTTGAACTCGAAATATCGCAACGTAACCTGCAGGTTGCGACGATTTCGTTCGGCGGACCCGTGAGCGATCCATCTCAACACAAACAGGTGGTCGCTAAGGCAAAGGAAGCCATGAACTTTCTGAAGGAATTCGGCGCCAACCATCTGGTAGTCTTTCCACCCGAGCGCGTTGCCGAAGGGCACGATGTGGATGGGGCGTTCAAAGCGATGTGCAAAGGATTCGATCTCATCGGTGAAGCTGCCGGTGAAATGGGTTTTCAGGCGGGCGTTCACAATCATCTCGGGGAGATGGTACAAGGCCCGGAAGAAGTTGACAAATGCATGCAATTGACCGACCCTAAACTATTCAACTTCGCCCCGGATACCGGCCATTTACATCTCGCCGGCTGTGATGTCGTAAGAACATTCAATAAGTACCGGAATCGGTTGGTATTCATGGATTATAAGGATGCCCGCTGGACGCAGCCAGCAGCCGATCTGGTTCTACCCAACGGCAAAACTCATAAAAGGGATTCGTCGGATGCAAAGTTCTTCGAGAGTATCTACGATCTGGGCGACGGCGACATCGATTTTCCTTCCTGTCATGGCATTTTGAAAGAAATAGGCTACAAGGGCTGGATATGCGTCGATCTCGATCGAACTCGCAACGGTCCGCTTGCGAGTTATCAACGGTGTGGGAAGTACATTGTCGATCGTCTCGAGCCAATCTACTCGTAATTTGCCGGAGCATGAAATGAACGAATTTTTGAATCGCCGTTCCGCATTGAAATGGGCGGCCACTCTGCCGATACTCGGCATCGCAGCCGATGCGCTTTGGGAAAAGGCTCGGGCCGCGGTCGGCAAGAAACCTGCCACGAATATTTATAGCCGGCTCGGAGTGCGGCCCTTCATCAACGCTCGCGGAACTTGGACCTATCTCAGCGGGTCACTCGAGCTTCCCGAGGTGCGCGCCGCAAAGCAGGAAGCCGCGCGATACTTTGTCGACATCTTCGAGCTGCAACGAGCAGCAGGCAAGCGTTTGGCTGAACTCTCAGGCGCTGAATCGGGCATGGTGGCATCGGGTTCGGCGGGTGCGATGGCGTCCGCAGCCGCCGCCTGCATGGCGGGCACGGATCCAGCCAAAATCTGGCAGCTTCCGGATACAACCGGGTTGAAAAGTGAAATCGTCATGTTTGGCGGGCGCAGCGCCTTCGATAGCGCCCTGCGGCTAACTGGCGCCAAGCTTGTAGTGATTCATACGCCCGAAGAGTTGCAGTCTGCCATCGGCCCCAAGACGGCAATGATCTACACCACACGATTGGGGGAAAGGCTGCAGCAGGCGATCACGATTGCAAAACAGTCGCAGGTGCCGCTACTTCTGGACGACGCCGCCGGAATTCCTCCGATCGAGAACTTACGGCTCTACGCCAAGATGGGTGTCGATCTGTTTTGCTTCAGCGGAGGGAAGGGCCTAGGGGGACCGCAGTGTTCTGGATTGCTGATTGGCAGAAAGGACCTGATCGAGGCCGCGCTCGCCAACACCAGTCCGTGGGAGGGCGCGATCTGCCGCGCCATGAAAGTTGGCAAGGAAGAGGTCATGGGCTGCCTGGCGGCCGTGGAAGCTTGGACGAAATACGATCTCGAAGCTCTAAATCGCGAATGGAACCGGCGTGTCAAACGAATTGCCGCCGTAGTTGAAACCGTGCCCGGGGTAACCACCAGTATCAAAATTCCAGACGGCGGAAATCGCTATCCGACGCTCACTGTTGGCTGGGACGAAAGCGCGTGGAACTTTAGTGTGGCGGACTGTGACGGGGAATTGCGGAATGGCGAGCCGCGGATCGAAGTCTTGACAGATTCAAACCCAAGCCTTGTTCCCGCCGTGAAGGAAGGCGATCCCAAGGCGCCCCGAGAGAAGAACAAACTGCAGATCATATCGATGACCATGCAGCCTGGCGAAGAGATGATCGTTGGGCGCCGGCTGCGGCAAATCCTCGCAAACGCCCGTGCAAAAAGCAAGGCATGAGCGGCGAATGCTCCTGATGTGGCGAAATCTTCCTTTACGACTGTTCTTCCAATTGGTTCTCGCGCTGCCACTTGCCACCTCCTTCGCGTTGGCCCAGGCGCGCTACGATCTTTTGCTGAAGGGTGGACACGTGGTGGACGCCAAGAGCCATCTTTCGGCGGTACGCGATGTTGCCATCGCGAACGGCCGGATTGCCGCCGTTCTCGAGAATATTCCGCCGGCGGAAGCGCGAAAGACAATCGATGTTTCCAATCTCTACGTGACGCCCGGCCTGGTGGATATGCACGTCCATGTATTTGCTTCCAGTATGGGCCGCGAGTATACGGGGGAGGATTGCGTGCGCCCGGATGGGTTCACCTTTCGGAGTGGCGTCACTACCGTCGTCGATGCCGGAAGTTCTGGCTGGCGTAATTTTGGAGTGTTTCGCGACGAGATCATCAATAAAGTGCAGACTCGCGTTTTCGCCATGCTCAACATTGTCGGCAGCGGCATGGGCGGCCGTAAAGACGTGGAACAGAATACCGGCGATATGGATCCGAAGCGAACCGCTGAAGTCGCCAAGGGTAATGGCGACCTGGTTGTCGGCATCAAGGTAGCCCATTACGCCGGCCCGGAATGGATTGCCGTCGATCGCGGCGTCGAAGCGGGAAAACTCGCCAACGTTCCCGTAATGGTAGACTTCGCGACGTTTCGCCCTGAGCGGCCATTCCAGGATCTGGTGCTCAAGCATTTGCGCCCTGGCGATATCTATACGCACACTTATCTTTCTGTTGTGCCGATGCTCGACGAGAACCATCGGCTTTTACCCTATCTCTTCGAGGCCCGCAAACGGGGCATTATCTTTGACGTCGGCCATGGCGGCGGCAGCTTTTCGTTTCGCCAGGCCATTCCAGCGATCCGGCAAGGTTTTACTCCCGACTCGATCTCCACCGATCTGCACATCGAAAGCATGAACGCCGGCATGAAGGACATGCTCAACCTGATGTCAAAATTATTGAATATGGGCATGTCGCCTGAAGATGTCATTGCTCGTGCTACATGGCATCCGGCCCGTGAAATTCATCACGAAGAGTTGGGAAATCTCTCGGTGGGTGCACCGGCTGACATTGCCGTCTTACGGTTGGTCCATGGCGATTTCGGGTTTGTCGATTCAGCACGGCTCCGGTTGCGCGGCAACCAGAAACTGGTCGGCGAATTGACCCTGCGCGAAGGGAAGGTCGTATGGGATCTGAACGGAATCACCAGTAAAGATTGGGATGATGACGGAAAGCAACACTAGGCGAGCGTTCCTTGCGAAAGCAAGCGCCGGTCTTGCCTTGGCAAAAACCGAGAAACTGATCATTGACACCCACCTGGAAGTCTGGACGTTCGACCCGAAGTTTCCCTTCCATCACCCCGAGCGGCCTGAATTGAAACGTGTCGCGGTGGAAGCGCCGGTCGAGAATCAGGTTGCCGACATGCGGGAATTCGGCTTGCGCTATGCGGTGCTCATCACGCCCCGCTTTTATGGATGGGACAACTCGTACACCAGCCACTCATTGCAGCGGTATCCGAACCTATTCGTCGCGCACGGGCTGCTAGATCCTCTAGGTCCCGACCCGGCTGAGCGTCTCCGTTATTGGATTCGAGAGCATGGCTTTCAGGGCATGCGATTCAGTCCCATTTATCATCCCGATTCAACCTGGCTCAATTCAAAAGAACACTACCCGCTGTGGCGCGAAGCGGAGCGTCTGGGCGCAGTTTTCAACTTTTATATACTTCCGCAGCAGATGCCAATGCTCGAAGATATGGCGGAACGATTCCCTGGAGTCAAAATCGTGATCGATCATCTGGGCAAGCCCGATCTGCAAGCCCCCGATCCGTGGGCAGATTTTCGCAAGATGTACCGGCTGAAACGGTTCCCCCAAGTGTGGGTGAGCGCTTCAGAGCCCTATGAACTTTCGCTCACGAAACAATACCCTTATCGCGAGACTTTCCCATTTTTTAAAGCCGTTTACGACGAATTTGGCCCGAAGCAGTTGATTTGGGGAACCGGCTACCCCAAGCCGCGATGGGAGCTGCCTATGGAGAAAGAACTTGATTTTGTCGAAAAGCAACTGGATTTCTATACGCCCGAAGATCGGCGGCTCATTCTTGGAAAGAATGCTCTTCGTATCTGGAAATTTCCGAAGGGCTCCGCGCGTGCGACTCTGTAGTGCGTTGTTGTTGTTGGCTACCTGCACCATGTTTGCGTTTGGAACCGAAGTTCGCGCGATTCTGCCCGGTAACATCAAGCCGGTTTCCCCGTACAGCCCCGGCATTCTGAGTGGCGAGTTTTTATACGTCTCCGGGCAGGGCGCCGAGGACTCTCACCACCAAATCGCAACGGATGAAGAAGGACAGATTCGGCAATGCCTCGAGAATGTGAAGGCGGTTGTCGAGGCCGCCGGACTCACGATGCAGCACGTCGCGTACGTGCAGGTCTATTTGACTCACTATTCGGACGAAGGGCCGCTGAACCGTATCTGGAAGCAATTTTTCCCGGCAGCGCCGCCCGCACGGTCAACCATCGGCGTCGCGCGATTGAAGGGTACTCCGGTCGAGATGAGCGCTGTCGCCGTAAAGGATCTTTCGAGACGGAAGGTAGTCATGACCAAGAACTATCCGGCTAGTTCCCCGCTGAGTCCCGCGGTTCTCGCTGGCGATCGCCTGTACCTTTCGGGCCATCTCGGCCGCGACATCAATACTGGCCGTATTCCGGAAAGTCCCGAAGCCCAGGTTCAACTTGCCTTGGATCGTTTCTCTCAGACGCTCGAAGCCGCCGGCGGCGATTTCAAGAACGTGGTGTTCGTCAATCCGTATCTAACGAATAAGATTCCCATGGAAGTGATGAATCGCGTCTATGCGAAACACTTTGAATTCGGCAATACTCCCGCCCGGGCCACTATTCAGGTTATAGGCTTGCCCAGTCAGGCGAATATCGAGTTCACTGGAGTCGCCGTGCTGGATATGTCGAAACGCAAAGCTGTCCGGCCGAAGAACATGGAGCCGAGTCCGACCGCCAGCCCTTGCGTGTTTGCGGGTGATGCGCTCTTTTGTTCCGCAAAATCCGGCTTTATTCCTGGCGTGCACGGCGGCATCTACGCATCGACTGTCGAAACCCAACTGCGTCAGACCATGCGCAACCTGCTCGATGGACTCGAGGAGGCAGGAATGAATTTCTCGAATGTCGTTTCAAGCAACGTCTATCTGGATAACGTGGACGAATTCGATGGGATGAACAGGGTCTACGCGGAGTACTTCTCCGAGCCGCGTCCTGCTCGCACAACCATCCAGCAAATGGCGCCCGTTGTGAGATCCGGCGATGCGAAGGGCCACTGGCCCACACTCGAACAGATCTCCATTGTGGCCATTAGATAAGTAGCCAGCGTGCTGCAGACAAATCAGGTGAAACAAGCGCTCGGCGCCGGCAAACTGCAGTTGGGGGTTGCTCTTTGGCAACTCCGTTCGGCGGAAATTGCTCGCCTCTATGCCGCCGCCGGGTTCGACTGGATCTTTCTCGATACCGAACATGGCGGCTTCGATATGGAAACCGTGCAGGATATCTGCCGCGTTGCCAATCTTGCGAGGATAGCTCCCATTGTTCGGGCGACCGACGTCCAGTATCCGCTAATTGCGCGCGCGCTTGACTGCGGCGCGCAAGGCATCATTTTTCCCAGGGTAGAATCGCCGGAACTTCTGGAAAGAGCAGTAAGCTGGACGCAGTTTCCGCCGAGAGGGGCCCGCGGATTCGGCTTGGCCGGTCTGCAGATTGGCTATGGCGCTCACGCGATGGGTGAGGTCATCGGCCATATGAACGCCAATACGCTGGTGGTCCTTCAGATTGAGACGGTCCGCGCTTTCGAGGCTCGCGATGAATTACTGTCGGTCCCCGGCATTGATGCCGTTCTCATTGGCCCGGCGGATCTGTCGGTCTCGTTGGGCGTTCCTGGTGAGTTCCAACATCCCCGCATGGTTGAAACGATAGAAGCCATTCGCCACTCCTGCATTCATTTCGGAGTCGCCCCGGGACTGCACGCGCGGTCAAGCGCCCTAGCGAAATTCTGGCGGGATCGCGGAATGCTTTTTCTCAGTTGCTCCAATGAAGTCGCGCTCCTCCAGGAACGTGCGGCGGAAGTGATTGCGGAGCTGCGTGTCTGAGATTCCTCCGCACGGAGCAGGCCTGCGGAAATGGGGGATGGTCCTCATCCTCAGTCTGGGAATCATCATTGCTTATATCGACCGGGCGAATCTGTCGGTAGCTTTAGCGACACCTGAACTTAGATCCGCGTTCCATCTGACCGACTCCACGCGCGGACTCTTGAACTCCGTATTCTTCTGGAGTTACGCCTTGCTGCAGATTCCGGCGGGCTGGTTCGTCGATCGTTACGGAGTGCGAAAAACATACGCGATCGGCTTCTTTTTCTGGACGTTGGTTTCGGCGGCTACGGGCCTCGTCAATAATGTTTCTCAGTTGATCGCGGTCCGTTTGCTTTTAGGAGCGGGCGAATCGGTTGGAGCGCCTGCCAGCTTGCGTTGGATCCGCTGGAATTGTACGGAACGGGAGCGCGGCAGAGCAGTCGGCATCTATATGGCCGGCACGAAAATCGGATCGGCTATCGGCGTACCCATTGCCGCGTTCCTGATTACCGGTTACGGTTGGCGGACCATGTTTATCATCTGCGGTCTCAGTGGATTCTTGTGGTTGATTGCTTGGATCTTTCTCGCGAAAGACCATGAGAAGCAACTGCCGGTTTCAGCCGAAAATCCCGATCGCGAAATATCGTTTTCCAAGTTAATGGCGAGCCACACTGTATGGGGAATCTTGCTCGGCACGTTCTCCTATGGTTACTTTTTGTATTTCTGCGTGACCTGGCTGCCGTCCTACTTAATAGAAAGCCGGCACCTGGCTCTCGATTCAATGGGATTCTATGCGCTGTTTAGTTTTGGCGGAATGGCGCTAGTTGCTATTCTTTCCGGGTGGTTGGCCGACTGGATGATCAGCCGTGGGAGAGAACCTGCAGCGACTCGAAAGGCGTTCACGATCGCTGGCTTCATACTGGCTTCAACAGAGGTATTTGGAGCCCGGACGGAATCCCAAACGCTGGCTTTATTTTTTGCCGCTTTTTCTTTGGCTGGTCTTGGCCTGGCCACCGCGAACTACTGGGCGCTGACTCAAACTCTCGTGCCGGGCAGAGCAATGGGCAGGATCGCCGGCATTCAGAATTGTGCTTCGAATTTAGGCGGAGTAGCGGCGCCTATCCTGACGGGTTGGCTTAAAGAACGAAGCGGCGGATACGAAGCGCCCATGCAGGCAATCTGGGTTGTGCTCCTGGTCGGCATTACTTCCTATGTGTTTCTGGTGAAGCCTGTTCAACTCGAATAGCAGCTTCCGCCGAACGGGGGAATATCGAGCGAACCGCAAGAATATGCGCCGGTCCTTGATTGCTGTTGTAGAATCCGACCGTGCAGTTCAGCCGGAAAAAATAAGCATCTCCCGACTTTGACGGGAAGCGCGCTTCCCGACCATTCGTCCCGCTGCCCGCGACCATGTCACCCGTTCCGTCGAGCAGCACGTAGATCTCTTCTTCGGCTTCATGATGGTGCGGGAAGTTCGTGCCACCGGGTTTGAATTCCATGATGTAGAGGCTCGTGAGTAGGTGTCCGGCCGCGATGCGGTCCCGCTTACTCTTGACGCTGCCCATCATTAGCTGGTACACCACTGAGTCCGGGTGTCCACTGACGTTCTGTTTTCTAACATCGTCGTAGTTGGCGATCTGCAGTTTCGGCGGGGGCGGCGTACCAGCGGCTATTTTGAACCCCATCACAAACACATGCATTGGGGAAGTGGAGGTATTTGTGAGCGAATGCTCCACACGGGCAGGCAGATACATGAAATCGTGTCTCTTCACGGAAGATGTATCGCCGCCGTAGTGCAATTGACCGCTACCGTCCATCAAAACGTACACCTGCTCCTCGGCCGGATATTTCACCGGCTTGCAACTTCCGGCGGGGGCGATTGTCATTTGGCCGAAGCGTGCTACACCACGAACTATCGTCATTACAGAGTCGCCCGCGCCAAACAACGGTTTGTATTCACAGGAATCAGACGTCAGATCGGCACTCTTTGGGGAAACGTCGGGAATATAGCGATGCAGAAACGTCGGATCCACCGTCCGCAGCGGCTGGCCGGAGGCCAGCGCACAACTCAGTAGAAGCAATATCGGGGTAGTTATGAATGATAGGTAATGCAATTGTGCCATTGGCATCTCACAGCGGCACCGCATTTTGTTGAATGTAGGTATCAAGCGAACGGTCGGGGCCAATGTGATGGAATTCCTCGGCGTACGACAGTCCGTATTTAGATCCGACTTGCCGGTCCCGAGTCTGGAAGGAAGCTCGAATAAAGGCGTCTGACGCTTGCTGTTCGCGATCAGTAAAAGCCGGAATGCGCAACTGCCTGTCGGCAAGTGAGTCGTTTAGATCTTTTATCATATGCTCAATCATTGTTTCGCAAGCTCGAATACAAGCTATCTTTCCTTCGATCGTGGATGTGATGTCGACCACTCGATTCACAAGCTGAGGACCGCGAGCGAAATAGTACTTTTCCGAAACGCTGTGCGGCTTTAATCCTGCGGCGAAGTGTTCCGGATAGTCGAGGTTGCCACCCGCCATCCAACACGCGGCTTCTACCGCTTGGGCAGTAATGTAGTGATCCGGATTTTCTTCATAGTGTCCCCAGGGGTCATAGCTGAGCACCGTATCGATTTTGAGCAGGCGAAATAGAAAAACCAGACGACTTCTTAGCTCAGTTCGAGAGATCTCGTCCATCCGATGGTTGCGATAGCTGAGATCGAACATCTGCCGAAGTCCCGCGATGCGAACAAACGATTTTGAATCCCGCTCATTCGCCAGGACCGTCTCACCCAGGGTGTGCTTGTACGAATCCTTTTCATCGTTGCTGGTTCGGATGAAATAGCCCGCGTATCCTTCCTGCAAAAGTTTTACCAGGGTGCCTCCGGCAAAGATGGGTCCGTCATCGAGATGTGGCGTCACCAAGGCCAGTGCCTTGCCGGCATGCGGTTTGCCCTCACCCGGCCTCTCAATCACGGGAGACGGATCTAAAACTTGTGAGTTCGTTTGTCCTTCCGCCGACAGCTTGTCAGTGAGAGTGGCAGAAGCCAGACCTGTCAGAAAGCCACGACGTTCCATTAATTCCTACATTCATATTTGTAACGCGGCCGCGACCTGAGGAAGCGGCTTTCGTATGGCGAAATGCATCTGTGATCTAAAAATAATACTTGAGCGCTAGTTGAAGGAGTCGGTTGTCGCTCTTAGTGCTGGTCACCTGTCCAAAATCGCCGTCTTCCAAGCTGCTATCTGGATTCGAAAACTGTGGAGTGTTGAAGGCATCAAATGCTTCGGCCCGGAAACGCGCCGGCGCGAGAACACATCCGGTGCATGGCCGCAAGCGCACTTTCCATGTCACGTGCGTTAAACGATTCGTAAAGGTGCTTAAGGAATTCCGCTTCCTCGGACATTCAAATTTCCACTCGTCATCTCCGCTGGCGATCACTTTTTTGCGTGGTTCCTGCTAAGTTCTTCGATGTTCCCTCGCCTCATCGTAACCCGTGTAAACGGCGAAGTATCTATTGAGGAGTCGCTCGCGCGCTTGAAGTGGCAATCTCGGAAAGTGAGATTCGAAGAAACTCCGGAGGAAGCGTAGTAATGGATTACCGTTGAAAAGTCGACTTTTCGCGACCTAATTCGATTAGACGGGTGGTTTGCTATGTTTTTTTCGCACTCTCGGTCATAACCCGACGTTGTTTACTGCCGCGCCGCCGGGCAAAATATTTCCTTGCCGGAATCCAATTCATGCTCGGCGATCTCGAAGCGACCACGACGCCGGGCGCAAAGCTCAGCCGATGAAATCTACGTAGCCGTGCTTTTTTAGAAATTTGAAGTAGCCTACAAAATTGAACTCTTGCGGCCCCATTTCGAGCTCGGTTAATCGAATGACCTCTGCCAGATTCCGTTTTCCATCGCACCAATAGAGTGCGGCAACCGGAACACTCCAAAACGAAGCGGCTGGATAGCCTTCGCGCTCATCTTGCGGTAAATCGTCCAGCGTGATTGTGCCCACACGCATGCGTCGAACGACAATTGTTTCCGCTTCGGCATTCTTTTTGGGCACAGCCGGCTGAATCTTGCCAAGCCCTAATATCCTGGCGCGCTCTTCGACGGCAATCTCGACGCGTTGTTTTTGCTGTTCGCAAAAAAAGCTCAGGCCGGATGCGTCCACACCTTGAATCGCTACCGAATGGACGGCCTGCTCAGCTCGCGAAGCCGAGTAGTCGATGTTTTCCCTCCCTTGATAGAGCAGTCCCGCCAGACGATCTGCTGATTCCGTCGCCGCGACCTGGTCCAAAATCGTTTCGGCGGCCGCAGCCACTCTGGTGTAGCCATTGGTCATCGCCACCTCGGCCAGCCAACGCTTCTCCGCCGGACCAGCCGACGCAATAAAGTATGCATACGTGGCATTCATCACCGCCAAATTGTGAAGTGATTTTGGATCGACCAATGCCGCTGTGTCGTAGCTGTTGTGATGTGCGTGCACGCCATAGCCGCCGCGTGGCAGAACAGTAGGGATTCCGATTGTCGGATCTCCAAGATAGTTGTCGGTACCGCTGTGATGCTCTGACCACGCCCAAGACCTGCCCACGGACGGAAAATATTCCGCCGCCACATGCAACACAAACGAATCAACGTAGGATGAAGCGGACTGCGGATTCAGAACCCAGGTGTATTCTGTTCCCGCCAAAGTCTGCTTGCCTGCAGGCGCGTCAATACACATTGCGGCAATTGTTCTCTTAGCTCGATCCTTGTATTGCTCGAGGTAATGCAACATTCCGTAGCATTCGCTCATACCTAGA
>Ga0157374_10002102_pt1 | contig 16759 bp, 16 predicted proteins | sample M25metaG_FD_115308 | JGI IMG/M metagenome (GOLD analysis project Ga0157374, IMG submission 115308) | Miscanthus rhizosphere microbial communities from Kellogg Biological Station, Michigan, USA - M2-5 metaG | ecosystem: Host-associated > Plants > Roots > Rhizosphere > Soil | place: USA: Michigan...
GGACATTTTTGAATGTTTCGTCATAAGTGGTCATGGTGACGTAATGCAGGTTCAGCGGGTGCATATTCTGCTCGGGAAACGCCTTTTGTGTCAACGCCATCGTGATCTCGCGGCCCCTGTCTGTGCGGAAATTAAAGCAGATCACCACATCGTCGTTTTTGATGACTGCCAAAGGAGCGCCATTTGCATCAACCTTTACCAAGGGGTCAACAAATTCATCGGTAACACCCGCAGCGTACGATTCTTTTATTGCCTGCGCGATGTCATTTGTAGCTTTGCCTTCGCCGTTCACCAAAAGATCGTATGCTTTTTTCACCCGTTCCCAACGGTTATCGCGATCCATCGCATAATATCTGCCTATAGCCGATGCTATCTTGCACGGCGTGTTCCTGATATGATCTTCAAGCTCATTAATGAAACCAAGGCCAGAATTGGGATCGGTGTCACGTCCATCTAAAAAAGCGTGGATATAAACATTTTGCAGACCGAACGTACCGGTTGCATCGCAGAGCCCTTCGAGGTGGCGAATATGCGAATGCACCCCACCATCGGAAACAAGGCCAATAAAGTGTACATTTTTATTATTGTCCCTGGCATACTCGAAAGCCTCTTTCAGCACCGGGTTGGTCACAAACTCGTTGTCGTCCACTGCTTTATGAATGCGGCCAAGTTCCTGGTAAACAACGCGGCCGGCACCCAAATTCATGTGTCCAACCTCTGAATTGCCCATCTGCCCGGCAGGTAAACCAACCGATGTGCCCGATGCCTCGAGCTTTGAATTGGGATATGTTTTTAGCAAAGAATCGAAGAAGGGAGTGTTTGCTGCGTATATCGCGTTTGATTTGTCGTTCCGGCCGTAACCCCAGCCGTCAAGGATGATCAGTACTACTTTTTTCTGTTTTTCCACAATGCAAATATAAAGGCAACGTTTTAACATAAAAAACGTTAAAAAAGCTTAACTTAAGGTTTATTTAAGTTAAGGGGCTGTTGAGATGAAAATACTTTATGCATTTATGGTGTTGGTGCTCACAACCGCTTTCCAAAATGCGGCGGATGATATCGACCATACGGCCCAGCTTATCGGGGCGGGAAACATCGCCGAGCTATCTAAAGATTTTGCCCCGGTGGTCGACATTACCATCATGGATAACGAAAGCGAATCATCGGCCGCTATCACCAAAAATATGCTTACAGACTTCTTCGACAAGCATCAGCCACGTTCGATGAAGATATTGCACCGCATCACTTCCAGTCCCAAATTTCACTATGGGGTATTGCTCGTAACAACAGACAATGGCACTTTTCGGATCGCCTTCTCGCTCAAAAACAATAACGGCCGTTATCAGCTTAGTGAGATCCGTATAGAAGCCGGCAAGGAAAATTAATCCCTTTTTGTTCTTACATTTGCCGCTTAGAAACCAAAAGTTTGGACAAGCAACTGATACACCAATTCATAGCCGGCGCATTGGCTGAAGATATAGGCGACGGTGATCATACCTCCCTGGCAACAATCCCCGGAAACACTACAGGCAAGGCTAAATTATTAGTTAAAGACACCGGCATTTTAGCCGGCGTTGAACTCGCTCTTGAAATATTTAAGCAGGTCGATAGCTCACTTAAGGTTGATGTTTTTATGCACGATGGCGCCGCCATCAAACCGGGCGACATCGCTTTTGAAGTTGAAGGCGACGTTAAAAATATACTTACCGCCGAACGATTGGTATTGAATTGCATGCAACGTATGTCGGGCATTGCGACAAATGCCCATCGACTGGTTGAGCGTTTAAATGGCACCAAAGCCAAAGTATTGGATACCCGCAAAACCACGCCTGGAATGCGCTACCTGGAAAAATGGGCGGTAAAGATCGGTGGCGGCGTTAACCATCGGTTTGGGTTATATGATATGATCCTGATCAAGGATAATCATGTGGATTATTCAGGCGGCATAAAGCAGGCTATCGAAAACACGAAAGAGTATCTGGAAAAGAATAACAAGCAATTGGAGATCGAGATCGAGGTACGTAACCTTGATGAACTGGAACAGCTGATGCGGGTTGGCGGTGTCGACCGTGTCCTGCTGGATAACTTCGGCTTTGATGATCTGCGTGAGGCTGTCAGGCGGATCGACGGGCGTTTCATCACAGAAGCATCGGGCGGTGTCACGATAGATAATATTCGTCAGTATGCTGAATGCGGGGTGGATTACATTTCGTTAGGCAGGCTTACACATTCAGTAAAAAGCCTTGATTTGAGCCTGAAAGCAGTCAAATAATAGTGTTAATGCAGTTTCCTTTTATTAATATTGTGAACGAATGATCACAATAGGGTCCGTAAGCATGCTGATCGCGGCCTACTTGTTAGGCTCCATCCCCACAGCCGTATGGATAGGCAGGCTGTTTTACGGAGTGGACGTTCGCGAATACGGCAGCGGTAATGCCGGAGCCACCAATACCTTTCGTGTACTGGGCAAAAAAGCCGGCATACCGGTAATGCTTATCGATATTCTCAAAGGGTTTACCGCTACATACCTCGCACACTTTATAGGGATGTCCATCACCGGCGGCCCGCATTCAAACCTCATTAATTACGAATTGGCATTAGGCATAGCTGCTGTTATGGGCCATTTGTTCCCGGTTTTTGCGGGCTTCAGGGGAGGGAAAGGTATCGCTACCTTGTTCGGTATGGTGCTGGAGGTGAATATTTCAGCAGCATTGCTATGTATCATCATATTCATCATCGTACTGCTGGTTACCCGGTACGTATCGCTGAGTTCTATCACCGGAGGGTTTACCTACCTGGTAGGGGTGAGCCTCATATATAACAAGAATACAAACAACATGGTGGTTATCTTCGGTATGTGTATTTGCCTGCTCATCCTCGTTACGCATCAGAAAAACATCGAACGTTTGCTTAAAGGAACCGAATCCAAGGTTAACCTGTTTAAGAAGAAAACGGTCGACCAGGCCTGAGTATAAATATCCTTTCTTATGGCTAAAAAAGAGTTCCTCAGTGCAAAATGGATCAATCTCATTATGCTGAATTACGAGGTTGATCCGGCTATTTTGCAAAAATATATCCCGCCCGGTACCGAACTTGATCTTTGGAAAGGAAAAACATTGGTGAGTATGGTCGGGTTTCTTTTCCGCGATACGCGTTTAAGGGGAATTCAATGGCCGCTGCATGTTAATTTTGCCGAAGTAAATCTCCGGTTCTATGTAAAATATTTTGATGGAAACCAATGGAAAAGAGGAGCGGTTTTTATCAGCGAGATAGTGCCCAAACCCTTCATCGCCACTATTGCCAACCTGTTCTACAAAGAGCATTATCGAGCCATGCCGATGCGGCATTCCATCAATAAATTGGATGATGAAAGCGCGAAATATCTGTATGAATGGAAATTTGACGGTGTTTGGAATAATAAGCTCGGCGGAATAGTCAATTCCAACAAATTAGAACCCATTAAACCCGGCACCCAGGAGGAGTTTATCCTTGAGCATTATTGGGGCTATAACAAGATCAACAAAAAGACTACTTATGAATACCAGGTGGAACACATCACCTGGAACGCAGTCAACTTGATCGACCCTGTATTTGAGGCTGATATTAAACGTTTGTACGGCAAAGAGTTTGTGCCTTATCTTGAAAAGAAACCGAATTCGGCTTTTTTTGCTGACGGATCAGAAGTTATCGTCAGGAGTTTTGAAAGGATCCGGGTTGACCCAGCACCTCCAAAATAGCCTGGGCTTTCAATAAGCACTCCTCGTATTCTTTTGCCGGATCAGCATGAAATGTGATCGCGCCACCAACCTGGAACGATAAATATTTCTCCGCTTCGTTATAAAGTAATGTCCTGATAACCACGTTAAAATCAAAATCTCCATCGGGACTAAAATAGCCTATCGCACCGGAATAAACACCCCGTTTCGTTCTTTCATATTGTTCCATCAGCTGCATCGCGCTGATCTTTGGCGCGCCGGTCATACTCCCCATCGGAAAGGTGTTTTTGATAGCTTGGATATCGCTAACCTCGTCGCTTTTCTCACAAACTATGGTCGATATCATCTGGTGCACCTGGCTGAAACTATATAGTCCGAACAGTTCCTCGGTATGGACCGTGCCTTGTTTGGCTGATTTGGTCAAATCATTCCGCACCAAATCGACGATCATCACGTTTTCCTGCAATTCCTTGCTTTGTTCGTGTAATTGCTGTTTTGACCGAGCGTCCTGTGCCTGATCTGAATGGCGTTTTGCTGTGCCTTTGATCGGTTGGGAAATTAATTCATTTCCACGCTTGGCCAAAAAGCGCTCCGGCGAAGCACATAACGCATATTTATCGTTCAGCTTAGTGAAAGCAGCAAAAGGATTAGGAGAGATGCGGTTCAATTCCAGGAACGTTGCGAGCGGATCGATCCCGGTATGCTCCGCATAAAACTCCTGGCAAAAGTTGGTAACATAAATATCGCCGCGGGTGATATGCTGTTTTATTTCAGTAACCGTGCTGATATATTCCTCCCGGCTAAAACGAGACCTAAGGGCGATCTTGCTCTGAGGGGGCTTAACGGAAATTTGTTGTGATAATATGCTGTCAGAAACCTGTCCGGCTGTATCAGAAATTATCTCCGCTTCATTGTTTTTAATGACAACTATATGCTGAGGTGAAAAGAAATATAATCCTGGAAAAAGTAGATGATCTGGTTTATTCGACTCAAGGCTTTCAATTTCATTTTTCAGATCATAAGTCAAAAAACCGGTTATCCAGCCGGGGTTTTGGGCTTTGAATTTTTCTAATTTTTCAAAAGCGCTGCCTGTTTGAACCACAAGCTCAGCCTTAACACCAACAGCCAGCAGAAAGTCGAATTTGGAATATTTATCGTTGAAATTGTTAGAATCCAGGCAGCAAAACACATCAAAACTTGAGGCCCACTGCAGGGCCTTTTGCTTAAATTGCTGTAGATCGTCAACGCGGATTTTCACCGGGTAAAGGTATTCAATGCTTTAGCGCAAAACCAAAGTCTGCTTGCGGTCGGGACCAACCGATAGATATTTCACCGGAACACCTAACTCTGCCTCCAGGAAATCGATATATGATTTTAGCCTGGCTGGAATTTGGGATAGCTCGGTAATGCCTGTCAAATCCTCATGCCAGCCGTCGATTTCCTTCAACACAGGTTCTGGTTCAATAGAACAAATGTCGTAAGGCATGTAATCGATCTGCTCACCCAGGTAATTGTAATGGGTGCAGGCATATATTTTTTCAAAACCACTCAGTACATCGGCTTTGGTCATTACCAGTTGGGTAACGCCGCTCAGCATAATCGCATATTTCAATGCAGGCAGATCTATCCAGCCGGTACGGCGCGGGCGGCCTGTGGTGGCACCAAATTCGTGACCGATACGCCGTAATTCCTCGCCCAATTCATTATCCAGTTCAGTAGGGAAGGGGCCGCCGCCTACGCGTGTGCAATAGGCCTTGAATATGCCGATCACCTCACCAATATTGTTCGGTGCAATGCCCAGGCCGGTGCAGGCTCCTGCTGCGGTAGTATTAGATGAGGTTACAAAAGGATATGAACCGAAATCAATATCCAGCATGGCACCTTGTGCACCTTCGGCCAATACTCTTTTGCCTTCTTTCAGGTAATTGTTAACCAAATGCTCCGAATCAACCAACGGGAATTGTTTGATCAGATCGACAGCTGCAAAAAATTCTGCGGTGCGTTCTGTCAGATCAGGTGTTTCTCCATAAAGCGCCTGCAACATGGCCAGGTGCTTATCGGCTAATTTTTGATAACGCTCTTTAAAATCAGGCAGGGTGATATCGCCAACCCGCAAACCATTGCGGCCGGTTTTATCCATATAAGTCGGGCCTATGCCCTTCAGTGTAGAGCCGATCTTACCGTCGCCCATCTTCTTTTCAGAAGCGGCGTCGAGTAATTGGTGGGTGGGTAATATCAGGTGAGCTTTTTTTGCGATCACTAAATTCTGCTTAGTCAACAAGTCATGACCCGCATCCTTCAGTTTTCCCAACTCTTTTTTTAATGTGATCGGATCGATAATAACACCATTTCCGATCAGGTTAAGCGTATTTTCAAAAAATATACCGGATGGTATAGTATTCAGGACAAATTTCTTTCCGTCAAACTCTAAAGTATGACCGGCGTTGGGGCCACCCTGGAACCGGGCGATCAGGTCATAACCTGCGCTTAAAACATCAACAATCTTTCCCTTGCCTTCATCGCCCCACTGGAGGCCCAATAATACGTCAACAGCCATTTAAATAGTTGGATATAATTATCAAAGGAGGCAAAGTTATGCTTTTCTATCGCAATTGCCCGCCTTAAGTTTTTCACAATTTCCGTAGAGGTTCAATGAGTGGTGCCTGATATCGAATTTCAATAATCCACCCATCATGCTCTGGATCTGCTGTATGCGGGGGTCGCAAAATTCAACCACTTTACCGCAGTCGATGCAAATGATATGGTCGTGTTGTTTGTAGCCGTATGATTTTTCGAATTGTGCCATGTTCTTGCCGAACTGGTGTTTGGTCACCAGGTCGCACGATTCCAGCAGTTCCAGTGTATTGTATACAGTAGCACGGCTAACCCGGTACTTTTTGTTTTTCATGTGAATATACAGCGACTCCACATCAAAGTGGTCATTGCGCGAGTATATTTCTTCCAGTATCGCAAAACGTTCGGGTGTTTTTCTCAGGTTTTTATTTTCAAGGTAAGCCTCGAAAATCTTTTTGATCATGGGTATGGTATCCTGCTGGGACATGGGCAACTATTAAAGTTCAAAGTTATGAATAAAAGTTCAATTGAAGAGTCAAGACCCGAGAGTCAGGAATCAAGATGACTTACAGTAAACATGCCCAAATCTTGATTCTTGGCTCTTGATTCTCAAGATGCTGCTTCGACCGCCGAATCAAAACGTGTAACCGCTGTTATTCCTTTTACGGTTTTCAGGCGTTTGATCAGGTTATCCAAATGTTCCGTATCGTTCACATACACCATGATGGAGCCTTCAAAAATACCGTTATCGCTATCAACTGTAATTGACCTGATATTTACCTTAAAGTCGGTTGAAATGATGGTTGTCAGCTTGTTAATAAGGCCCACATCATCAATACCGGTAATGCGCAGCCCGGTTAAGAATGCTAATTCCTGCTGGTTGGTCCAACGGGCCTTCACAATACGATAGCCGTAGTTTGCCATTAATTTGGCGGCATTTGGGCAGTTGGTGCGATGGATCTTTATACCATCGCTCACAGTGATGAACCCGAATACGTCGTCGCCCGGAATAGGGTTGCAGCAACTGGCGAGCCTGTAATCTATCTTCTGCATATCCTCGCCAATCAGCAATATATCACTATCCTTGGTTTTGATATTACGCAGCAGGCTTTGCACCTGGTCGTTCTCTATTCTGTCCTGCGGTTTGTTTTCTACCGTTTTTTCCGAAGCCTGGTATTCTTTCAGGTCTCTCATATCGATGAGCCCCTGGGCAACATTGAAAAAGAGATCCTGCGTTGAACCGAGTTTAAAGTAATAGCTCAGCTTATGAATATTATCAGAGTTGTAAGTGATCTTCAGCGACTTCATCTTACGCTCCAGTATCTCTTTACCCTCTTCAGCTACCTTTCGTTTTTCCTCTTTTAGTGCCGATTTGATCTTGGCCTTAGCTTTTGCCGTTACAACGATATTCAGCCAGTCTTCTTTAGGTGTTTGCTTACTGGAAGTAATAACCTCAACCTGGTCGCCATTTTGCAGCTTATAGTTTAATGGTACCAGTTTGTGGTTCACCTTGGCGCCGATACAGGTTGCCCCCACATCGGTGTGTATCTCAAAGGCAAAATCAAGTGCCGTAGCACCCTGTGGTAACTGAATCAGCGCTCCTTTTGGTGTGAAAATGAATATCTCATCCGAAAAGAGGTTCATCTTAAAGTCATCCAGGAAATCCAGCGCGTTCGATTCCGGGTTTTTCAGCATATCACGTACCTTCTGCACCCACAAGTCCAGCCCGCTGTCGGTTGAAGATTCTTTATACTTCCAATGTGCAGCGAAACCCTTTTCAGCGATCTCGTTCATGCGCTTGGTGCGTATCTGCACTTCAACCCATTGCCCTTTCGGGCCCATCACCGTCGTATGCAGTGATTCGTAACCATTAGCTTTTGGCGAGGACACCCAATCGCGCAGGCGGTCGGGGTTTGGGCGGTACAGGTCGGTTACTATGGAATAGGCTTTCCAGCAATCGGCTTTTTCATTTTCCTGCGTACTATCCAATATAATGCGAATAGCGAAAAGGTCGTACACTTCTTCAAAAGGTACGCCCTTTTTCTTCATCTTATTCCAGATCGAATGGATGGATTTCGGCCGGCCAAAAAGATCAGCGTGCAGCCCCTGGCTTTCAAGTACTTTTTTTACCGGTTCAATGAAATCACGGATAAACTTTTCACGCTCTGTCTTCTTTTCGTTAAGCTTATTTTTGATGAACTGGTAGGTTTCGCGTTCCATGTATTTCATGGAAAGGTCCTCCAGTTCCGATTTTATCGCATATAAGCCCAGGCGGTGTGCCAACGGTGCATACAGGTAGACCGTTTCCGACGAAAGCTTCAGCTGTTTATCACGCGGCATGAATTCCATGGTACGCATGTTGTGCAGACGGTCGGCTAATTTGATCAGGATCACCCTTACGTCATCAGCAAGGGTAAGCAGCATTTTGCGGAAGTTTTCGGCCTGTAACGAGCTATTGGTATCGAATACACCGGATATCTTGGTCAACCCGTCGATGATCATGGCTACCTTCTTGCCAAAATCACGCTCGATATCGTCCAGCGTTACATCAGTGTCTTCAACAACATCATGCAACAGCGCGCATACAATAGAGGTGGTGCCTAAGCCTATTTCTTCAGCGGCTATTTGTGCTACCGCGATCGGATGGTATATATAAGGTTCGCCCGATTTACGGCGCATATCCTTGTGGCTTTCCAGCGCCATCTCGAACGCTTTACGTATCATGGGACGGTCGCCCTTTTGCATGGCCGATTTACTGGCGCGCAGCAAACCGCGGTAACGCTTCCGTATTTCCTTCTTTTCTGCCTCTATATCAATCACTAAATCTTTCATATCCGCACTTCCGTATAAATATCATTACAAGGCAACAAAACGTCAAAAAGCCAGTTATTGTAAAATACCAAAGAAAATTGCATTATTTTTGTACTACGTAAAATTATGAAATTTATTGGTTTCCTTTTAGTCTTTTCGTGCTTCACTGTACTGGTGGAGGCACAGGATAAGCTGCCTTCACAACCCAATACAGGCAAAAAGGATACCATACGGGAGTACGAAACCCTGCTGGACGGCGAACTTGTACCCATGATTGTTACCCCTGAGATCAAGATCGTGGATGTGCGCATCTTTAAGAGCCAGGCTGACCGTGAAGCCTATCGCCGGCTTAAGTATAACATCTACAAGGTATTGCCATACGCTAAATACGCTTCTCAGCGTTATGAGCAATTGCAGCGGTCGCTGGCTACAACGGCAGACAAGCGCCGTCAGAAACTGATGATCGATACCTGTGAGACCCAGATCAAAGACCTGTTTAAACGAGAAATTGAAAATCTGACAATAAGTCAGGGAGAAATACTGATCAAGCTGATTGACCGGCAGACGGGCAATACCAGCTATCAAATGCTAAAGGACCTTAAAGGCGGATTGAAGGCTTTCATGTTCCAATCCATCGCACGCGTATTTGGCCACAACCTTAAGGAAACTTACGACCCAAATGAAGAGCGGGATATGGAAGCGATCTTGCAAGAGGCGGGATTCTATGCCAACCAGAACTGAGAATGAGTGATACGAGCATTTACCAGTTTAATGTCCAGACATTAGACGGTGAAGAAGTTAGCCTTTCCGATTACAAGGACAAGGTATTATTAATAGTCAATACGGCGTCCGAGTGCGGTTTTACCCCACAACTTCATGACCTTGCGGTTTTAAAAGACGAATTTTTAGGTACAGATTTCGAGATACTTGCTTTCCCGTCAAACGATTTTGGCAATCAGGAGCCGCTCGATGGACCTAAACTGGAGGATTTTTGTAAGAAAGAAGGTGCCAATTACCCGGTATTCGACAAAATAAGAGTAAGGGGCCCCTATGCCCATCCATTATATAAGTTTTTTGCCGACAGGAAACTGAATGGGAAGCTGAAATCAATACCCAAATGGAATTTTCATAAGTTCCTGGTGGATAAGGCGGGTATTGTTACCGACTTTTTTTACCCCTTTACCAAACCTACATCAGGAAAGATCAGGAAAAAAATATCACGCCTCCTTTCCCGTAAATAGCCATTCACATTATGCTTAAATTAGATATTTTGGTTTTGCCTGTGCATCCCGATGATGCTGAACTGGGATGTTCCGGTACGATAGTCAAAGAGATTGCCCTCGGCAGAAAGGTTGGTATAGTTGACCTGACCCGCGGCGAACTCGGAACACGGGGCTCGGCCGAGATCAGGGAGGAAGAAGCTAAAGCATCGGCCAAAATACTTGGGCTGACAATTCGCGAAAACCTGGCTATACCCGATGGTTTTTTTGAGAATACGAAGGAATACCAGCTTAAAGTAATTACTGCAATACGCAAGTTTCAGCCTGAAATTGTGATCACCAATGCATATCATGATCGTCACCCCGACCATGGCCGGGCCAGTCAACTGGTTGAAGACGCGGCATTTTTATCCGGTTTGCGGAAGATAGAAACGTCGGCCGATGGCAAACCACAAGAGCCCTGGCGTCCAAAACAGTTGCTGCACTTCATCCAGGATAATTATATACACCCTGATATTGTGGTGGACGTAACAGATTACTGGGACAGAAAAGTGGAAAGTATTTATGCTTTTGGCTCTCAATTCTTCAATCCAAACTGGAAAAACGAACCGCAAACATATATTTCGTCGCCTGAATTTATGGCTGTGATAGAGGCCAGGGCCAAGGAATTTGGAAAAAGCATTGGCGTCAAATACGCGGAGGGTTTTTTATCAAAGAAGTTATTAGGGGTCAACAGCCTGTTCGACCTGAAATAAGAAAGGCCCCGGAATTTCGGGGCCTTTCTTATGCTCTTACATATTCAAAACGATTGTTATCGTTGCTTCTTTCGCGTCTCAGCTTATTTTCTTTGGCCAGTTTCAGCAATATTCCCGACAGTTCGGATGTTTTGAAATCAGAATCATAGTTTTCCTTGCAATAATCGGCAATTGCAGATATAGAATGCCTTGCATTAAAATAGTCCGTCGACAATAGTTGATTCAATATTTTGGTCGCGCCTGGTTTTTTTCGCCCGTGGCCGTTGTCATCCGCTTCGCCGTTTCGTGTGCGCCGGGTTTTTTTGATCAGTGTTTCGCCGTTTTCAGGCTCAGCTTTTTCGGTTTCAGCTATTGCGTCCAGCAGCCGGTCAATGATCCTCACCTGGACGGCCTCGGATTTGAATGAGTTCACAACTTCGGATATCTCCAATAGTTGCTTTTTAAGTTTTTCAATATGCTTGCTCATGGTAGGTGCAGATAGAGAATTAGTTATGTGGAATAATATGCAAATCTAACCGCTATAATAATTACGAATATTGCCTGTAGTGGTCAAAAAATAGTATATATTAATATTCACATACTTACATAACGTAAATAACCCGTAATAGTGTATATAAAATGAAAATGGCGCCATTTGTTTGAATCAAACGGCGCCATGCAACAAAAATATTACAAGAGTATTATAATATGCCCAATATTTTTTCGAGCACATCCAGGCCCTCGTCAATATGCGCTTTATCCATGATAAGCGCCGGCCTGAAGCGTATGGTTTGATTGCCGCAGCCCAGGAACATGATATTCCTTTCCATGCCTTCTTTAACGAATTGGTCACGTTTGGCTTTATCCGGAAAGTCGAACGCAGTAAGTAAACCGCGGCCACGGACATTTCCAATAATAGAATTCTTTTCAGCGATCCTGATCAATTGATTTTGGAGATATTCGCCTACTTCAGCAGCATTATCGCAAAGCTTATCTTCATCGATGATCTCCATGATCTTTGATGAACGCACCATATCTACCAAACTACCGCCCCAGGTTGAATTGATTCGTGATGGTACCCGGAAAACATTGTTTTCGACCTCGTCCACTTTGTTACCAACCAAAATGCCGCATACCTGCATTTTCTTGCCAAAAGCAATAATGTCCGGGCGTGCCTTTTCGCTAAAATGCTGGTGGCACCAGAATTTACCGGTAAGACCAACCCCCGTTTGTACTTCGTCATAGATCAGCATGGCGTCGTTCTCATCGGCAAGGGTGCGGAGTTGTTCCAAAAATTCACTGCGAACATGATTATCGCCGCCTTCCGATTGTATTGGTTCGATGATGATAGCGCAGATATCGTCTTTATTTACTTCAAAAGCTTTCTTGATCTGTGTGATAGAAAGAGCCTCGCGATGGAGCAGATCCTCATGATTGGCATCACTGTAAGGAAAATTCATCTTTGGGATAGATACCCTTGGCCAATCGAACTTAGCGAACCATTTGGTTTTTGCGGGCAATGTATTGGTTAAGCTCAATGTGTAGCCACTGCGGCCATGAAAAGCCTGTTCAAAATGCAGTACTTTAAAGCCTTTCTCTTTAGTATATCCTTTGGCAAAATTCTTCTGCACTTTCCAATCCATGGCCACCTTAATAGCGTTCTCGATTGCCAATGCACCGCCTGAAATAAAGAAGGCATGCGGCAGATAATCCGGGATGCCCACACGACCGAAAGTTTCCACGAATTGTGCATACTGCTCGGTGTAAATGTCCGAGTTCGACGGGTTGGTCAAAGCTGCCAGAAGCAGGTTCTTTTTGAAGGCTTCGTCATCCACCATTTTAGGGTGGTTATAACCTAAAGGTACCGAAGCGAAGCAAGTAAAAAAGTCGAGAAAGGTGCGTTTGTGTTTGGAATCATAGATATACACACCTTTGCTTTTTTCCATATCAAAAGTCAGGTCAAAGCCATCGGCAAGGATATGCTTCTGCAGCGAAGCATGTACGTTTTCGGGTGAAACTAACAGGTTATACATACACAATTGGTTTATTGCAAAGTTACCGAAAAGTGCTTAAATGCAATAATTTAGGCACTTTTTGAACCAATCGGCCCAAAAGTATGTTTAAATTAACTAAACCTGTTTTTTGGACTGAAAGGGAAAGTGGTTTTTACGATTTTCAGGAAAAATTAGTTGGCGCCGGGTGGATTTTCTGCGTGAAACCGCTTAAATAAACTTGTCTTTCATGCCCAACAGGCCCCAGGTGCCGCCGGTATGGATGGCGAGAATTTTGCTTCCTTCCGGGAAATAGTTTTTCCCGGCAAGATCATAGATCGCATACATCATTTTACCGGTGTAAACCGGGTCGATCATGATGCCTGTTGTTGAAGTGAATTGTTTGATGAACCGGATCAATTCGTCTGTTGTTTTGGCGTAACCGCCGAAGTGATAATCGGTGTGCAGTTCGTATTCGAATGGCTTATCTAAGTATTTATCGATCTCAATACGGAGAAACTCACCATTTTTCAATACAGGTATCCCGTGAAAAATAGTATCAGAATGGTGTGCGTTCAGTCCATTGATAATTCCCGCCGCTGTTGTACCTGTACCACAAGCGCAAAAGATATGATCGTAAGGTACAGCAAGCTCATCAACCAATTCACTTACACCTTTTACACCCAAAGCTGATGCGCCACCTTCATCTATAAAAAAAGCATCAGGGTCGTTTCCAAAATATTTTTCGAATAAATCAGGCTTATCGCGATAGCTTTCCCGGTCGGTGAAAATCAGCTGCATGCCATGCAGCCGGCAAAGGAACAATGTGTCGTTATTTACTTCTTCGCCGCGAACGATGCCCGTCGACCTGAAGCCAAACTTTACCGCCGCAGCCGAGGTGGCAAGCAAATGATTGGAGTATGCCCCGCCAAAAGTAACCAGGTGCATTTTGTGTTCAGCCTGTGCTTGTTTGAGCACGTATTTGAGTTTGCGCCATTTGTTGCCCGAAATAATGGGATGGATCAGATCGTCACGCTTAATGAAAACCTGCAGGCCGCGTTCCTCAAAAACGTTGTCGTGTAATTGCTGAACAGGGCTGTAGATCTCCAAATCGATATTCATACAACAAATGTAGAACAAGTGAGCATCAACATGAAAAAACGAGTATTTTTGCGCCGATGGCTACCGAACCCGAATTATTAGAACAGGAAGAACAGGATTTGTACGAGCATTTACGCGTCGTAGTCGATAAGGGCCAATCGCTGCTGCGTATCGATAAGTTCCTGATGCACCGCGTCGAGAACGCTTCGCGCAGCCGTATCCAGAATGCTATTGAAGCGGGTAATGTGCTGGTTAATGACAAAATTATCAAGGCCAGCTATAAGGTAAAGCCGCTGGACGTGATCTCAGTAGTATTACCACATCCGCCACGTGATACCGAGGTTTATCCCGAAAACCTGCCCATCAATATTGTTTATGAAGACGACGATGTGCTGGTGGTGAATAAAGAACCAGGCATGGTAGTGCACCCCGGATATAATAATTATGCCGGTACGCTTGTCAATGCGCTTGTTTATCATTTTCAGCAGTTGCCTACACTACCCGGGAATGATGGTCGCCCTGGTTTGGTGCACCGTATCGACAAGGACACATCGGGCCTGCTGCTCATCAGCAAGAACGAGCGTTCCATGACTTATTTAGCACGCCAGTTTTTCGATCATACCATCACCCGGAAATATATTGCTTTGGTTTGGGGCGATATTGAAACCGACGGAACAGTCACCGGCTATATTGGCCGCAGCCACAACGACAGGCGGGTGATGTCTATTTACGATGACCAGGAAAAGGGTAAATGGGCCATAACACATTATAAAGTGCTGGAGCGTTTGGGCTATGTGACTTTAATAGAATGTCAGCTCGAGACCGGCCGCACGCACCAGATCAGGGCGCACATGAAGCATATCGGTCATCCTTTGTTCAATGATGCTATCTACGGCGGTGATAAGATATTGAAGGGAACCGTCTTCAATAAATACAAACAGTTTGTAGAAAACTGTTTCGAACTGCTGCCGCGCCAGGCGCTGCACGCGCAAACGCTGGGATTTGTTCATCCATCATTGAAAAAACGCCTGCTTTTTGAAGCGCCGTTGCCGCAGGACTTTGAATCGGCGCTGGAAAAATGGCGCAAATACTCCGCAATAAAAGAGGGGGGTCTGTTATGACCCCAATGCTTATCAATTTCAATGGCGAGCTGGTACCTTCGGACAGCAAGCTGCTGACCATAGCTAACCGCGGCTTTAAATATGGCGATGGCATATTTGAAAGCATGCGCCTGATGAAAGGACAGCTCAAATTCCCTGAGCTGCATGCCGACCGCTTGCAGCGCAGCATGAAGGCGCTGAAGATCGATGGCTATTCGCAGATGGATGCCTGGTTTTTAAAAGAAAAGGTTGAGCAGTTGGCATCTCGCAACCGTGCTAAACACGGCCGCCTTCGGCTGACCGTTTACCGCGACGCGGAAGGGTTTTATGCACCGACTCAAAATAAAGCAGGCTATTGCCTGGAGCTTACTCCCATGGATGAGCCCCGTTATTTTCTGAATGAAAAGGGCCTGATCATGGATGTATTCACCGAGGTCCCGAAGCCTGTCAACTATTTGTCGAACATAAAAACGTGCAGCTCATTGCCGCTGGTGATGGCTGGCATATTCAAAGTGCAAAATAAGCTGGACGAAGTTTTCCTGGTAAATCAGCTCGGCAATCTTTGTGAGGCGGGAAACTCCAATATTTTCGTTTGGTATAAAAGCCATCTTTACACGCCTGCGTTAAGCGAAGGCTGCGTAGAAGGCGTGATGCGCAATATTGTGATCAAACTGGCGAAGCAAACTGATATCCCGTTTACCGAAGCACAGATCAACCCTGATATTTTGTACGAAGCCGACGAAGTGTTCCTGACCAACGCTTCCCGCGGTATCCAATGGGTGATGGGTTTTGGTGTGAAGCGCTATTTCAACCAGTTAAGTAAGGGACTAATAGGAGAGCTGAATAAACTATAATCTCACGCCCCTCAAAAACTCCTCAATACCCATTCGTTTTTTCCCTTCTAACTGCAAATCGGTCAGGCTTAGGAAGCCATCTGTTGCGGCAAATTTGAGATAGGTTTTGTTGTCCGTCAAAAAGCCACCCGGCGATATGCCTGTGCCGCCCGGCTGGTATTCTGCCCGAAACACTTTCAGCGTTTTATCATTCAGGGTTGTGAATGCAGTTGGATAGGGGCTTAATCCCCGGACAAGATTGTATAACTTTTCAGCTGATTGGTTCCAATCGATCTTGCAATCGTCTTTGAATATTTTGGGGGCATGCCTTAATTCAGTATCCTCTGTAAGGTGTGCCTGGGGGATTTCCGTGTAACGGCCGCTTTCAATGCCTTTTACTGTTTTTACCAGCAAGCCTGCGCCTTTGTTCATCAGGCGGTCATGCAATTCGCCGGCAGTTTCCTTTCCTGTTAAGGTAACTTTTTCGGTGAACAGGATATCGCCGGTATCAATGTCGTGCTTAAGAAAGAAAGTCGTAACACCGCTTTCACGTTCGCCATTGATCAATACCCAATTGATGGGCGCCGCGCCGCGGTATTGCGGCAGGAGCGAGGCATGCAGGTTGATGGTGCCTTTTGGCGGCATATTCCAAACCACTTCAGGCAGCATGCGGAAAGCC
>Ga0157374_10002103_pt1 | contig 16740 bp, 18 predicted proteins | sample M25metaG_FD_115308 | JGI IMG/M metagenome (GOLD analysis project Ga0157374, IMG submission 115308) | Miscanthus rhizosphere microbial communities from Kellogg Biological Station, Michigan, USA - M2-5 metaG | ecosystem: Host-associated > Plants > Roots > Rhizosphere > Soil | place: USA: Michigan...
AGCGCTGTCCACGTTACGCGAAGTGGGATAATTAGTCACGATGTCTCTGGGCCTTTATATCTCGGTGCCGTTCTGCCGCACCAAATGCAGCTATTGCAACTTCGCCTCGGATGTCTTTTCCCGCGCGGTGTTCGAGCGTTACGTGGAACGCGTGGCCGCAGACATCGAGCACGCCGCTGAAACCGCTGAACTGACCGGCGGCGTGTTTGAAAGATCGGTGGACTCCATATTCCTTGGTGGCGGCACTCCTACGATACTCGATATAGCCCAGTTAGAGGGTCTGTTTGTCACGATTTCGCAAAAGTTCGCTGTCCAGAGCGGCGCTGAAATAACAGTCGAGTGCGCTCCCGGCACATTGTCCCCTGGGATGATCGAGACATTAAGGCGTTGCGGAGTGAATCGCGTGAGCCTGGGGGTGCAATCGTTCGTGGATATCGAGGCTGCGTCAGTCGGGCGACAGCACAAGCGGGCCACGGTTCTCGACGATATGGCGCGCCTGCGGGCTGCCGGGATCGAAAATATCAATGTTGATCTGATCGCAGGCCTGCCTCACCAGACCGCCGAAAGCTGGGAGTTTTCCATTGCTGAAGCCATAGCCACGGGCGCGCCCCACGTCAGCGTCTACATGCTCGAAGTGGATGAAGACTCTCGCCTGGGGCGGGAACTTATGGCGGGCGGCACAAAATATCACGCCCACTTTGTCCCCGATGATGAACTCACGGCTGATTTCTACGAAACGGCGTGTGAACGCCTCAATGCGGCTGGAGTGCGGCAGTACGAGATCTCAAATTTCGCCCGCGGCGGAAAGGAGTCGCGGCACAATCTGAAGTACTGGACGCGTCAGCCTTATATGGGGTTTGGCGTGGACGCGCATTCGATGCTGATCAGTGCGGCGAATGGGCATGAAGCAGTCAGATTCGCTTCGCCGGACTTGCTCGAGGAATACGTTGCCGGAAAGCCCCAGAAGAAAACGCCTGTGTCGGCACAGGCCGCGTTGGAAGAGGCGTTTTTCCTTGGCCTGCGCCTTAACCGAGGAGTGAATCTCGAAATTATTGCCAAAGAGTTTGGACATGCTGCCACTGACGGTTTCTCGGATACGATTTCGGATTGTGTCGGCTCCGGGCTGCTGGAACGCAGCGGCGATGTGATTCGCCTGACGCCACGGGGAAGGTTGCTGTCGAACGAAGTCTTCGAACGGTTCATTCTGGATGCAACCCCGTGTGGGGCGGACACTCCTGTCCGCCGCCTTTGAAGTTGGTGCTGATTTTGAAGTGCGCAGCACAAGAGTGTCCGCCCTACACCTTCCAGGGGTAACTTTCGCCCACCGAAACTGCTATGTTCTAATTCAGCTTTTGAGGGCTCGCCGCCCTTGAACGGAGACAGTCCCGTGGATTTCCAACTCAACGACGAACAGCTGCAACTTAAAAAAAGTGTCCGCGAATTTGCCGAGCGCGAAATCGCTCCCCATGTCATGGAGTGGGACGAGGCCGGCGATTTTCCTCTCGCGACGGTCAAGGAACTCGGCAAACTCGGTTTGCTCGGTATTGTCTTCCCGCCCGAGTACGGCGGTGCTGGCATGGGCTACGTCGAATACGTCACCGCCATCGAAGAGCTTTCGCGGGTAGACGGATCTGTTGGCATCATCGTTGCGGCCCATACTTCTCTTTGTTCGAACCACATTTACCTAGCAGGTAACGAAGCCCAGAAAAAGAAATACGTGACGCCGCTGGCTTCCGGGGAGGCGATTGGGGCTTGGGGCCTAACAGAGCCGTCCTCGGGATCGGACGCCGGCAGCGCGCGTATGACTGCTGTCCGCAAGGGAAACAACTGGGTGCTGAACGGCACCAAGACTTTCTGCACCAACGGCCATTATGCGGACTTTCTGGTGGTGATCGCCGTGACCGATCGCGCAGCGCACACGCATGGGCTGTCAGCCTTCGTCGTGGAGAAGGGAACGAAGGGCTTTCGTCCCGGGAAGAAAGAAAACAAACTCGGTCTTCGCGCCAGCGATACCGCGGAATTGATCTTCGAAGACTGCGTTATTCCGGCTGAGAATCTCTGCGGAAAAGAAGGCGGCGGATTTATCGATGCCATGCGGGTGCTCGATGGCGGCCGCATCTCCATAGCGGCTCTGTCCCTGGGCATGGCGGAAGGCGCTTACGAGGCAGCGCTGAAATATTCCAAGCAGCGCAAGCAGTTCGGCAAGGCGATCAGCGATTTTCAGGCTATCCAGTGGAAGCTGGCCGACATGGCCACTGAAATTGAAGCGGCAAAGTTGCTCACCCTTCGGGCGGCCGCGATGAAGGACGTCGGCATGAAGACGACCCTGGAATCGTCGATGGCCAAGCTTTACGCCAGCGAAGTAGCAGTCCGCTGTGCCAACGAGGGCGTACAGATCCACGGCGGCTATGGATTTATCAAAGACTATCCCGCGGAAAAGTTCTATCGCGATGTGAAGCTGTGTACCATCGGCGAGGGCACCAGCGAAATTCAGCGACTGGTGATTGCGCGGCAGTTGCTGAAGGATTAGCTGGGAAGAGGAATCACGGCCGAACCAATTCATCCCGCTGTCATCGCGCCGACCCAGGATGAGCGCACCATCGCGCTGTTGGCCCACATGTTGCAGATCCTGCTTTGGTGGATCGCTCCGCTGGCGATCTTTCTGATTAAAAGAAATTCCAAGTTTGTTTCATTTCACGCATTGCAGGCGCTTCTGCTGCAAGCCGTTTACGTGCTCACCATAATCGCTGGGCTGGTGCTGGCTCTCGGAGTTTTCGTTCTGGCCGCTGTTCTTTCTCCGGAAGGAAAAAATACGTTCCCGCCTGAGTTCTATTTCCTGATGCCGGTCCTGTGGCTCTCCTGGATGGGGATGGGGGTGACTGTGCTTCTGGCAGGAATCGTCTACGGCGTCAAAGCCGGGCGCGGCGAATGGGCGGAGTATCCGTATCTCGGACGACTCGCCCGCAATATCCTGAAGCTCGGCCCGGGCGGTATACAGCTATAGCTGTATTGCACACCGTTCGAACGTCGCCTGACGCACAGGAATCGCACGATTCTCGCTTGCGAAAAAAAGTAGACCACCTGCCAGCCCCTTCCTGCACCTAAGCCACAGTTCCAAAAATAAAGGAGAACCCATGTACCGCCATATTAAGAAGTTGATGTACACCGTGAACGTCGGCACGCCCGACCCGCGCTTCGGCAACATGCTGCTGGAGCAGTTCGGCGGAGCCAACGGCGAACTTGCTGCCGCTATGCAGTATTCGATTCAAGGCTTGAATTGCGATGACCTTGAGCGCAAAGACTTGCTCATGGACATCGGCACGGAAGAACTCAGCCACCTCGAAATCGTTGGCACGCTGGCCAAAATGCATTTGAAGCCGATGAAGGCAGACCGTTTTGCTGCCGAAGCAGATCCGTTGATTGCGATCGCAGGTGGTGGCGGCGTCGGCCTCTTTAACTCGATGGGGGACGCGTGGACCGCGGACTATCTGAAGATCACGGGTGAATTGGACGTGGACCTTCGCAGCAACATCGCAGCTGAAGCCCGCGCCAAGATCGTCTATGAACGCCTGATTGATTTCTGTGACGATCCGGGCTCGAAAGATGCACTGCAGTTTCTGATGACCCGCGAAATCACGCACATGAAGGCCTTCACCGCCGCTCTCGAGAGCATGGGTAAAAAGCCATTTTCGATCGGACAGATTCCTCCGACTCCCGGCCTGGTCGATGAGTACTTTAACGATTCAACCGGCGAGGGCGACGAGGGCGAAACGGATGCGACCGGTCCCTGGAACGAAGGGGGCAGCTGGAAGATCGTCAATCCTCCGGAAATCGAGCAAGGGGTTGAATCCTTCAGCAGTGGCAGTAACGGTCGCACCAAAACTCCGAACGCAAAGGAGACGGCAAACAAGAAAACGAAGCTGAAGAAGTCAGCCTGACAAGGAGGAGCGCTTCGGATCGGACCCACCCAAGCGCTCTGTCTTTCGATTATTCCTTTGCAGAAATGCTGCTAGACTCCGGCCGAGACAATTTGCCCCGAGGCGGCGATGGGGGCATGACTGTTTGCGAGTCTTCGCCGAAAGCGTAGGTGTCTCCGGCGGTTCATCTCAACCAGCGGGTGCCATACGCCATGCACCAGGTCGTGCTTGATCAGGTGATGCCAAAAGCGATTGGAGCGTTTATACAGATATGACATAGCCAGATAGCTGGGTATCGCGCGCCAGTCCTCAGGACGGCGACGCCAGATTGAAGCGTGCGAGAACAGCCTCTGGTAGATCCATGCATATCCCCGCTCCAGTTCCTCGGGCGTCATGTGTTTGGGTTGAAAAACCGCGTGTGCCGTATCGTAGAGTGACCAATCGCGATGTAGCAGGCGATCCCGCTTCTCCATCTGCCGAAATAATGGGGTGCCTGGATAGGGGGTAAGGATGTGGAATGTTGCGCATTCCAGACGGTTTTCCTCAATCCAGTCCGCTGTTGTAGCAAAGACGTCCTTACGATCTTGGTCAAAGCCGAGGACGAACGAGCCGTTAACCTGGATACCGTAGTCATGCAGCATTCGGACGCGGCGTGCGTAGTCCGAAGTCCGGGGAGTTTTTTTGCGCGCCTCGGCCAGATTGGTGTCGGAGAGCGACTCGAACCCGATGAAAACGCCGGTACACCCTGCCAGGGCCATGTCGCGGAGCAGCCTCGGATCGTCTGTTATGTCGATCGTAACTGCGGCGGACCAAATCTTGTTAAGCGGTCGCAGTGCTTCGCATAGCACGTGGAGATAGTCGCGACGGGAGCCCAGGTTGTTGTCGACGAAAACTGCGTAAGGTTGCCCGTCAGCGACGAATTCCGCCGCTACCTGCTGTGGTTCGCGCATTCGGTAAGGCATTCGTAGCCCGTCAGTTGAGAGATAACAAAAGCCGCAGCGGTTATGGCAGCCGCGAGTTGCAATCAGGCTCGTGGTAGTCAGGAAACTCGATCGGGGCAGGATGGCGCGACGGGGAGTGGGATCATCGGAATAGTCGTTTTCATAAGTGGCGCAGTAATGGGATTGCAGACGACCCGCTTCAGCGTCGCGCAAAATCGTCGGCCAGAGTTGGACACCATCCCCCAGAACGAGGGCATCAGCGTGAGGTGCACACTCATCCGGACAGCTCAAGACGTGTAGTCCACCCAAAACTACTTTCGATCCGCGTTTCCGATACCAGTCCGCAAGCTCGTAGGCCCGACGGGAAAACGTCAAATGCACTGTGATTCCGACGACCTGTGGAAGAGGATCACATGGCGGGCGCCCGTGCAGAAGGTTCTCGTCCCAGTACTCCACGCGCCAATGGTCTGGAGTAGTAGCGGCAAAGCTGGTGAGAGCCAGCGTGGGGGTCAGTACATGTTTGCCGAGGCTCGCATTTGCGTCTTTCGGGTAAAACGGGTTGATCAGGAGCGTGTAACGCGGTTCGATAAGACTCGTTAGGGTTTCCGCATCGAGCTTTGGCGGCGTGGTCATTTCCGCCGGGATCCATGGTTTGAGTATCGGCTCAAGGAATGGGTCATTCTGAGCGTACATGGGATGTACTCTGCAACATAAAGCACGATTTGCCAATGCAATGTCGAATACTCCAGCACGCCTTGTGCGGCTTACTTGTCGTGCCATGCTTCTTGATTCTGCTTTACACTTACTTGTTTTGAATTCCGAAATCCAACCTTTAGTCGATCAACTCCGCGCCGGCGATACTCGCGTTCTGGCCCGTGCCATCAGCACGGTCGAGAACCGCACGCCGGGTTGGTCCGAATTGCTTAAAGCGCTCTTTCCGCACAGTGGACGGGCGAGGATTCTCGGACTGACCGGCCCGCCGGGCGCGGGTAAAAGCACATTAGTCGATCAACTTGTCCGCCACTATCGCAACGAAAATCGGACCGTCGGCATCATCGCGGTCGATCCTACGAGTCCCTACACTGGCGGCGCGATTCTGGGCGATCGCATCCGGATGCAGGAGCATTTTTCCGACCCCGGAATCTACATTCGAAGCATGGCGACCCGCGGTTCTCTCGGCGGACTGGCTCGCGCTACGGCAGATGTCACCACGGTGCTCGATGCCTCGGGACGCGATCTGGTGATGATCGAAACCGTCGGTGTTGGACAGGATGAAGTTGACATCGTTCGCCTGGCCAATGTCACGATTGTCATTCTGGTGCCGGGGATGGGCGATGATGTGCAGACCATCAAAGCCGGGATCATGGAGATCGCGGATATTTTCGTCATCAACAAGAGCGACCGTGAAGGCGCCGAACGGGTGGAGCGCGAGATTCGCGCCCTGCAGTCGCTGGCAATTCGCAGCGACAGCTGGACGCCTCCGATTGTGAAGACTGTGGCCAGCGAGGGCGCCGGCATCACCGAACTGGCGGCGGCGATTCGCGATTACGAGGCATATCTGCAAAAAGACGGATTGCTTCTGCAGCACAACGTGCAGAACTGGCAGGATCGGCTGGTCGAAATGCTGCGCGACGCATTGTTAGACCGGGCGCGCGAGCGATTAGGAACCGGTGGACTGGCTCGTTACGCAACGGAGATTGCCGAGCACAAACGCGACCCGTACTCGTTAGTAGAAGAGATTGTTGGCGGATTGGATCAGAGATGAAATGAAGACGGGCATCGCGACCGTCCGCATGAGCGGCACCCACGTTCGTTAATACTTTGGAGATCATTGATGTTCAGCATTGATCACATCGGTGTTGCGGTGAAATCGCTGGCGGCGTCGAAAGGCATTTACGGAAAGCTCGGACTCAAACTTGCGCCTGAAGAAACGGTCGAAGCTGAACAGGTGCGGGTTGTCATGGTGCCGTTGGGCGAAAGCCGCATTGAATTATTGGAGCCAACTTCTCCAGACTCCGTGATTGCGAAATTTATTGCGAAGCGAGGCGAAGGGCTGCATCACGTCTCGCTGCGCGTTCCCGACCTTGAGGCTGCGGTCGAGCGTCTGAAGAAAGATGGCGTGCGCCTTGTTTCCGAGCAAATCAAGGTAGGTGCAGGCGGGCATCGTTACGTTTTTGTGCATCCCTCGAGCGCTGGCGGAGTACTGCTCGAACTGGTCGAGTCAGCCAGTTGATTTAGAAGTGTTGTGGCGGGCGACTCGCCCGCGGATTTTGACTTTAAGCGGGTGAGGACGCCCACTCTCCATAATCCAACATGCTGCTTCTAGCTGCTGATACTTCGGGTAAACACGGTACCATCGCTCTTGCACGTTGCGGACCGCGCGACGCCTGCACTTTACTCGAAGTAGTCCCACTTGAAGGAGGGACTTTTTCCGCCCAACTGGTTCCTCAAATCGCCGCCCTGCTGTCGAAACACGGCTTTACGAAAAACGAGATCGGCGGCTTCGCCGTGGTCTCCGGCCCAGGCTCCTTCACCGGGGTGCGGGTCGGCCTGGCGGCGATCAAGGCATTGGCGGAAGTTTTGCAGACGCCGATCGCAGCAGTATCTATGCTCGAAGCGATCGCAGTATCCAGTCCGGCACAAGGCAAAGTGATAGCGGTGATGGATGCAGGGCGGGGCGAGGTTTACGCCGGCGAATACGATGTTGGCGCCGACGGCGCGCGCCTAGTGAAGGAACAGCTGCTAACCCGCCCCGTGTTATTTGAGCTCGTCAGAACGTCTTTAGTTGTAACCGCCGACCACAACTTGGCGGAAACGGCAGTTCAGGCGGGATTGCTAGTCAACAAGATCGAGCTTCCTCGTGCCGATGCCATTGCGCGACTGGGATGGCGAAAAATCTCCGCCGGAGAGACCATCTCGTCCGAAGCACTGGATGCGAACTATCTCCGTCGACCAGTTCCTGAAATAGTCGCTAGAAAAAGCTCTTAGCTGTTAGCTTTTGGCTAAACCAGATACTGGAAACGAAAAACCGGAAACTCGACGTTGTGACACTCTCCATCCGACCTGCAACCTCGGCTGATCTTCCCGCCATGATGACCCTGGAGAAAACTGCGCCCAGCGCCGCGCACTGGTCAGTTCAGCAGTACGAGGGTCTCTTTGCCACAGCAGAGCCGAATCGCGTGGCTCTTGTGTTGGGCGATGAGAATGAACTTCAGGCCTTTGCGATCGCACGGGTCGTCCGCGATGAATGGGAGCTCGAGAATATTGTGGTCGACGCTAGGGCGCGGAGGCGTCGCCTGGCAACGCGTATTCTCGATGAGCTTCTTCAAATCGCCCGAGCGAGAGGCGCCAAGGCGGTCTTTCTGGAAGTTCGCGAATCGAATCAGGCAGCGCGGGCACTTTACGAAAAATGGGCATTCCTGGAAAGCGGGCGCCGCCGGCGTTACTACCAGGAGCCTGATGAAGACGCGATTCTGTATCGCATTGATTTCATTTAGCTGCACCACTATTGGTGCAAGATTTATTCGTGATGAAAACTTCTTCATCTGTGGAAATAGGATTGAAGCGGCCAGAGCCGTGTGGTACGTTAGGGCCGTACAAACGCTCAGGAGGGTCTACTGGATGACTCCAAAAGACCAACTTCTGGTCAGCCACGATGAGTTCCGCAAGCTGGCTCAGGAGCATACGCAGTACGCCGAACGTCTCGATTCACTCACCCAAAAGCGCTACCTGACAGAAGACGAAAAGCTGGAAGAAGTGCGGCTTAAGAAGCTGAAACTGCGGCTCAAAGACCAGATGGAATCGATTGAGCGGCAGTTCCGCATAGTCGTGCAACAGGGCCAGGTAGCTTAATCCTTTCGTCCATTGATCGCGGTTACGTCCGCATACAGGTTTAATATGCTTCAAACACGGCGCTGCTAAGCGCCTTTTTTATTATCATTTCGCTTCCTGCCGCGACTCTCTCGCCCGGCCTGCACTATAATTTGGACGATTCCCCATGGTTCCTGATGGCTACTATTACGGGCTGGCAATGATCGGGGCAGCCGTGCTTTTGGGCTGGCTGGCCGGGCCGTTGTGGGCTCTTCCGGCGTGCCTGCTGGCACTGTTCTTCCTGTGGTTCTTCCGCGATCCGGAGAGAGCTATTCCGGACTCAGCTGGAGCGCTGGTCTCTCCGGGCGATGGCAAGGTCACCGAAGTGGCGTCCGTTGTGATGAACGGCGTTCCGTTCACCCGGATCAGTATTTTTCTGAGCGTCTTCGATGTCCACGTGAACCGCTCACCAGTAGCCGGCGTTATCCGGGAAGTTCGCTATCAAAAGGGAAAATTTCTCAACGCCATGAACCCGGCGTCGGCCGAACACAACGAGCAGAATGCGGTCACGGTTGAGGGAGATGGGCACGTTGTGGTTTTTAAACAGATCGCAGGATTGCTGGCGCGCCGCATCGTGTTCAACAAGAAAGTCGGCGACACGGTGAAGCGCGGAGAACGAGTCGGGCTGATCAAGTTTGGTTCGCGGGTTGACGTTCTTCTGGATACTTCCGCCGCGATCCAGATCAAAGTAGGAGATCGCGTGAAGGGTGGATCGAGTGTTCTGGCACAGTTGGGACGGGAGCCCGCGATGTCAGAGGTCTCAGCGGAAGCGACTCGGCAAGGAGCGCTGTGATGGATCCCGAAGTTCCGGAAGTTCACATGCAGCGCGCTCCCGAACGCCCTCCTCGCCGGATGCGCAAGGGCATGTACATCCTGCCTTCGCTCTTTACTACCGCAAATATTGCCTTCGGTTATTACGCCATCCTTCAAATTACTCACGCGACGGTCGCCGATTTCTGGCATTTTGACAGCTCGGCAAAAGCCATCGGCTTTGCCGTGATGTTCGATGGCCTCGATGGGCGCATCGCGCGCATGACCGGAACCAGCAGCGATTTTGGACGGGAACTGGACTCGCTGGCGGATGTCATTACCTTCGGCGTTGCTCCTGCCTTGCTGGCATGGACCTGGGGCTTTCGCCAGCTCCCGCCTAACCTGGGCGAGTTGTACACCAAGCTGCTGCAGTTCGGCGCCATTGCCAGTTTCCTGTTTCTGATGGCTGGCGCAAGCCGTCTGGCCCGCTTCAACATCAGTAGCAATCCGCAGCCCTCGAATCCCGGACGCCCCGGCAAGAAATATTTTGTCGGGATGCCCATTCCGGCCGGTGCCGGCGTGATCGCCGCCGTGGTGCATTTTTCCCGCGGCGAACCGATCGCATCCTGGTGGACATCCCTGGTGTGGATGCTGTTGGTTGTGGCCATCGGTTATCTGATGGTAAGTACCTGGCGCTTTTACAGCTTCAAGGACATTGATTTCCGCTCCCGCCAGCCCTTCCAACTGATAATCCTCTTTGGCGCGCTGTTCGCAGCCATCCGTTTCTACTCGGAGTGGGTATTATTTCTGATTGCGCTGCTCTACGTATTTTCCGGTGTGTTCTGGCGCTTGAAGTGGATCTTCCGTCGCAAGAGTGATCCCCCGCCGCCTCCGACCTATACCGAGGCGCCGCAAGCTTCATGAGTTCTAATTTCAAATCCGTCGCGCCGGCGCATACTGATCCGGTGCGGGCCGCAGGCCTTTACCGGCTGGCCATTGTGGGCGCAGGCACGCTCAGAGGCAAAGAGGTCGCCGAAGTGCTGAGCGACCGCAATTTTCCGTCGCAGGATATCAAGCTGCTCGATGACAACGATTCCCTCGGCAAGCTGGAGACTGTAGGCGACGAGGTTTCGTTTATTCAGAGCGTACGGGCGGAGCAATTCGAGAAAATCGATTTCACTTTTTTTGCCTGCGACCAGGAGACAACACGCCAGAACTGGAAGAAGGCACTGGCGGCAGGCAGCGCGCTCGTCGATCTCTCATACGCGCTCGAAGACGAACCGGGCGCGGATGTGAAATCGCCGTGGATTCAGCGCTTGCTGGGCCAGGCCCTGACTCCGGAGTTGCAGCCCGGACCGGCGGTCGTCGCGCATCCCGCTGCGGTGGTGCTGGCGTTGCTCTTGTTGCGGATTCAGAAGACTTCCGCCATCAAACGAGTCGTGGCTACCGTCTTCGAACCGGCTTCAGAGCATGGGCAGAAAGGCATGGACGAACTTCACGAGCAAACCGTGAATCTCCTCTCTTTCCAGCCGTTGCCGAAAAAAATATTTGACGTCCAGGTGGCCTTCAACATGGTGGCACGTTACGGAGAACAATCGGCGCAGGCTTTGGCCACCGTAGAGCGCCGCGTGCTCAAGCACTACACCAAGATCGCCGGCAAGGACGCGCCTCCGGTTTCGCTTCTGATGCTGCAGGCGCCAATCTTCCATGGATACGCATTTACCCTGCATGTCGAGATGGAAAATCCGGTAGAGATCGAAGGCGTTTCCAAGGCGCTCACCGGAGAGCACGTGAGCATTACGGGTATGGCGGAGGAGTCTCCGAGCAACGTAAATGCTGCGGGGCAAGGCGATGTCCTGGTTTCGGTCCAGCCCGACATGAATCAGCCCAACGGGCTGTGGCTGTGGGCCTCCGCGGACAACCTGCGCATCGCCGCCACCACTGCCGTCGAATGCGCGGAAAATATGGCCGCCAGCCGTCCCAAAGGAAAGATTCAATGAAAAGGTTGGCTCGTGTGGCCGCGGGCGACTCGCCCGCGAAAGGCCGGAGAGCGAGCCTTCAGTTTGCCTTCCGGTCAATATTGGGTTTGACCTTGCTCATCACCACGGCCTGCGGATATCACACCGCCGGCCACGCCGTGACTCTCCCGGCAAACGTCCAAACCATTGCCATCCCGGCGTTCGTCAATCGGACGCAGACCTATAAAATCGAGCAGCGCCTGACCGCCGCCGTGGTGCAGGAGATGATCACGCGCACGCACTATCACGTTCTGAACGAAGCCGACGATTCCGCCGACGCGACACTACGGGGTACCGTGATCAGCACTTCGACCTCGCCGTTGACCTACGACTCGCAGACTGGACGGGCATCGAGCGCCCTTGTGGTCGTGACCGTGAAAGTGACGCTCACCGATAGCCACGGTAAGGTGCTTTACGAAAATCCTTCATATCTTTTTCGCGAGGAGTATCAGGTGTCGCGCGAACTCTCCAGTTTCTTTGAAGAAGATTCGCCCGCGCTGGAACGACTGTCGCGCGAGTTTGCGCGCACGCTGGTGAGCAACGTTCTGGAGGGTTTTTGATGCGGGCATTCGCCCAGGCCGACCGCTTCGTCTCCGAGGTAGAAGCCCGGAAGCTGCGGCCCGCTTACGTTTTCGTGGGCGACGAAGTGTTCTTTCGCAAGCGCTGCCGCGAAGCCATCCTGAAACATCTGGTGCCAGCCGACATGCGCGACTTTAGCCTCTTTGACTTCGACCTCGCAGACACCGATCTGGCGGAAGTCCTCGATCGCGCCCGCACGCCTTCGCTGATGGCTCCGTTTCAAGTGTTTTTCGTCCGTGGAGTCAAGGCCCTGTTCGGGCGGGGATCGAACGAAGAAAAACTGGCAGCAATCGAGTCCTACTGCAAAGATCCCAATCCGGATGCAGTCCTGATTTTTGTAGCGGACCACATTAGTATCCCGGCCGACGCCCGCCGCATGGAGATGACCGACAAGGAGCGCTACGAGCGCATCCGCGAAACTCTGGGCGCTTACTGCGCCATCGTCGAACTGGCGCGGGTCGAGGAGAGCGAGGCGGTCCGCTGGATCGCAGAATATGGCAGTATCCGCGACGTGAAAATTGACGCCGACGCCGCCCGCGAACTGGTAGACGCTCTCGGCGGCGACATGATGATGGTCTCCAATGAACTGGAGAAGCTGATCCTCTACGTGGGCGAGAAGAAACGCATCACTCTGGGTGATGTAGAGACGATGGTGCTGGCCGCGAAACAGCGGTCGCTCTACGAGTTGACCGACGCAATTTCCTCGAAAGACCGTGTGCGGGCCCTGCAGATGCTGCACGCCATCCTGAGCACCGGCGACGGCGACGACGCTGCCATCGGACATCTTTACATGCTGGCCAAAACATTCCGCCAGATGCTTGTAATCCTGGAACGCAACGTGCGCGACCAGCGCATGCTGTGGGCCGCGCTGTGGCAGGGCTTTCGAGTCCCGCCATTCGCCGCGGACGACATCATCAGGCAAGCCCGCCGCTATAAATCAAAACGCGAACTCACGCGCGCCATCCGGCTGGTGGCCAAGACTGACCTCGCCCTGCGATCCAATCCTCCCACCAAACGATTCGTGCTGGAAAAATTGATTCTCGATCTCACTGCCGAGGTCAAGCCCGAGATTCCCGGATGGTTGCAGGAAGAGCTTCCCGTCTAGGAGTGGAAGCATGACTCTGAAGGAAATTTTCCGTCTCCTGGTCATCATTCCCTGGGTCGTATTCTTAGTCTACTGGCTCATTGGCGCCATCAAGACTCGCGCCACGCGGCAACAAGAATCCTTCGCTTCGCGCTACACAGTTCTGCTGATCGAGACGGTCGGCTACGTTCTGCTTTTCCGCAATTCATCTGGAATTGGATTTCTCGGAAGCCGAGTCGTCCCGCGCAACCTGGTGGGCCCGATTGTCGGCTCGATTTACATATGGATGGGAATCGGGCTGGCGATCTGGGCACGCTATCACCTGGCGGCGTACTGGAGCGCGCGGGTCACGATCAAAGAGGACCATCAACTCATCCGCAGTGGACCGTATGCGCGCCTGCGCCATCCAATCTATACCGGCTTGATCCTTGCGGCGATTGGCTCTGCGATGGTCATCGACAGGTGGCGATGCGTCCTGGGAGTGTGCCTGGTAGCGGCGGGATACTGCTTTAAAGCGAAGAAGGAAGAATCAATGCTGACCCAACAATTCGGCGAGGCTTTCCGTGAGCACCAGAAACACACAGGTTTTCTGATCCCACGCTTCCGGTAAACACACGCTGACCCATTACCGAGACTATTCGCAGAAGGAATTTACTGAAAGGTGAGAGCTGACAGCTGAGAGCTACTTCAGCGCATTCACCCGCGCGTTCAGACGGGACTTATAGCGCGACGCGGTGTTCTCGTGAATTACGCCCTTCTGGATAGCCTTATCGAGGGCGGAGACAGTCTGCCGGAAAACCACCTCAGCGGCGGCCTTGTCGCCTTTGGCCATGGCTTCACGCAGCTCTCGCAGGGCGCCACGGAGGCGGGAAGTGTTGGCGCGGTTGCGCGCGGTCCGAGTTTCGGTCTGACGAGCGCGTTTCAGCGCCGAAAAATGATTTGCCATGTCTGATTCGTTACCTTCGTTTCTATGGAGAGGTGTTCCGGGTGCTCCCGAATAGACTATTTTACGGGAGTAAGTCCTACGTGGTCAAACGAAAGCGCCCAAACCCTTATGCCGGATGCCCTCGAGCGTCTGAAAATCCTGCTCAGCTCCTCTACGCCCATCGTGGTCATGGAAACCGTGGAAGAGATGCGTGCGGTGCGCCTGGTCAGGGCGGCATGCTCGTCACTGAACCTCGCGACCTTCGAGTGGAGCATTGCCAGCGGCCTGGTGCGCTGCGGCAGCGATGTGGGTGAGGTAGTCCCCGAACCGGCTTATGCAACCGGAGGAGGCGGCCATGACCAGTCGGGCGCCCAGGCCCTCTATAACAGCAAGGAACCTGCCCAGGCGCTCAGCAACCTGGAAGCAATGTCACTCGAAGCTGCCTTTGTTCTCAAGGACTTCCATCGCCATATGGACGACCCGGTGGTTGTGCGCCGGCTGCGAGACGTAGGCCAGAAGTTTTCCGCCAATCGCCGTACCGTCGTCATAACAGCACCGTCGATCACCATTCCGGCCGAACTCGGCAGCCTGGTCGAATTTCTCGAACTGCCGTTGCCGGACAAACTGCGCCTGCGCCAAATCATCGACGAGATGACTGTCCGGGTAGGAAAAACGCGGACCCTGAAGCGCAGCCTGGATGCTGCGGGTCTCGATACCATGGCCAACAATCTGCGCGGCCTCACCGAAGAAGAAGCGGAACGCGCCGCATCACAGGCAATTGTGACCAGGTATGGCGTCACGGCTGAAACCGTTACTGATGTCCTGGAGGCCAAAAAAGACCAGCTACGGCACTCAGGAATGCTGGAGTTCATTGACGCCTCGGAAAATCTGACGAGCGTCGGCGGCCTGGACAATCTCAAGCGGTGGCTGGCCCAGCGCCGTGGCACGTGGGAGGATGCTGCTCGCGATTTCGGCCTGGAGCCACCGCGCGGAGCCATCATTCTTGGAGTTCAGGGCTGCGGCAAAAGTATGTGCGCCCGCGCTATTGCGGGGGAGTGGAAACTCCCGCTGGTGAAGTTTGACACTGCCGCCATCTTCGACAAGTACATCGGCGAAACCGAGAAGCGAATACAGAGAGTATTCCGCGTCGCCGAAGGCCTTGCCCCGTGCGTCTTCTGGATCGACGAACTGGAAAAGGTTTTCGCCGGCAGCGGACCAGATTCGGCTTCGGTCGATGCCGGAGTGTCATCGCGCATCCTGGCTGCTTTCCTCTCCTGGATGCAGGATCGTAAAGCCCCGGTTTTCGTGGCCGCTACTTGTAACGACGTGACCGCGCTGCCTCCCGAACTGATCCGAAAGGGACGCTTTGACGAATTATTCTTCGTCGACTTGCCTAACCAGACCGAGCGCAAGCAAATCGTCGCCATTCACTTGCAGCGGCGCAAACGCAATCCCGCAGACTTCGATCTTGATCGAATCGCCATGGCCGCAAAAGGATTCTCCGGAGCCGAGATTGAAGCCGCGCTGCAGACTGCACTCTACGCTGCATTCTCCAACAAGCAACCGGTGAACACGCAAAGCCTGCTGGATGCACTCAAAGCGACGGTACCGCTGTCAGTGACCCGATCCGAGGAAATTGAGGAATTGCGAGCTTGGGCGAGGCAAAGGGCAGTGCCGGCATCGATAGCTGACGCCAAAGGCGAGAGTGCTTAGGTAGCACCGGCCACGTAGTCTGTTACTACATCAGCAAACTCCGCAGCACGGCCACTTCAGATTCGATCCCCGTATGTATCGCAGGATCCGCGTCCGGCGCGAATAGCGCAGAATGATTCGTCGGCAGATTCGTTCCCGACGCTTTTGTTTCGGCATACTTTGCCGGGTCCGCACCGCCCAGGCTGAAGTAGAACGACGGTACGCCCTGCGCCGTGATAAAAGAAAAATCCTCTGACGCCATCCCCGGATCTTCGACCACCACATTGTCTTTACCCAGCGCCGATTCAAGCACGCCCTGCATTCGCTGCGCCAGGGCCGGATCGTTGTAAACGGCATCCGTAGCCTCGAGGTGTTCAATCTTAGGCTCTTGCGTCGCGCCCGCAGCCTCGGCTTCGGCCTTTGTAATGCGCTCGATGGCTGCCAGCACATGCTTGCGAACTTCGGGTTTGTAGCTGCGTACCGTGAGCCCGAGCTCGGCGTGTTCAGGAATGATGTTGTTCTTGGTGCCGGCCTGAATGTATCCAACCGTCAGAACGGCGACTTCACCCGGTTTTACTTCGCGGGCGACGATGGTTTGAAGCGTGACGATAAGCCGCGCTGCGATCACGATTGGATCAATCGTGCTATTGGGCATGGAGCCGTGTCCGCCCTTGCCATAGATCGTAATTCGAAGTGAATCCGCGTTTGAGAAGCGGTAGGCGGGACCGACACCAACTTTGCCGGCTGGAAGATTGTTGCCGACGTGTAACGCGAGCGCGATGTCAGGTTTGGGGAAGCGGGTCAGGAGGCCGTCTTCGATCATTCGCTTCGCACCGGAGATAGTCTCCTCGGCTGGCTGGCCAATCAGGATCAGAGTGCCGTGCCACGTGTTCTTGCTGTGGGCCATGATCGCGGCCGCCCCAAACAGCGATGCCATGTGGACGTCGTGACCACAGGCGTGCAT
>Ga0157374_10002104_pt1 | contig 16739 bp, 16 predicted proteins | sample M25metaG_FD_115308 | JGI IMG/M metagenome (GOLD analysis project Ga0157374, IMG submission 115308) | Miscanthus rhizosphere microbial communities from Kellogg Biological Station, Michigan, USA - M2-5 metaG | ecosystem: Host-associated > Plants > Roots > Rhizosphere > Soil | place: USA: Michigan...
CTATCAAACCGGGCCTGGTCTTCGGCGGACAAGCCCCCTTGCCAGCGATCGTGGCAGCTGCCGCAGCCCCGGTTGGGACGCCGGTCGTCATCGGAACGCTGGTTCCGCGCGACAGAAGACAGGGGCAAAAGCACACAGACCGCGACCACGAAAACTCTGAGGAAATTTTCCATCGTACTCCTCCTGGAAAATCGGCGGCGGGCCCGGGCGAAGTGCCCTCCGTAGAAGGGCGACCGATTGCGGATTCGGCTGATGAAATCAGCGGCAATGGCCCGCGAACCACTTGGTCTGAGCAAGCCCGCTTCCTCAAGAAGGTAGATAGGCCGTCTGGTTTGGCGGATAAACTGCTTTTCTTGAGCCGTTTATAGAATGGCGTACTTCGCGGCGAAATACTGAGCAGTATGGCTCACTCCCGGGCCCTCCCGCTCAGGCTCACTACGCGGTCGCCTATGCCAAATGGCGGCGACTTGCCACTCTTGGACTAAAATATGATCAATGAGTCCGGCTTCCGCAAAAAATAAGAAGGATCGCGCGTTCGATCCCAACACTTTCCTTGCCACTATTGGCGAAGGGAGGAGGATGGTGGCGGTCCCGAAAAAGCAAACCATCTTTGCACAAGGCGACGAGACGGATGCCGTCTTCTATGTTCAGAAAGGTAAGGTGCGACTCACGGTGGTCTCCAAGACCGGCAAGGAGGCAACGATCGGCATAGTGAGCGAGGGCAATTTTTTTGGCGAAGCCGCGTTGGCGGGTCAGGTCCGCCGCATGGGATCCGCTGCCGCTATGACCGATTGCGATCTTATGCGGATCGACAAAAAGGCGATGATGTCGGCACTACACGGCGAACGTGCATTTTCCGATTTGTTTGTCGGCTATTTGCTGGCGCGGAACATCCGTTATGAAGAGGACTTAGTCGACCAACTGTTTAATTCCAGCGAAAAAAGACTGGCCCGCGTCCTCTTGTTGCTCGCTCGTTTCGGCAAGGAAGGCGCGCCCGAAGCCGTGGTGCCAAAAATCAACCAGGAGACGCTGGCCGAAATGGTCGGTACGACTCGTTCGCGAGTCAGCTTCTTCATGAATCGGTTCAGGAAATTGGGTTTCATTCACTACAACGGTGGGCTACAAGTCCACAGCTCGCTGCTTAATGTAGTTCTGCACGATTGAGTTCCTGCAATTGAAAACGGCGGAAACGCATCGCAGCAATATCATGATCACGCTCAGGCTTCATTCCACCGTCGAGCTGGTGTTGTATGCGGTGCGGAATGAAATCGTCCATGTGCAACTACCCTCGTTTGTTTTTGCGAGATTATCCCCATTCCGGATGCTCAGCGAATTGTCAGTAGCACAGAGGATCTCGCACTGGGGTAACTTACTCCGGGACAGCCTGGCAATCCGCGATCAGATCACGGGCGATCTAACGAAGGGATACGCCGCGGTCCCTTCAGAAATACGGCCACTTTTGTCCAAGCTCCGGACTGCGAAGCATTGAGGACGACCAAGCCGGAACAACGTGGCAATGATCTTAGCGTCGTCAGCTGTTGGTCACGGTGCCGGAATAGAAAACGGGATTGTCGTCGAAACGCGTGCACCCCGGCTAGTCACTAAACAAGACGCGCAGGCGGGAAAACCCGCTTCGTGATTTACAGCAACTAGACCAAGGGTTTAACCCCAGCTCGCAGCAGCCACTTGGGTAAACCTGGGCCTCGTCATGGCGGAGGTGACGTCAAGCTGCTTGTGTAAATAGCTTGAGGGTGCGGGATTTCCACTCCAGGTTGAATCGCTGGAAGATGGAGTAGATGATGCGGTCCACGCTTTCCACATTCACAAAGCACACCATGGGCCGAGTGCGGCGGCGTACCTCGACGAAGCAGCGCTCGATCACGTGGTGGTGCGCAATTTGCGCCACAGGTGACGAAGGGGAAAGCAAAGAACGACAGCAGCTCAGCTAAGTCTCGTGCCAGCCGTTTCACCATGCCGGGATAGGTGCGTTGCCAGCGGGCGCGGAATCTGCGGAACGCACTTTCAGCCTGAGATCGACTTTCGGCTCGGTAGATGGCCTGGGCTCCGGCCTTAATCTCGTCGTAGTCGCATTTCCGTGCCTTCTCCAGAATGTTACGCATCTTGTGCACCCAGCAGCGCTGATGCCGTACCCGCGGATAGACAGTGCGAATCGCCGTTGCCAAACCAGCACAACCGTCGGTGAGGATTAACCGCAGCGCTCGGCCTTCTAGCCCGCGCCGATACAGATCCCCCAGCAGTGCTTCCCAATCCGCTTACCCCTCGCCCTGGCTGCGCAGAAAGGCCAGCAAGTGCCGGCTGGCCGTCTTGCCGGATGCCATACGCCACCAGCATTTGCACTGGCTTGCGTCCCGTCGGCCGCCGTACCCGTAGGCTCACCCCGTCCAGAAACAAATACACGTAGTCGTCACTCAACCCCGCCTGGTGAAACTGACGCACCGCCTCGTCCAGATCCCGTGTCAACTTCGACACCGTCTGCGCACTCACCGTTTCTCCGGTGATCGTGGCCACCACCCGTCCCCCATGCCGGGTGGAAATCCCCCGCAAAAACGCTTCCCGATCAACAAGGAAACTTCTTCCGCCCGGCGCTGAAAGCGTCTCAGCCCCACCGGTAGAAAACTCTTTTTCCAGGTGCGCGCAATGCGCAACCGAATCGTCCCGAAGCGAGTCACAAAATCTCGTTCGTAGTAGCCGTTGCGGTACTGCTTCCGCTTCCCCCGTCGCCGCTCATATGGTGCCCAGCCGGAGAACCGGTCGCGTTGCCGCTCCGATTCCAGCTCGAAAAACTTCTGCCACGCCTGACGCGTCTGCCCGTACAGATCTCCCCAGAAACTCTCCTTCAGTTCGCTCAGAAAATGTTGGAAATGCTCGTCAATCGGGATTATCTTCGCCATTGGGTGTAGGTCTCCTTTTTAGGAATGGCTTTTGCTTGCCAGGCAAAGCCAACTTACGCCCTTGTATCTTCCTTGCATCTCCCCGATTCATTCAGTCCGTGCTACCTGGAAAGCAGATCGGGTTTTCGGCGGGAGGCCGATTACACCCTGAGGCGCTGTTGTTGCAGCCTGGGCAAGAGATAGGCCCCCCGCCCTTCTTTCTGACGCCGTGGAGAATCCTAGGCCAATATGAGCCTGCATTCACAAGGTCGGCGAGAGAGGTTGCTCAGGGTCGGGGAGCCGAGCCCCAGTCTAATCCAAGTCTCGAGGAGTCAGATGAAAAAGCATGCTAAGCCTGATGTGGGTGTTTTCGCTGGCATCGACGTAAGCGCGCGCCAGATCAGCGTTGCCCGCCTTCAACGTGGAGAAGAGAACCCGGCGTTCACCACTTTTGCCAATAGTGCCTCTGGACATACGGCGCTTGTCGCCTTCTTGTTGCATGCAGGCGATGGTTTGCGCGTTTGCTTAGAAGCGAGCGGCAACTACAGCCTCGACGTGGCCCTAATGTTGCATGCTCATCGGCAAGTAGAGGTCAGCGTCATCAATCCGCGTCGTGCTCGCCGCTTTGCGGAATCTCTAGGTGAGCGCAGCAAGACCGATCCCGTCGATGCCTACGTGCTTTGCCAATATGCCGCGCGCATGCCTTGGGAGTCTTGGCAGCCCCCAGTTCGACCGCCTTGCGGTTGCGCGCCATCACGCGTGCCATTGAAAGCCTAGGCGTGATGCACACGCAAGAGAACAATCGGGCCCATGCTTTGAGCAGCAGCCAGGCTCTTCCGGCATTGGTGCTGCGGGAGAGGCAACGTCATCAACACTATCTTGAGCATCGCATAAAGCAGCTGCGCCGCGAAGCTTGCCGTCTCATTGCACGCGATCCCGAACTGGACCGCTATTACCGACTGATGTTGACGGTTCCCGGTATTGCCCAAACCAGTGCCTTGCAGATTTTGGGGGAGTTGGCCGTGCTCTCGGAAACCTCGGATGCTCGTCAGTGGGTAGCTTTCAGCGGACTCGACCCTTGTCATTTCAGTTCTGGTACTTCAGTGGAAAAACGTCCGCGGATCAGCCGAGGCGGCAGCCGTTATTTGCGCCATGCGCTGTACATGTTGTCCGGTGTGATTCGTCCGTTCGCTGAGAGAACTACCGGGCAGTACCGAATGCCGGCATCAGTACGGACTCGCTTGGTGACGTTGCATTGCCGATTCATTGGTGATCCTTCCTGATTCTAGTATCAGTGTAGGTATCACCGGCACGTAAGTGCTAGATAACAAAGGTAATGGCGGAGAGGGAGGGATTCGAACCCCCGATACCCGTTAAGGTATGTCCGCTTTCGAGGCGGATCGTTTCAACCACTCACGCACCTCTCCGGAAACGGCACCTTGCGTTTGGTACGCAACCCCTCCCGAGAAATCAGTTCGGCTAAGGGTTGGAAGTTGGCGTGACTCGCTTAGCGCTTACTTCTAAAGAAGTCCTGCAAGACCTCCGCGCAATGCCCCGCCAGAACACCTCCAAGAACCTCGATTTTATGGTTCATCGCTGGGTGGTTCAGCCCGTGCATGACCGAGTGAACCGCTCCGGCTTTGGGGTCGTCCGCGCCGTAAACCAGCCGTCGAACTCGCGCGTGAACCAAGGCTCCCGCGCACATAGCGCACGGTTCAATTGTAACAAACAGGTCACAATCCACCAGGCGGTGATTGCCAAGGGCTGCCCCAGCTTCACGGAGTGCCAAAACTTCCGCGTGCGCAGTTGGATCCTGATCGCATATATTGCGATTCCAGCCGCGGCCAACGATTGCCCCCCTTGATACGACGATTGCACCTACGGGAACTTCGCCCATCTCGAGGGCCCGCTGTGCACAGCGAAGGGCCTCTGCCATCCAGAGTTCATCGTTATGGTTGTCAACGGGATCTCCCACCGGCGATATTGTAATTGAGCAGCACGTTGGCTCTTATCCCCGAGGTGAGCTGGTGTCAGTTTCGCTCGGCAAGCAACTCTTCTAACTCCTCAAGGGATTGCACACGCGGAAGGCCCTTCAGGGCATAAGATCCCGAAACATCGAACAACACACACTGCATGCCAACCGCGGTTGCCCCTAGATAATCAATACAGTAGACATCGCCCGTGTAGAGACCTTGCTCCGGCTTTACACCCAAGCTTTCAAGCGCTGCCTCGAAAATCGCAGGATGCGGTTTTTCTTGGCCCACGATCCCTGAGTCGGTGATGGTTTCAAAGCAGTTAGCGATTCCGCAGTGCGCCAGGATCTCGGCGATCTTGCCATCAGCGTTGGAGATCACGGCAAGCCGATACCGCGCACGCAGTCGGAGTAGTGCTTCGCGCGTACCGGGCCGAATATCACACCAATTGGAGGACATTTGGGTTCGCGCCACCAGATCTTCGCACGTGCTTTTGTCGGGAATGCCGAGCTCCCGTAACAGACGCGTATAGAACATCCACCAGAAGCCGTGGTCAACCGCAGAATGGCTCTCAACCAAAGCGTCAAACTCCTGCTTTGTCTCCCGCTCAATCTTTTGCAGCAACTGTTCGGAAGGGAAGACCTGACGCGAGTGTAAGGAATGCAACATCTTGTTGCGATTGGGGAAAAGCAACGTGTTGCCCACATCAAAAAAGATTGCTTCGATGGACATGAGAAGAGTGTACCTGTCGACCAGGCGTCATGAGCGTGGAGTCCTTGAACCAGTGGATCACCGAACACCCCAAAACCGGGTTGTTCATTCAATGACGCAACCGCCGGATTCGATTCCCGTTCGCCTGTCCCACAAACCCGAACTTGATTTATGATTTGTCCGTGACCAAGAAAAACACTTTCGATCTGACTTGCCCCTGCTGCAGCGCAGTGTTGAAGGTCGATTCGGAGACCGAGTCGGTGATTTCGCACGTCGCTCCGGTAAGGCCGAAAATGTTCAACGACCTCGACGAAGCCGCGAAGGCCATGAAGGAGCAGGACAGCCGCCGAGACTCAATTTTCCGGCAATCGATTGAAGCGCAGAAGCATGCTTCCGACGTACTGGAGAAGAAGTTCCAGGAAGCCCTGCGTAAGGCCAAGGAATCCCCCGATACGGGGAAGCCCATTCGCGATTTCGATTTGGACTAATACTGACGGAGGGTTGTGATGGCCGAACCAACTTATGATGAGCTCAAAGCACGTCTCGCCGAACTGGAAAAGCAGCAGGGAACTCGGCGCACTGGGAGTCTTGAATTCCGGGTCGGCGAAAAAGGGGGCGTAAGCGTCTATGGGCTCGGCCGGTTTCCCGTCACTCTTTATTATGAGCAGTGGACCCGACTGCTTGACGCTGGAGACAAGCTCCGCGAGTTCCTGGAAGAGAATAAGTCTAAGCTGAAGTTGAAGGACCAGTCCTAGGCACTGATCAACACACCCTTACGCAGTCGACACCGAGCAACGACGCAACCTTTCTCAGTCGGCTGCTGATGTGGCCAACCCCCACAGCACAATGATGTGCTGGTCCATGCGCGTTCCAGTGCGAAATGAAGTCTCTTGCACCAATGGGAAAACGGTAGCGGCTATTCGTATTCCCGATCTCAAGAATTGGCCCAGGCAGGGACTCGCCTTCTGCCGTGAGGAAGGCGATGTTCCCATCGCCTTTTTCTACGATAGAAAGTAGGGTTACCGGGCCGTGTCTCACCGACATTTCTACCGAAAGCCCGTGTCCAACCTTGCCGTGATAAACCTGCAACGGTCTCACTTTGGTCTTTCCCTCAGCGATGGCGATGTGGCCCGGGCCATCGTGTCCCATGAGAACTACATCGTCCTTGTAGTCGACGGCGTAGTATTCGGTGAACGAACCCCCCGCACCGAGTGAATCGAGAATCTTCATCGCCTGCACATTTTTGACCTCGTACTCGCCGGCCACCGGAATGCCACGGGCGGTGAGCAGACTGTTGCCCAAAATTATCGAGTTGACTGCGTCCTCGTTTTCGGCGTTTCCCGTGCCCTGATAGTAGTAGGCAAGCGATCCAAGGTTGTGCAGCTCAACCAATCGATCGAGGGCGACGGATGTTTTCGCAGCGCGAGCAAGTTCTTGTTCTGAACAGTCGGGCTGCACATCCATGGTCGCGCGAATCTCGGCAACTCGCGCCTCAATCTCCACGTTGGAGACTTGGCGGCGCAGGTTGGCAAGTTCTTCCACTTCCAGAATCTCGATATGTCCACCAAAAGTCGAGCACTGTAAGGTGAGATCGGAATAAATATCCAGCATGCCTCCGTAGTAATGCCCCATCAATCCCAGCCGGTTGTGTTCCATGATGTGGACCACGCGGGCCGCATCGATCCAATCGTCAATCTCATTAAAGGCTCCCGGGTCATCGGCAAGAGTGCCAGTGACTTGAAAAAAGGGAATGCGGCAGCGTCGAAAAACGTTGGCGATCTCAGGTATCGAACAGGCCTGACAATTCGCCAACCACTCAGCAGTCATTCGCGTGCGATCCCCCGTGCGATTGAAGGAGGCATAGTCGATTGCTGCCGATGGCGACAGATTCAGAACGATGACTGGTACCCGCGCGCGCCTTACAACCGGCAGCACCGTGGCCGAGAGGGCATAGGTGGTCACATAAAGAAAGATGATGTCGATGTCCTCGCGCCGGAACTGATGGCCGGCTGCAATTGCCTTCTCCGGACTGTCGATCAAGCCCAGATTGACGACCTGAACTCCCGGACGTTCCAGGCGCCTGGCAAGCTGCTCGATATAACCAGTGAGTCTTTCGTGCAGCCCTTCGAACTGGGGCCAGTAAGCCTCCAGTCCGATGCCGAAAAGACCAATTCGGAGACTATGGTTCTGGTGAAGTTCTGGCATGGGTCGCGTCGTGGCGGATGATCCCACTCGGCTGGCGCTCGAGTCAAGCGCCTACCGTCGCCATATCGCACGCGCCGCCGCTCACGACGTTGCTGGGTTTCGCATTGTGCAACAGTGCACTAAAGCAGGGCCTTTGTATTGCGACCTAAGTGTCCCGAATTTATGCTTTTGCGTTCGGTGGGAGGCGCGACTTATGCATACTCGTCGGTCCCTTTTTGCGTTTTCAGTTTTGCTCTTCGTTGGTCTGGTTACGGCGACCGCGCAGGTGAAGATTCAGCCTGACTGGACGAAAGTGCAGCGAACCTCCCAGACCTCCACCACCCTGCAGGTGGTCGTAAATCCTCCCCTCCGCCGCGGCACTCCGGTTCACGACAATGCATACAGGGCGGTGCGCGAGTTAGGGGCGGACTACGTTCGCTACGTTCCCTGGTTGCCCTATCCCAAGCTCGCTGTTGCGGAACTTGAACCGCCCAAAGATGGCAAGACATCATGGGATTTCTCGCTCATCGACCCCATGACAATTGACCTTCTTGAAGCGACGAAGGGGCATTCCGCCATTCTGAACTTCAGCACCATCCCACAGTGGATGTGGAAGACCGAAAAGCCGGTACCGTATCCCGCCGATCCCAACCAGGTCACGTGGGAATACACGCAAGGCACGGAACCGCGCGATCCCTCGTTCCAGGAAGTCGCCGACTACTATGCGCGCCTGCTGTCCTGGTACACCAAAGGTGGTTTTACGGATGAGTTCGGCAAAAGGCATGAATCCGGCTATCACTACTCGATTCCGTACTGGGAGGTGTTGAACGAGGTTGAGTTTGAACACCACATGTCGCCGGAAACATACACACACTTGTACGATGCAGTCGTTACCGCGATGCGAAAAGTTGACCCGAACCTTAAGTTCGTTGGCATGGCGCTGGCCATGCCTTCCCAACGCCCAGACTTCTTCGAGTATTTTCTCGATCCCAAGAATCATCAGCCGGGAATCCCGCTGGACTTCATTTCCTATCACTTTTATGCAGTACCCACGCCTGACCAGACTCCAGAAATTCAGGGATACACGTTTTTCGCCCAGGCTGAGGGCTTCCTGAATACCGTGCGTTACGTGGAGACAATTCGCAAGCGCCTCTCCCCCGCTACCCGTACCACCATCGATGAGATCGGCGCGATCTCTGCCGAGGACCTCGTGCAGGGCGAGCCCGGGCATCAAACCAAGCCGATCCCAAATTCCTACTGGAACCTGACCGGTGCTATGTACGCCTATCTTCTCGGAGAACTAACCCGCCTCGGGATCGATGTTGCCGGTGAGTCGCAACTGGTGGGATATCCCACGCAGTTCCCCTCGGTTTCGATGGTGGATTGGAACGATGGCAATCCGAACCCACGCTTTCGCGTGCTGGAGTTGTTGCATTCCAACTTCGGACCGGGAGACAAAATTATGGAAGCAAGCAGCGCGTCCTCGCCAAATCCCTTTGTCTATGCCATGCCGGTCGTCACCCGAGACGGCAAGAAGCGAATTCTGTTGGTGAACAAAAGCCAACGCCAAATGGAGGTCCAAGTTTCAGGCGCCAGCGGCGGGGTACTGGAATACGTAGACCAGACGACAGGGTTCGGTGCGGCCAAAAAAGTTACGCTGAACTCGGAAACGGTAAATCTCGGTGGCTTCCGCATCGCCGCGATCACCATTCCATAGGGTGGACACCAAAAATTCCTTCCTTACTCCCTTCGGAGCATTTCCTTTGTGCGATTTCCCTTGTTAACATTGAATATTCATGATTCTGGCCGGGGACATCGGGGGTACCAAATGCACGCTGGCTGTTTTTGAGGATTGCGGAGGGGAATTGCGTCAGCTGTTCCGCTCCTCGGTGCCAACGCGCAATAGTGATAGCTTAGGGGCAATCCTCGAACAATTCGTCCAGGATGCGGGCGGAGCGGGCGTTCCTGTTGACGACGGCGTCAGGTGCGCGGGCTTCGGGGTTGCAGGCACCCTGGTGGGCGATAGGGTTGTCAGCAGCAATTTGCCCTGGCCAGTGGAGCGGCACGCAATTGCCGAAGCGCTAAGATTGCATGACTCGAAGGTCACACTGGTAAACGACCTGGTTGCTTCGGCGAGCAGTCTCACCCACCTGGAGAGTAATGATCTTTTGCAGCTCAACGAAGGCCAGCGGCAGCCCCTGGCGCCGATGGCATTTATTGCCGCCGGAACCGGGTTGGGTGAAGCCATTCTCTTCTGGGACGGTGAGCGCTACAAAGTTTCCCCGAGCGAAGCCGGACTCACCGACTTTGCTCCACGCAACGACCGCGAATTTCTGCTGCTGCAGTCGATGCGACACCGCATGCCCCGAGTCTGCACGGAAGAGATTATTTCAGGCCGTGGATTCCGCCTGATTCATCAGATCATCTTCCCCGGAGTGCAACACGCCTTTTTCGATGAAGCCGAGGTTGACCCAGCAGCGAAGATCACGCAAAACGCCCTGGTAGGTTCGTGCGACGCCTGCGTGGCGACGGTTCAGATGTGGATCGAAACCTACGGCGCGGAGGCAGGGAATATGGCGCTGCGGGTACTGCCCTTCGGAGGCGTCTACATCGCCGGCGGAATTGCGCTCAAGATCCTTCCAAAGTTGAAAGACGGGAGCTTTGTGCGCGCGTTCAGCGACAAGATTCAGCTGAGCAGCCAGTTGGCCAAGATTCCCATCTATCTCGTCCTGAACGAAGACGCGCCTGTGCTAGGAGCGGCCTATGAGGCTATGGCTCGCACCAAAGCAACAACCTTGGCAACCGACTCGTAGGGAATTCCGAAAGCGCCTATTGCTGGCGGGGAGAGTTTGCTGCCGGACGCATCTCATTTTCGCCTTCATGCACGACGTAGAAATGATCCACCGGTAGGTCACGAAACCTTTGGCTCTGCCCGCTCGGCCAGGTAATTTCGATGCTCTCCACGCTCTGCGCCCGCCCCACACCGAAGTTGGCGAGCAGATCACTTTGCGACAGATAACTTCCACCGCCCGCAATCTCTCGGATTTGAGTGGTTCCTCCGCTCCTGATACGGATGCGCGCGCCCATGGCGTCGCGATTACTCTTGGTTCCAACCAGCTTGAAATTTACGAAATGATTGCCATTGCCGCCGTTCCGCAATAGAAGCGGCGGGTCGCCATTGTTGGCAACCAGGACGTCCACGAATCCATCATTGTCAAAATCGGCGAAGGCAACGCCTCTACCCACGCGGGGCGGCAGCTCGGCGATGCCCGCGAGGGTTCCGGTTTCAAGAAACCTTCGGCCACCCTCGTTGTGGAACAGGGAATTTACCTGCTTGTAGTGCGTTCCGGGAGACGCTTGTTCGATTTCCGGATAAACATGGCCGTTGGCGATGAACAGATCAAGCCAGCCGTCGTTGTCATAGTCGAAGAACCCGCCGCCGAAACTAAGCACATTGTGCGTTGGTCCGGTAATCCCTAGCGCGTCGCTGGCCTCGTCAAAATTGCCTTGTTGGTCATTGTGCCAGGCGTGGTCAGACGATCCCTGAAAATCCGAAACATACAGGTCCAGCCAGCCGTCGTTGTCGTAATCACCAAGCGATATGCACATGGCAGCCATCAGGCGGCCGCCGGAGGAATACGCCATTCCGCTCGGGACGCCAATCTCTTCGAACTTCTTGCCCTGCTGGTTATGGTAAAGGTATGCCTCGACTCCGTCGTTGGCGACGAAGAGATCCGGCCAGCCGTCGTTGTCGTAGTCAGCCGCTCCCACGGAAAGATTCTTACCGCGCGGCTGAGCGATGTTCATGGCGCGGGTGACGTTGGTGAAGGTGCCATCGCCGTTGTTGTGATAGAGCGCATCAAGACTGCCCTTGTAGGCGCTAGGAGGACAACTGCTTCGAATAGTCCCAATATTGCAATATCGCGGACCGTCGGGTTCGAGCGCGACATAACTGCCAACGTAGAGGTCGAGAAACCCATCGCGGTCATAGTCGAAGAAGGTTGCCCCGCTGTGAAAGGTCCCCGACTCGAGACCCGCAACCCCGGCTTTCTCTGTAACGTCGGTAAATGTGCCGTTCCTATTGTTGTGATAAAGCACATTACGGCCATACTGCGTGACAAATAGGTCGGGGAACCCATCATTGTCGTAGTCGCCCCAGACACAACCAAGGCCGTAGCCGGTCCCGGGAACACCGGCCTTATCGGTGACATCGGTAAACGTGCCATCGCGGTTATTGCGGTATAACCCATTCCGAACGGAAATTCCGCGATCGTAAAGGTCGCGTCCATTCACGAAGTAAATGTCCTGCCACCCGTCGCCGTCAAAGTCGCCAACACACACTCCAGGACCAAACTCTTCGCGGTTGATCGAAATGCCGTTATTACCCTTGAAATGAACAAATTTGATCCCTGCGCGCTCAGTTGTATCGATGAACCGTACCGAGCTGCTGCCTGGGGAACTTTGACCGGGTGCTACCGGGAGGAGCCTATGGCCCAAGCCCATGAGCACTGCGGCAGTGGAAAGCAATGCGATGGCGAGCTTAGGACGGCTCACTTCCATTTCCCTTGTCCTTCGACAATGGTGATGTACCGGTCCAGAGGCAGGTCCATCAAGCGTTCGGTCTTGCCGCTCGGCTGGGGCCACTTCCCCTCCAGCCAATCGATCTTTGTCCGCCCGCCGATGCCAAGCACCATGCGCGGGTCATGATCGGAGAGATAGCTGCCCCCGCCAACTCTCACGCGCGTCAGCTTGAGGTCTTGTGCTTGACAGGCAACGCTCGCGCCGACCGCATCTGGGTTCGACTTCGTCCCGATCAGCCTGACCCCAAGCCAATGGTTCCTGGGTTCGGAGTTATTGCGCAAGAGAATGGGCGCCCCGTCGTTCACGGAAATCAGAGCGTCGATGCTCCCATCGTTATTAAAGTCGCCGACCGCGAGCCCGCGAGCAGAAAGCCTTTGCCCGAAAACCGGCCCCGCTTGCTGACTGACGTTCTCGAAGCCTTTGCCGGTATTGCGAAACAGTAGGGGCGGCTCTTCGTAGGTCACTTGAGGCTGAAGTCGCTCGATGAGGTCATCGGGATTGCCGTTGGCCAGAAACAAGTCGAGTTTGCCATCGTTATCGAAGTCAAAGAACTTCAATCCCCAGCCGCTCATCAGCCTTGTGGCTTTTGCGATTCCCGTCCGGCCGGCCTGGTCGTCGAAGGTTTCATCGTGGTTGTTGCGATAAAGCGAATACATTTCGTGGTCAATATTGGCGACAAACAGGTCTATCCACCCGTCTTGATCAAAGTCGGCGGCGTCTACTCCCATTCCTGACCGGGGCCGGCCTTCGGCACTGTAGGCGACTCCCGAAACCTCGCCAATCTCATCGAACTTCCCATTTCCTCGGTTTGCGAAAAGAAAGTTGGCCACCGTGTCATTTGCGACAAAGAGATCAACCAGGCCATCATTATTAATGTCGGCCGCGACTACGCCCCAGGCTTTTCCCAAATGGCCGCCGATTCCGGATGACTTGCTTACGTCGGTGAACGTACCGTCGCCCTGGTTATGAAACAGCCAGCTGGCGGTCGGTCGGTATACGTGCGGGATACAGTAACCCCGCTTTGCATCATCTCCCACGCGGCAGTCTTTGTTTTTTTCCTTTGAGAACTCTACGAAACGGCAGACGAACAGATCGAGTTTGCCGTCGTTGTCGTAATCGAACCAGACGGCGCTCGAAGACCAGCCTGGCGCAGCGACTCCCGCCTTCTCCGTTACGTCAGTAAACGTGCCGTCGCGGTTGTTGTGATAGAGGATATTGCGTCCGTATTGCGTCACGTACAGATCAGGGAAGCCATCACCGTCGTAGTCCCCCACGGCAACTCCCTGGCCGTAGCCACCCCCGGGCACGCCGGCCCTTAAGGTGACGTCGGTAAATGTCCCATCGCGATTGTTATGGTAGAGAGCATTTCGCAGGGGTGGATTGGGGTCGAAGAAATCACACTTGCCGCTGTTCACCAAGTAAACGTCCATCCACCCGTCGTTGTCGTAGTCAAAGAAGGCGCAACCGGCTCCGGTAGTCTCAGGAAGGTAGTGCTCAGGGGACTTACCGCTGGAATGCTTCCAAGTAATCCCGCTAACCTCGGGAGGAACAATCTAGAAGGTGCTAGCTGCGGTGGGCAAGGCGTAGGTGAGGCGGGGCAGGCCAGCTATCGAGAATGCGCCAGCCAGCGAATAGAGGAATTCGCGACGGGAAGGGAGGCGATTTCTACGCAAAGTCTCTAGTCTCACCGGGCGCACAAGAACGTCGCATCATTGCGGGGGGCTCGGAGCCCCGCCTTGCTGGGCTTCCGGAGGCTGTTTCGCCTGCACCATCTCGCGATGCACGGCAAATTCCCGGTCACCCTCCTGCTTACGTCCGCTGCGGGTATAGGCGATCGCCAGATTGTAATGCGTCGCCGGATTCTGCGGCTCAAGTTTCACGGCTGCCTCGAGCGGGGGAACTGCCTCCGGAAACTTCTTCGTGGCGATCAGGGCCGAACCCCAACCTAGAAAGGCATCGCCAAAGCCGGAATCTAGTTTGGCGGCCCGGCTGAAATGTGCAATCGCGTCATCCCATTGCTGGCTCTGGCGCGCGAGTTCCCCTAGCACGTACTCGGCACCGGCATTGCTGGGATCGATCTTCAGTTCTTCCTCAAATTCCTTCTTGGCCTGCTCAGCGGCATCAGGGGGAGGATCAGGCTTAGAGAGCAGCAATCGGCCGATCTTAAAGTGAATGCCAGGCTTTTGCGGATCGGTTTGCAGAATCTGCTGATACTCCTTTGCGGCCTGGTCCCATTTGCCCTGTACCTCGAGTGACTCGGCTTTCAATTCACGAGCCTGCGCCGAGTTCGGAGCACGTAGAGCCAAGAATTGCGAGGCTCGCGAGGCAAGGTCGGAATAGGTGTGAACGGCCGTGTACAGCACTTCGGGATCATCGGGGAATTGCCGGGTGAGCTGGCGCAGAAACTCGTCCGCCGCATCGAACTGGTTTTTTATCATCGCGCAACGCACGCCGGCAAGGCCCGCTAAGCGACGGAAATCCCTGTCGGTGCTTTGAGGGATGGCTTTCTTAAGGAGTGGAATAGCCTGCTGACACTGGCCAGACTTCGCCAGTTCGAGCGCATGGGACGGGGCTGATGATGGCGCCGGCTTCGAGCCTTGGGGGAAGCTCGGTTGAGACAATAATCCTAGACCCACAAACAAGAACAGTCGGGAATTCTTGAGCATAAAAAAAGAAGGCAGGCGCGAACGCCTGCCTTAATCATAGTCGGAAAGTGGTCAATAGTAGAGCTTAAGAGCGAACTGTATGTTGCGCGGAGACGACGAGGTATTCACAATTCCCATCCCCGCACCCACAGCAGTCGCTGGACCGTTCAGATTGACTCTATTGAATGCGTTGAGGAAGTCGGCCCGGAACTGAAGGCGAACACTCTCACGGATTGGAAAGTTCTTCTGCAGTCCGAGATCAGTATCAAAGTACCCGGGTCCGCGCGGGGGGCCTTGTGCCGGACAATTGCCGAAGCCCTCCTGTACCGTTGGCAAGGAGAACCCGGAGGGATCAAACCACTGATAGCCGATATAAGCGCCGCTGCTATCAAAAGCATTTTGCCGACCAAAGACATGACCCGCACCTGGAGCGCAGTCCGGACGTGCCCCGCGCGATCCAGTTCCCGAAGGATCGTTCGTGAAGTTGTAGAGCGCGAGCGGGAAGCCGGTGTGGAGCGAGATGATGGGCGACACCTGCCAACCGCCTACGATCGCGTTCGCAACCGCGTTCATGTCGTGACCAATTCGCTTGCCACGACCGATCGGCAGTTCATAAACCGCGTAGCTGCTAAGAATATGCGTCGCATCGAAAAAGCACGGCGCATAGTCGGCCCGCGGATTGTAGAGGTTCTGATAGTAAGGATTGGCGGGCGTGGTCTGCGTGTCCCCCCAAGTGCCGTAATACCCACTATTGTCGGTCATGCACTTCGAGTAGGTGTAGGCCACTTGGAATTCCAATCCGGCCGAGTACCGCTTCTGGAAAACTGCCTGCAGCGCGTTGTATTTCATCGACCCGACTGATGCCGTACCGGAAATCTGAGAAATGTCGCTCTGAAAGGTTGGATTACCCGAGAAGTTGACACTCGGCGCCGTCAACGGCACGCATGGATTTACAGAACAATCGGCCCCGAGGAATTGCTTTTGCAGATAGGGCATCGGAACCATCAGGTGCGTTCCGTGCTGACCTACGTAACCGATCTGGAGGGTTCCCTGGTTGAACAGCTGTTGTTGAATCGTAAGGTTCCACTGTTGCGTCAGGGCAGGCTGGACGTTCGGGTCCCAAACTCGAACCAACGAACCCGCGAATGGGTCGCTGGCGGCGCCGACTGGAACTAGTCCTTGACTGGTTGTCGTAGTCGGGAACGACAAACTGTTGTAGTTCACGAACGTCTCGGCTGGTGTGAATGGCGGGTTGATAGGAAGCCTGAGGTTTGTGCCCGTTCCTTCCATGTAAGAGGAGATGGTGAACGCGCCTCGAACCACGGTTTTGCCATTCAGACCCGGGGGCGTCCAGGCAAATCCAATGCGCGGCTGGAAGTCCTTTCCCCCATAGGTGCCGTTGTAAAGGCCTCGGCCACTCTGCTTGCAAGTCACTGGAGCAGTGCCCAAAAGAGGGTTGACCTTAGAGCAGTTTGGCGCGAGGAGTTGTCCACTGATTAGATCAAAGTTGACTTGCCGGTCGTGTATTTCAACCCAGGGGGTATGCGCTTCGTAGCGAAGCCCTAGGTTCAGGGTCAAGTGGTCGGTCACTCGATAGTCGTCCTGCAGGAAGGCACCAAAAACGCTTTGGCGTTGTCCCCACTCTCCGCCGCTGATGCCTCGGCCGTAGTTGGTGGGAAGACCGAGATAGAAGTCGGCACCACCGTAGCCTCCAGTGCCGTTGGGAGGGGAATTCTGTGTATAGATGCCGGTAA
>Ga0157374_10002105_pt1 | contig 16739 bp, 13 predicted proteins | sample M25metaG_FD_115308 | JGI IMG/M metagenome (GOLD analysis project Ga0157374, IMG submission 115308) | Miscanthus rhizosphere microbial communities from Kellogg Biological Station, Michigan, USA - M2-5 metaG | ecosystem: Host-associated > Plants > Roots > Rhizosphere > Soil | place: USA: Michigan...
CCCGCTGTCACTGCTCCTCCCGCTCCGGCTGCCGAGACTAGCCGTCCCGCTGTGCCTCCCGCCCCAACTGTTGCGGAGGCCAAGCCTGCAGCCGCCGTCGCTCCGCCGGCGGCAGTTCCAAAGCCTGCTAGTGCGCCTCCCGCGGAACCAGTAAAGACTGCTGCCGCTCCGACTCCAGTTGTGGCAAAACCAGTCGCGCGGCCGGCTGTTGCTCCGCCGCCGCAAGCCCCGGCAGTTGCTGCGAAGCCGGCTGCGCCCGCTCCTGCCGCGCCAAGGCATCCGACATCTGCGGCACCCGGTGTGACGCGCCCGTCTGTTCCCGGCGCTCCGCGACCTGCTGCACCAGGCACAGGAACAACGAGGCCAGCCGCCGCTGCGCGCCCGCCTGCATCCGGCGCAAAGCCGGTTCCGCCTAAACCGAATTGGAATCCGTTACCTCCGGGCGCGCGCGTGAATCCGCCCGCGGCACCCAGACCTTCGGCTAGCGCCAGGCCGGTCGGCCAGCCGTCCCGATTTCCTGTGCGGCCGGGTCAAGGTCGCCCGGGCCAACCCGTTCCCGGCCGGCCAGGACAACCATCGCATGACCGTCCCGGATCACCGCGCCCCGGTGGACGCCCTGGCACACTTTTACCGCCGGATAAAGCGCCGCCAAAGGCCGAGCCCGGCAAACCGATTTACGAGCGCAAACCCGCTGCCCGCGCCCGCCCCACCATGGAGAAGCGCTTTGAGGAAGGCGAGCGCAAGCTGCATCCGGTCCGCGCCCGCATGGGCGTCGGCGAACAGCGCCGCAGCGCGCAGATCGAGCGCGCACCCGCGCCTCCGCCGCGCGAGCCGCGCCAAATTACGATCACCGAGGGCGTTACCGTGCGCGACCTCGCGGAAAAGCTCGACGTGCGCGCGAAAGATGTGCTGAAAATTTTGTTGGACCGCGGAATTTTCGCCAGCATCAACCAGGCGCTGGACACGCCGACCGCGACGAGTCTTGCCGAAGCGTTCAACGGCATCGTCAAGGTCATCACGTTTGAGGAAGACGTTGTCCGCGAAGTGGCTCTCGAAGAGAAGCCGGAAAATCTTGTGCCGCGCCCGCCCGTGGTCACCGTAATGGGCCACGTCGACCACGGAAAAACCAGCTTGCTCGACGCCATTCGCGAAACAGACGTTGCCGCGGGCGAAGCCGGCGGAATCACGCAGCATATCGGCGCTTCGGAAGTTCACATCGATGGCCGCAAGGTCGTGTTCATTGACACGCCGGGCCATGAAGCGTTCACGCGCATGCGCGCTCGCGGCGCGAAAGTCACGGACATCGTTGTGCTGGTTGTGGCGGCCGATGACGGCGTGATGCCGCAGACGCAGGAAGCTATCGACCATGCCAAAGCGGCGGGCGTGCCGATCGGCGTGGCCATCAATAAAATCGACAAGCCCGGCGCGGAACCCGAACGCGTGAAACGCCAGCTTTCGGAACGCGGCCTGATGCCCGAGGAATGGGGCGGAGACACCGTGATGGTGGAAGTCTCCGCAAAACAGAAAAAGAATCTGAACAAACTGCTCGAAATGCTTTTGCTTGTCGCCGATTTGCGCGAATTGAAAGCCAATCCGAAATCGCCCGGCGCGGGCACCGTGCTCGAATCGCGCGTGGACCGTGGACGCGGCCCGGTAGCGACTGTTCTGGTGCAAACGGGAACCTTGAACGCCGGGGATGTTTTTATTTGCGGCGCGGTTTACGGAAAAGTTCGCGCGATGTTTGACGATCATGGCCGCCCGCTGAAAAGCGCGGGACCGTCGACTCCCGTGGAAGTTCTGGGATTGCAGGGCGCTCCGGAAGCCGGCGACCAGTTCCAGGTGGCGGACGAAGCGCGAGCGCGGCACATTGTCGAATTCCGGCAGGGGAAATTGCGCGAAGCAAGCCTCGCAAAATCGGCGGGCGCGCGTATCACGCTCGACCAGTTGCACGAACAGCTGCGGCTCGGAGAGGTCAAGGAACTTCCGCTGGTGATCAAGGCGGACGTGCAGGGCTCGGTGGAAGTGCTGAGCGAAATGCTGCCGAAATTGTCCGACGACCGCGTAAAACTGAAAATTATTCATGCCAGCATAGGCGCGGTGACGGAAAACGATGTGTTGCTGGCGTCGGCATCTGGCGCGATCGTCGTGGCGTTCAACGTCCGCCCGGACCGCAAAGCCACCGATCTCGCGCAGCGCGAAGGCGTGGAAATTCGGCCGCACTCGATCATCTACGAAGTAACCGACGAAATTAAAAAGGCCATGACCGGGCTGCTCGAACCCGTTTTCAAGGAAACGCACCTGGGCCGCGCCGAAGTCCGCGACACCTTCCGTGTGAAGGGCGTGGGCATGATCGCGGGCTGCTACGTGCTGGATGGTGTCTTGAAGCGCGACTCCGAAGTTCGCGTGCTGCGCGAAGGAGTCGTGGTTTACACCGGAAAACTCACCTCGCTGCGCCGTTTCAAGGACGACGTGAACGAAGTGCGCTCCGGCTTCGAGTGCGGAGCAACCGTCTCCAACTTCAACGACATCAAGGTTGGTGATGTTCTGGAGTGCTTCCACATGCAGAAGCTCGTGCTGGCGGAAGCCACCGCCTGATCTCTTGGTTCTTTTAGTTCGTTCGCAGGCAGTTGCAGGGATGAAGATGCCCATCGGTCTGCTCACCCTGGAAATTTATATCCCCGAGGCGCACTCGCTCAAAGATAAGCGGCAGGTGCTCCGCAGCCTGAAGGACAGGCTGCGGGGGAAATTCAATGTGGCCGTGGCGGAACTGGAAGGTGAAGATTCGTGGCAGCGCTCGGTCGTCGGAGTCGTAAGCCTCGCCAACAATGCCGGATTTCTTGAACAATCCCTCCGGACGGTGCTGGAGGATTCCGAGCGGCACCTGGGGCGCGACCTGGTGAGCCACGAATTGGAAGTTCTGTAGCGCAGTGTAGCGTGAACGGTTCCCGGCGCTGGAACTGAAAAATTTTAGCTTCTGGTGAGACGACAATGACGGTTGCGGGCCATCGGCATGAACGCGTAGGCGAAGAAATTCTACACGAGTTGGCCATCATGGTCGCCGGCGAATTGAAAGACCCGCGCATCGAGGGTCTGGTCACAGTGACCGAAGTGCGCGTGACGCCCGACCTGAAGCACGCGCGCGTATTCGTCAGCGTGATAGGCAGCGAAGCCGAGCAGAAAAGCACGATTCGCGGCCTGTTCGCGGCCGTCGGCTACATCCGGCACGAACTCACCGAGCGCCTGCAATTGCGGCGCGCGCCGGAAATTCATTTCATCCTCGATCACTCCGAGGAATACGGCCAGCGTATCGAAGACCTGCTGCGGCAAGCGAAAAATCCGCCCCGAGAGTAGATTTCCAGTAGCACAGGCTTCAGCCTGTGGGGGTTCATACGTGCAAGCACTAAAACCCACAGGCTGAAGCCTGTGCTACTGATTCCCATGCAACGAAAACCGCAACCTGCGCCGCTGGACGGCGCCCTGGCCATCGATAAGCCGCGCGGCAGGACTTCGCACGACGTGGTCGAAGCCGTGCGCCGCATTGTCGGCTTTCGCCAGATCGGCCATCTTGGCACGCTCGATCCGCTGGCGACCGGCGTTCTCGTGCTGTTGCTCGGACGCGCCACGCGGCTCGCGCAATTCTATGTTGGTCGCCGCAAACGCTACGACTCCATCTTCCGTTTTGGATTTGCCACCGACACGTATGACGCCGACGGTACCCCGGTCGGTCCGGATACCTCTCCGCAGATTGATCGCGCCGAAATTGAACGGTTGGCCGCCGCGCGCGTCGGCCGCTTTCCGCAAATGCCGCCGCCCTATTCCGCCAAAAAAATTCATGGGCGGCCGGCGCACGAACTGGCGAGAAAGAAAAGGCCGGTGGAATTGAAAGCGGTGGAAATCGAGGTCTACGATTTTCACGTCAACGAAGTTTCCGGCTCGCTGGCGACGGTGTCGATTGAATGCGCCGCCGGTACCTACATTCGTTCACTCGCGCACGACATGGGCGCGGCCGTGGGCTGCGGCGCGCACCTCGCTGGAATTATTCGAACCGCGGTGGGCGAGTTCACTCTCGACCAAGCTGTGAAACTCGAAGATTTGGAGCGAGCCGGTAAGGAGGGCGAACTCGCGCGCTATGTCATTCCCCTTGAGCGCTTGCTTCCGGAATTGCAGAGCATAACGATCCTTCCGATTCTCGAAAAGCGCGTGCGTCACGGCTCAAAATTCAATGTGCAGATCGCGCAGATTCAGCCGGGCCGTGCGAGCGCCGCGCAAGGAGCAACTTCGGAACTCGATTCCGGTGAATGGAAGCCTGCGCGCCTGCGTGTCTTCAGCCAGCAGGAACGCCTGATCGCCATCGCAGAAGCTTTGGTGCCGCGCACGTATCAGCCTGTGGTAGTGCTCGAAGCGGAAGCCTGAGCACTAAGCCTTCGGGGGATCGCCACGAGGCTCGCGCTCTACTTATCTTTATCCAGATACTCGTCCGGGACGTCGTCTTCGTCAACTTCGTGCGTCCGCACTTCGCCTTCATCGGCGTCCGGTGCGTTTTCCACGCCGTCGAAGACTTCAGCCTCAAATGCGTTCCCTTCTTCGAGTAATTCATCCACGCTCTCGGAATCAGCGCCAGCCGAGCGAGACAGGCCCTGCAAATCGCCCGACTGGCCGGCCGCATTTGTTTTTGGTCTCCTGGATTCGGGCGAAACCGTGGCCACGCTCTCGCTCCTTCCGCGGGCCGGGCGTTTCTTTTTCGCCGGCTTCTTTTTGGAAGCGGGCTTTTTCGCGCGCAATTTTGTTTTCGGTGCGGCCTTTTTCCCCGCGGCTTTCTTCGGCTTGCTCTTCTTCTTTGTGGTTTTTTTGGTCGCCATATCCGCAGTCTACCACCTGTTCGAGCTTCTATTACTTAAAGAAGTTTTGCAGCCGCCGGATTCCTTCCAGAAATTGTTGCTCAGGCGTGATCAGGCTGAGCACCAGAAAACCTTCCCGCGGAAAATTGAAAAAATGGCCGGGGTGGACCAGCACGCAGCAACGCTCCAGTAGCGCAACCGAAAGATCATCATCCGTCGCCGTGACGGGCACGCGCAGGATCGCATACCAACCGCCTTCACGATCGAGGCGCACGAGGGACTTCGATTCGCGCAGGACGGCGTCGAGAGCGGAAAGGTTTGCGGATATTCTCCGCCGCAATTGTTCCTGCATCGAGTGACGCAGCAACAAAAATGTTGGCAGGGCAAGCTGTATCGGAGTGCTGGGCGATAGGTACGTGTCCGCGATGATCTCGAAGCGGTCGACGGCGGTTTGCACCGTGGATTGTGGGCCGCTCACAACGCACCAGGCAAGTTTCATCTGCGGCAATAAGGCAATTTTTGAAAGCCCGCTTAGCGTGAAGGTGAGCGCCGCATCCTGAAGCGCGAAAGTGGGCGGCGTCCCCGCACCCGCGCTGTAATCGAGAAAAACTTCGTCGGCGACGATGGCCATTTCCCGCGCGAAGCAAATTTCCGTGAGTTCGGCGGCTTCCTGCGGCTTGATGAACGAGCCCGTCGGATTGTTGGGGTGCACGACGAGCACAGCGCGGGAACGCGGCGTGAGCGCCGCGCGCAGTGAATGGAAATCAATTTGCCAGCCGTGATCGTAGAGCAGCGAATAAGAAACAAGGCGAATGTCAGCCAGATCCGCCAGGAATTCAAACAGCGGATAGCTGGGTGCGGGAACCAGTATTTCGTCTCCCGCCTCGCACAACAGCCGGAAAATGTGGGTATATGCTTCGCTGGTTCCCGAGGCGAGAATGATGTTTTCAGGATTTATCGTTTGTACGGAACCGGAAAATCCGCTGCGTCCGGCGTAATAATCGGCTACTGATTTCCGAGCCTCATTTAGACCCTTGCTCTCTGGTTGGTATACAAGGCTCCGCGGGTCGGAGAGCGCCGAGAGAATTTCCTGTTCCGGATAGGAGAGCCCGCAGGTAGTGGGATTCGATGCTGTCAGATCGAAGACTTCGGATCCGCTTCGCCGCAGCTCTTCAAGAGCCTGCGTCAAACGGTTCGATTCTAACCGCCAATTCGTGCGCGATGTAAACATGGTGTGCGAAAATGAAGCACTGAATTTATACCATGCGGATGCGCTTCACTCCCCGATGAGTCGTTGCGTGGCGATTCCGTAATCAAAAGACACGCGATGAACTACTTGTAGAGGAAGCTATCATTCCTTCGGATATGCTCTAGACGACAGAAATTTGCGGCTGGGGAGATTGCGGATTCGTATTCGTTGCGGCGGGCTGCTGTTGGGGTGTGCCTACTTGAAAGGTCTGCCCGTTGCCATTTACGAAACTGAACTGCACCTGTTCGATTTGTAGATTGGCAGCCGGATTCTGGGTATTGTTCCCATCCGCTGCCTGGCCGCCACCCACAGCGGCCGCGTTATTCAGTGTTCCCTCGGATCCCGTAAAGTGAATGACAATGTCCTGTACCGCAAACGCCGCGCCATTCGGGATTGTTCCCGCCGCGGCCGTGCTTGCGGGAGTATTTGTAGCATCTTGTTGCACCGATTGTTGCGCCTGCGCCTCAAATTGATTTACCAGATTGGCGTAAGCGGCTGGATTGAAGTTGTGTACCAGCGAGGCGATATGATCAATCAGCTGGATTTGTGCGTTGGTTAAACCCAGCGTTGGCAGTGCCGCGTTGAGCGCCTGAAGCTGAGCTTGCACATCTGCTGCTGCCGAACTGGCCGTCGCCGGGGATTTGGGAGCGGCCGTCCCCTGACGCCCGTAGACCGCCGGTGCACCAGGGCTGGGGATTCCCACTGCATGGGGCGCGACGCCGGCATCTGCAGCAACAGGCGCGCTCTGAGCGGCAGCTGTGCCCTCGTTCACGCCGCCTATCTGCGCCGTAAAAAAGGTGTTCGGAGTAATTACGCTTGCTGCATTCTGGCTGAGACGGAATATTCCTGGGTCCTGCGCGGTTGCTCCATCCGAATTATTTTGTGTTGATCGCGTAAATGTATCTTCCCCAACCCCAGGATTCACTGTATTTCCTGAGATCAATGCCCTCGCCGCCGCCGGTTGATCCTGCGTTCGTACAGACAACGGATCATCAAGACTTCTGGGAATTTTAGCAATGCCTTCCATTTCCATGAACCACCTCCGCGGCAGAAAGGTCTTTCAAAGGGCCCGGCCGCTGCATCAGGATGTTTCGTGAATTACATCGGCAGGAGTGGTCGGAACTTTAAGGATGAGTGGTGCGCATCAAATAAAATATTGTGCCGGATTGAAACGGCAGTCCGGACGAAACCGTGCTTCTTTAGTCGAACCGGATCATGACGATTTCGGGGCGCGAACCGAGCCGCATCGGTGGACCCCAGGTTCCGGCGCCGCACGAGGTGTAGACCTGAAGATCACCCAATCGATGCAAGCCGTAGGCGAATTTTCCGTACAAGCGGAGAACAATAGCCGAGAAAGGGAAAAATTGCCCGCGGTGAGTGTGGCCGGAAAGCTGCAAAGAGATGCCCGCTTCCTGGGCCACCGGCAGATGGTTCGGATTGTGCACCAGCAGGATGCTGGGCGCGCTTCGATCCACATCCATTTTCCGCAGGATCGATCGGAAGTGTTCCACGTGCGTGGAATCATGATAGTGAACGCCCGCGATCTGCAACCCGTCGATCACCACTTTTTCATTTTCCAGCACGCGGATGCCGGACCGCCGGACGGTATCGAGGAATTTTGTGGGGCTTGTGAATTGCTCGTGATTGCCGGTGATGAAGTAAGCGCCCAGGGGAGCGCTAAATTGGCGCCAGGGCTGGACCAGTTGCGGAAGATCCACGGCCGTGCCGTCAAACAGATCTCCAGCGATAAACAGGACATCGGGATGCAGCTGCGAAAGTTTGCGAACGATGCGTCGAAGAAATCCGGTGTTTCGCACATGCCCGAGATGCAGGTCGCTGATCAGGGCGGCGCTGCGTCCGCGCCAGGACTCCGGCAAGTTAGGCAATCTCACAGTGATGCGTACGACGCGAGTCCAGGCCGCGTTTATAAGAGCCCAAATTCCGGTGAGCAGCCCGAGACCAAAGCAGACAGCGGCCACCTCACGCTTTTCCAGATGCGCGCCGAACAGCAAAGGCAGTCCGTAGAGAATCCAGCTCGCGCATGCCGCCAGAAAAAAGAAATTGACGAGTCCCAGCCAAACCGAGGCGATGGTGTAAAGGCCGCGAACGAGCGGATTGAAATACTGGTGCGCCAGCAGGGATGCCGCGACGAAACTGACGGACAAGACCGCTATCGTAACGGGGAGAGCCACCGAACGCGGAGCATTCGGCGCGTCCCAGAAAAAAGTCCAGGTCGCATATAGGCCCAAATGTATGAGGAAGAGCAAGCTTTGAATGATCGAGACCGCGATCGGAATTCTGGAGCGCTCGCCCCGCGAAGAGAGGGCGCGAGCTCTCTGCACTGCGACAAGCTCAGGAGTTGTAGAGTCCATCTCAAACGATTAGATGCGACCGCGAATGCCGGGATACAAGCAAGTCGATAGATTTTCGAGGCTCTAAGTAGCACAGGCTTCAGCCTGTGGAATTTAGTCCTTGCAAGGATGAAACCCCACAGGCTGAAGCCTGTGCTACTGGTGAACCACGGGCTCGTCCGTTTCCACTTTGCCGTCGCGCACATGGATGATGCGATTGGCCCTCTGGGCAATGTCATTTTCGTGGGTGACCAGAATGATCGTGTTCCCCTCTCCATGCAGGCGCGCAAACAAAGCCATGATTTCATCGCCGGTTTTCGTATCCAGATTTCCCGTGGGTTCATCGGCCAGCACGATGGAAGGAGAATTTACCAGGGCTCGCGCAACCGCCACGCGCTGCCGCTGGCCTCCTGAGAGCTCATTGGGCTTGTGAAACATGCGTTCGCCGAGGTCCACTGCCTGAAGCGCGCGCTTCGCTCGTGCCAGACGTTCTTCGGAAGGCGTGCCATTGTAAATCATGGGCAGTTCCACGTTGTGCAGTGCCGTGGCGCGGGGCAATAAATTGAATGTCTGAAAAACAAATCCGATTTCCTTGTTCCGGATGGCCGCAAGCTCATCATCGTCCAGTTCGCTCACCAGACGCCCGGCCAGCCAATATTTTCCGGAAGACGGCGTATCCAGGCACCCGATCAAATTCATGAGCGTCGATTTACCGGATCCCGAAGGTCCCATGATGGCGACGTACTCGCCGCGTCGAATCGTCAGATCGATTCCACGCAGGGCGTGCAATTTTTCGCCTCCCATCTCATAAGTCTTCCACAGATTTTCGGTCAGGATGGCCACACCCCGGTCGACCAGGTCCTGGCGGAATGCTTCGGTTGTGAGCGCTCGCTCGGGCATTCCTCAGTCCCTCAATCCCGCGGAGATTCTCATCTAATTTTCTTCCGCTGCTTTGGGTGGAGAATTGTCGACTTTGACGCGCGCATCGGGCTTGAGCGTGCGCAGAGTTTTATAGCTTCCGGTAATGACCTGATCGCCTTCCTGTAGGCCGCTTTGTACTTCAATATCGGTCACTCCGGTTATGCCTGTTGTCACGGGTACGAATACAGCGCGTTTGTCGCGAACCACAAAGACACCCTGCACTTCTGGATTCTTTTCGAGAGACGAGGACGATACCGTTCCGTCGCCGCCCGCCCCCGCGGAGGGACGGCCCGCTGCGAGGGTCACGGAGTTTTGACCGTTTTCCTTGGCCGCTTCGTCCAGATCTTTTTTGGTTCGCTGCGCGAGCGCCTGGATCGGGATGGTCACCACATTTTTCTGTTGCGCGGTGGTTATCTTGGCGGTCGACGAGAGACCCGGTCGCAAGCCGTCCGGAGGATGCTGCAACGTGACGACAACCTTGAAATCCTTGGCTTCCTGGTTGCCCGTGGTGGATTGCGTCGACGCCAGGCCCGAACTGCGCAGCACGGCTTGCGTGCCGACTTCTGTCACTTTTCCTTTGAAGAATTTCCCGGGAATCGCGTCGATCGTGACTTCGGCTTCTTCGCCGAGCCTTACGCTGACAATGTCTGTTTCATCTACCATCACTTCTGACGTCACAACCGACATGTCCGAGATCGTCATGAGGTAACTTCCGGTGGCATTCTGGATTCCAGGAACCACGTTTTCGCCTACACGCACGGCAATGTAGGTCACCACTCCGTTGATTGGCGCGGTGTAGGTGGTTTTGTGCAGGATGTCGCTCAAGCGGCCAAGCATGGCTTGATTTTGCGACAAATTGGAACGTGCCTGGTCGAGTTGCGCACGGGCCTGCGCTGCGCGAGCCTCGGCAGAAGCCAGAGCGGCTGTCGCGCCGTCATAGGCGGCCTTACGCGTGTCGTAATCCTGTTTGGGAATCAGGCCTTCCTTGAATAGCAACTGCCCGCGGTCCCAGTCGAGTTTGGCATGTTCCAAGTCCGCCGCGCGGGACTTGATGTCCGCTTGCGTCGATACGTCATTGGCCTGCGCCGATTTCACTCCGGATTCCGAAGAGGCGATTCCAGCGCGTTGCGCATTGACATCCGCCGCCGGTTGCACGCTCTCGAGGCGCAGCAGGACGTCTCCCTTTTTGACGTGATCGCCTTCCTTTACGGCGATGTAGGTGATTTTTCCGATCCCTTCGCCGAGGACGTTCGTGTAGGTGAGCGGCTTTACTTCTCCTGAGGCAGTAACCAGTGCTGTCAGATCCTGGCGCACTGCGGGAGCGGTTTGAACCGTGGCCACGTTCTTATTGATTTGCCAGATCGCTATCCAGGTGCCGCCAGCCAGGATCGCAGCGACACCCGCACCTATCCCGATTTTTTTCCACATATTCATGGGTTGGCCCGTGGCCCTGTGTTTCGAGAAATTCCTCCGCCCGAATTGTCTATTCTAAGTACGCAGAGAAAACTTCAAAGTTTCTACCTACACCTCGCGGGTCGGCTAGCCGTCAGTCCGAGCGAAATTGTTTGAAGTGTTTGCGTGTGAGGCCGAAATTCCCAGGCTCGAAAAATCATCCCGGTTAAACCCCACCTTTTCAAATTTTACCGTCATTTCGGCGTGGAAGAAAGTCATTTGCCTTGTTTCGTCTCCGTTCCCGCAACTGGAATATCCGCGAGATCTCAACCCGATGCTGCCCAACTGCGCCAGTGAGATCGATTACCGAGACGGTTCCTGTTGAACACCCGTAGCAGAGAGAATCGGCGACCTCCGGGCAACCCCGCGGCAGGTCCATGGTTCAAACTCAACACCGATCCAGGCAGGGTTTCGCCCATGGGGCAATCGCTGATCACCCGGACGCACGAGAAGTGGACAATCCATGATTGACGGTTGCAAAACCCAGGGATAGAATCGAGCTTCCGAATCAGGGGCGAGGTACGTTTATGAACCGCTGGGCACGCATTTCATTCATATTGTTGGCGGGCGGAGCGTTGCTGCTACCTGTTTGCGCGAGTTCCTATGCTCAGGGCGATGCCAAGGATCAGCAAGGAGCTGGCGTCGACAAGCAGCAGGATTCCGCAAAGAAAAAAGACGATAACGGCAAAGGCAAGAAGAATCTGAGAAAGCTGCAAAAAGAACTCGCCACTCCCTATAAAAAATGGCTGGAAGAAGAAGTTCCTTACATCATCAGCGACGAAGAGCGCTCGGCCTTCCTGCAATTACAGACCAACGAAGAGCGTGAGCAGTTCATTGAGGCGTTCTGGCAGCGGCGCGATCCCACGCCCGACACGGTCGAAAATGAATTCAAGGAAGAGCATTACCGCCGCATCGCCTATACCAACGAGCGATTTTCCTCGGGCATTCCGGGATGGAGAACCGATCGCGGTCGGATTTACATCATGTGGGGCCCGCCCGACTCGATCGAGTCTCACTCCCAAGGCAGTCAATATACCCGTCCCATGTCGGAGGGCGGAGGACAAACCAGCGTCTACGGATTTGATGACTGGAATTACCATTACATGGAAGGCATCGGTCAAAACATCACCATCGAATTCGTGGATCCGACGGGTACCGGCGAGTATCACATAACCATGGATCCCGGCGAAAAGGATGCCCTGGCCAAAGTTCCGGGCGCTGGCGCAAGCATGCTGGAGCAGATGGGCCTGTCCAACCGGGCCGCGCGTTTCACCCGTACTGATGGTTCCACGGCGCCCTTGGGTCTGGGCCAGCTTAACGGCGGTGGCGGGCTCGAAAGCCAGAATGAATTTACGCGTCTCGAGCAATACGCCAAGGTGCAAGCCCCGCCGCCCGTCAAGTTCAAGGATTTGGAAGAAGTGGTCAGCTCCCGCATTCTGCGCAACCAGATTTCGTTTGATTATCGCTTCGACTTCATGCGCATCACGGGCGATACCATCCTGGTTCCGGTGACAGTGCAGATTCAGAACAAGCAAATGACTTTCCGTAATCGGGATGGCGTGCAATCCGCTTCGCTCAATTTGTTTGGGCGTATCAGCTCGATGACCGGCCGCATTATTCAAACGTTCGAAGACGTCATCCAGCGTGATTTCCCGGATTCGCTCCTTGAGCCTTCCCTGAAGGGTTTTTCGATCTACCAGAAGGCCATCCCTCTGCGACCCGGCCTGTACAAGCTTGACCTTGTGATTAAAGACGTAAACAGCGGCAACGTGGGCGTTGTGAATACGCGTCTGGCGGTTTCCCCCATACCGGATGACAAACTGGAAGCCAGTTCGCTGATCCTGGCCGACCAGATGGAACCTGTTTCGTCCAAGGACGTTGGCGTAGGGCAATTCGTTTTGGGCTCGACGAAGGTTCGTCCCAAGCTGGATGCTGAATTTCATGCCGACCAGGCCCTCGACGTCTATTTGCAGTTTTACAATTTAAAAGTGGACGACAAGACCCATAAGAACAACGTGTCCCTGGACTTCAAAGTAACTCAGGGAGATCAGACCATCTCCCACGAAGTTAAGACAGGCGATCAGTTGCAGCAAAATGGTGAACAACTCACGTTCGAACAGGTGATCGCAGCCAAAACACTAGCCCCCGGCAAATACAAACTGGCAGTTCAGGCCACCGATCTGGTCAGCAACCAGACGGTTTCGCGCACGGCGGACTTCACAGTTACTCCGCCGGCTGTGATTCAGAAAGTGGCGACGAACGGAGCCACAGGAAGGTAACCAGTCCCCATGAAGTCGATTTATCGAACCTTGGGCTGGGTCATGGTTGTTGGGTTGGTCTTCGCCGCTTCGGCTTCCGCGAAGCCAGGCTATGGGACGATCTCGGGTGTTGTCCTGGATCCATCCGGGACGCCTCAGATGGGTGCCAGCGTATGGCTGATGTCGGAAGAACTTGGTGGACGAATTGTCGCGCAAATCCTTTCCAATCAATATGGTGCGTTTTCGACGGATCATCTGAAACCTGGTGCTTATGCTGTGCGCGTATCCGTGGCCGGATTCCTTCCTGCTACCGCTGCCCACGTTGAAGTAATCTCCAATCTCACGACGCTCCTGCGCCTGCAAGTCGAGACCATTTTCTCTTCGCTTGACACTCTTCGCCGCAAGTCTGACGCTCCCTCCGATCCGGATGATTGGAGATGGGTGCTGCGTTCTTCAACCGCCACTCGCACAATCCTGCAATGGGACGATTCGGCCAGCTCTCAGAGCGCCTCGAACGCGAGGGGCCCCGAGCTTCCGAATGCACCGCACTCTCGTGGCTTGGTGCAGGTGACCAATGGATCTCTTCGCCACGGATCCGCCTCCAACCTTCCAGACGCTCCCGCTACCGCGGTTTCTTACGATCAAAAGCTGGGTAATCTGGGTCATGTACTGGTTGCCGGGCAGATGAGTTATGAGAAGGGCGCATCCGGCTCGTTCGCCAGCGTCTGGCTTCCGTCCGGGATCGGGGCAGCCGGTCCAGAGACCATATTTGTATGGCACCAGTCCAGGTTTGGTGCGGAGGGCATGGAGTTTCAAGGGATGCGCATCGATCACACGGAGCAACTTGAGTTGGGTGATCGAATCGTCTTGCGTGCTGGTGCCGAATACCTTCGCGCCGGAATCGTTTCCTCGGTATCGTCCTTGCGCCCCCACGCGCGGGTGACCGCCGATCTTGCTCCTGGATGGTCTGCGACCCTTATCATTGCCTCTAATCCCCCGTCGGAGCAATGGGGTCGAACCGGTGCGCTTGAATCCGCCATCGATGAGCTCGATAGTCTTCCTCCGGTTCTGTTCCGTAACGGTACACCTGTCTTGGAGGGCGGCTGGCACCAGGAATTGGCTATCAAGCGAAAAATTGGCAAGCAAGCTGGGCTTGAAGTCGCGGCATTTCATGACTCGGCCCGAAATCAGGCGGTTTACGGCACCGGCTCCGCGGCGAACCCAGAGTTTGTGCAGGACTCATTTTCTCCTGCATTCCTATATGACGGCGGCAACTCCAAATCATGGGGTACCCGGGCTGCCTACCGCCAAAAGCTCACTAGCGACCTGGAAGTTGCCGCCATTTACGCCTGGGCGGGTGCGATTTCGCCGGATGGCGTGCTGAACGCCTCGTCCGGCGACCTGCGGGATAGCTTCACCACAAACAACCATCAAAGCATCGCTGCCAAAGTCTCGGGCAAGATTCCACGAGCGGGCACCCGGTTCTCAGCGAGTTACAAGTGGGTTTCGGGTACGACGCTTTCGCGGATGGACCAGTTTGGCGAAGCAGCCTACCAGATGGATCCCAATCTGCATTTGTCGATACGCCAGCCGCTCCCAGGTTTAAGCGGACGCTGGGAAGCACTGGCTGATTTCAGCAATCTTTTGGCTCAAGGATACGTGGCAGTGAATGGGCAGGACTCACACTTGCTTTTGGCACCGATTTTGCGATCGTTCCGGGGTGGGGTAAGCTTCCAGTTTTAGGTAGGCAGTCTCTATTAAAAATGGAAAGCGGTCTTCCGGAAAATGGAAGGCTGGTAATCTAAGTTCCCGTTTCCTCGGTTTGCCCGCACGGTATACCTTTTATTTTCATCTGGTTATTCATGTGATATCGCTTATATAATTTGGAAGCCCGGGTGCACGCGTACTCCAGGGGCATTGTAAGGAAAAGAAGTGAGCGCTCCGATCAATGACAATCTTCGGGTCCGGTTGGGAGCAGCCGTATTGGCGCTCGCTACGCTCGCGGCCATCGTCTTCGGCGTTATCAATTTTCAACAACGTGCGATGTTCACGGCACCCGACGATGGAGTGTCGTGGATGGAGAGACAGTCCGGCGTGGTTGCCTGGCATGTCGCGCCCAATTCGCCGGGGGCGAATGCGGGGTTGCGTGCCGGCGACCAGGTCCTCGCGATCAATGATGCTCCGGTCCATGCCGCGATCGACGTAACCAAGCGTCTGTGGCGCGTTGGACTTTGGTCCATCGCGCATTACCGCATTCAGCGCGCCGGAAAAGAGTTTGAAGCGCAACTTGTGATTCAGCCGGCTGCTCGGCCCTCCTCCATTGAAAATTACCTGAGCGTTGTGGGCGTCCTCTATCTGTTCATCGGACTCTTCATCTTCGCACGGCGATGGAATGCCACGCGCGCCGTCCATTTCTACATTTTCTGCCTGGTTTCTTTCGTCCTGTATTCATTCCAGTACACGGGGAAGTTGACCGCGTTCGATTGGGAAATTTATTGGGCGGGAATCGTGGCCAGGCTTCTACAACCAGCTTTGTTGCTGCATTTCGCGATGGTATTCCCAGAGCGGCGTCCGCTTTCCAAAGGACACGGAGCAATCCTCGGAGCGATTTACGGAGTTCCCGGAATTCTGCTGCTGGTGCGAATTCTTGTCGGGCTTCGCGAATTGGGATTCATGCCGTCGATCGAGGCGCGGAATACGCTGGACCGACTGGATCTTGCCTGCCTGGGAATTTACTTCCTTTTGGCCGCGCTTGTTTTCGTGTTCAGTTACCGGCGCGCGTCGTCCGGGATTTTGCGGCAGCAGTTGAAGTGGGTCACGGGCGGAGCGCTGGCGGGCATCGTTCCATTTTTGCTGCTGTATATCGTGCCGTTCTTCTTCGGAGTTGTTCCGCGTTCTTGGATGAATCTGTCCACAATCTCGCTGGTGCTCATCCCGCTGAGTTTCGGTTACGCCATCATTCGCTACCGGCTGATGGATGTGGACATTATCTTCAAGCGCGGCCTCGCGTATACGGCGGCGAGCGGCGGCGTGGTTGCGGTTTATATTGCCATCGTGGCCGTGATCGGCGCGTTGTTCCACACGGCATGGCCGTCCGGAATGATGGGCGGAGTGATCGCCATCGTGGTGGCCGCGTTTTTGTTCCAGCCGTTTCGGGACTGGATTCAGGCGCGCCTGGACCGCTTTTTCTACCGGGACCGGCTGGACTACCGCCGAACGCTGATCGAGTTTGGCCGGACGCTCACGTCCGAAGTGCGTCTGGAGCCGATGCTCGCTTCGGTGATGGATCGAATCTCGCAGGCGCTTCTCGTGGACCGCCTCGCCATTTTCATCGAGGATGAAAAACATCCCGGCGCGTATCGCATGGCGCGGTCGGTGGGCGTGCGTTATAACGGCGCGCTTGATCTGAGCTTTCTGGACGGCGAGGCGAAACCATTTGCGCAGGGCATTCTATTTTACGAATCGGCGCGCGCCACGCGCGAGGCTTCTCCCCCGGTGCGACGAACGCTGGAACAGCTGGATCTGAATTATTTTATTCCCTGCCAGATTCGCGACCACGCCATCGCCGTGCTGGGCCTGGGCAAAACGGTGGACGGCGATTTTCTGTCCAGCGAAGACGTCGAGCTACTGCACACCATCGCGGGGTATCTGGCCATCGCGCTGGACAACG
>Ga0157374_10002106_pt1 | contig 16738 bp, 18 predicted proteins | sample M25metaG_FD_115308 | JGI IMG/M metagenome (GOLD analysis project Ga0157374, IMG submission 115308) | Miscanthus rhizosphere microbial communities from Kellogg Biological Station, Michigan, USA - M2-5 metaG | ecosystem: Host-associated > Plants > Roots > Rhizosphere > Soil | place: USA: Michigan...
CGTATTAATGGCTTCGGCCATTGCGCGCGCATTGCTGAAATCCGTTTCTTCAAGTTCCCAATTGACGTATTCGCCCTGCCCCAGTGCCGCAGCAACTTGGCGCTCGACCGTTGCACCGGACGGCACCCGTCCCGCATTCAATTGATTGACTTGCACCTTACTACCGGCAGCAGATGCGCCGGCGCCGGCGAGTAATATGTTCCCTTGTGCCATCGCATAAATTTGTCCATCGGCACCTTTCATCGGCGTCATCATTAACGTACCGCCTCGCAGACTTTTCGCATTACCGATGGAAGATACCGTTACATCCAATGTTTGCCCTGGTTTAGCAAAAGCGGGCAATGTTGCAGTTACCATTACCGCTGCTACGTTTTTCAATTGCAACGTTGTGCCTGCAGGCATGTTCACGCCCATCTGCGCCAGCATGGAAACAATACTTTGTACCGTGAATGGAGTCTGAGTTGTCTGGTCACCGCTGCCATCCAAGCCAACGACAATCCCATAGCCGAACAATTGGTTCGATCGTACGCCTTGAATGGATGCGACATCTTTGATGCGCTCGGCATAAGCCGCGCCGGAGAAAGCGGCAAGGATGGACAGAGCAAACATCCCCCTTAGTAATAACGATATCCATGCTCTCTTCATTTCTTGCCCTTTACACTTTCATATTCATTACCGCGCTACATTTTCATCTCATATAAAAAATATCTGAACGATTCTTTAAAACGGCAGGAACGTTAAGAAGAATCGCGCTAGCCATCCCATGGTTTGCGCTTCGTCTATATAACCAGTCCCACGATATTCGATTCGCGCATCGGCCACTTGCGTCGATGTAACCGTGTTTCCGCTGACTATCGTCGTCGGATTTACAACGCCGGAGAAACGAATGAACTCGGAACCTTGATTAATACCTATTTGCTTTTCGCCGCTGACGATCAGATTACCGTTCGACAACACTTCGATAACGGTCACAGTAATAGTGCCAGTAAACAAGTTGCTCGTTGTGCTAGCGCCCTTGCCTTCGAATTTGTTGGAAGAACTTGCGGAAAGGCTTGTGCCTTGCGCAAATTTTCCAGGCAACCCGAACACTGTCGGCACTGACGCAGTAGTGCCTTGCGTGCGTTCCGCCGAGCTGTCCGCTTGCTTGGTTGCGTTAATTTTCTCGTTCAGTGTAATGGTGAGTGTGTCACCCACATTTCGCGCGCGTATGTCTTCGAACAACGGCATGTAATGCTGCGCTTGATAAATCGCGCCGTTACTCTGCGCTGTAGCCGGCGTAGCGACAGGACGCGCCGTCATCGGTTGATGCATTTCGACCGTGCGCATCGCGCCGCACCCCGTCAATGCCAGCAAAACCAGAAAACCAAATGCAATCTTCATGACATTACTTCTCAATCAAAGCTGAGTCAGACGCTGCAACATCTGATCGGAGGTTTGAATAGCCTTCGAATTAATTTCGTAAGCACGCTGTGTCTGAATCATATTGACCAGTTCTTCGGCCACATTCACGTTGGATGTCTCCACGTATCCCTGATTCAATAGACCAGTACCATTGGTGCCCGGCGTACTCGTACTAGGTGTGCCGGAAGCAGCGGTCTCGATGTATAGATTTTGCCCACGCGCGGCCAATCCACCGGAATTGATGAAGCTTGCCAATTGCAATGTGCCGATGGTGGCAGGTGCCGCTGCGCCTTGCTGCGTAACGGTAACAGTGCCGTCTTGCCCGACACTAACGCTCAATGCATTCGCGGGAATCGTAATCGCCGGCTGCACCGGAAAACCGCTCGATGTCACCAGTTGTCCTTGGCTATCCGTATGAAACGATCCATCCCTTGTGTAACCGGTCGTGCCATCGGGCAGCAAAACTTGAAAAAAGCCTTGTCCCTGAATGGCGATATCGAAACCGTTACCGGTTTGCTGCAAGTTGCCTTGCGTATCGATACGCGTCGTTGCAACCGGACGCACACCCGTACCAATTTGCAAACCGGACGGTAATTGCGTTTGTTGCGACGATTGCGCACCTGGTTGGCGAAGCGTTTGGTAAATCAAATCTTCGAATACGGCGCGCGAACGTTTGAAGCCCGATGTGCTGACGTTAGCGAGGTTATTGGAAATGACATCCATTTGAGTCTGCTGGGCATCAAGGCCGGTCTTAGCGATCCATAGCGAGCGAATCATGGTTATTCCTTTACGAATTCACAGTCAGTAGTTGATTGGCTTGCTGATCATCGCCTTGAGCGTTTTGCAGCAGCTTCATTTGCATTTCGAATTGACGGGCCAGGCTGATCATGCTGACCATTGCTTCGGCAGCATTGACATTGCTGCCCTCAACAGCCCCGCCAACCAGTTGAACCTTATCGTCGATTTCTGCCGTAGCACCACCGGGAAGCCGAAATAGACCATCTGGTCCTTTAGTTAAATCCTGCTCCGGCGGATTAACCAATTTAATGCGGCCAACCACCGATGTGCTCTTCAACGGCGGCTGGGTCGGCACGGCGGTTATCGTGCCATCCTCGCCAATGCTAATGCTCGTATCGGGAGGAATGCTGATAGGGCCGGAGTCCGATAGCACAGGTTGCCCACCTTGCGTCGTTAATGTGCCTTCGGCGCTGATTTTAAAACTGCCGGCTCGCGTATACCCTTCGCTGCCATCGCTCGCCTGCACCGCAATCCATCCGCTGCCGCCAACAGCAACATCGAGAGCGCGACCGGTTTCATGAACAGGCCCAGGCGTAAAATCGGCACCGGTAACGGAATCGACCACAAAAGCGCGAGTAGCTAATCCTGAACCATTGACGGGCACCGAGCGAAAGGCGCTGGTTTCCGCTCGGTATCCAGTCGTATTAATGTTGGCGAGGTTATTTGCGACAACTGCCTGTCTTTCGAACAAACTCTTCGCGCCGCTCATCGCCGTGTAAATTAATCGATCCATATTTTTATTTTGAACCTTATACGTTGATTACTAATCCCCAACGAGCCTTATTAAAGTCCGTTTATCAGCGTCTGAAATATGGAGTCCTGTGTCTTGATCGTTTGCGCATTCGCTTGGAAATTCCTCTGCGCAGCGATCATATTGACCAACTCCGAAGTGACATCAACGTTGGATTCCTCCACCGCTCCGGATTGGATAGCACCGAGACTGCCGCTAGTTGGAGGACCGACCAAAGGCTGGCCCGATGCGGAAGTCTCTGCCCATACGTTATCGCTCAATGGCTGCAAACCTTGTTTGTTGGTGAAGTTGGCTAATGCGACTTGCCCCAATGTGGTAGTCAAACCGTTGGAGTAACGTCCTTTAATAACGCCATCGGCCGAAATGCTGAAACCGGATAAATGTCCCGATGTAGCACCGTCTTGCGTTAGTTGATTGACGCCGAATGAAGAACCGAATTGCGTACTGCCTGTAAAGTCCAGCGTAAATGCCAATGGTGTAGTAGCGCCGGTCGTTACCGCGGTTGAAACGTTGAAGGGCAACGTCGTCGTTGCTGTATCGATACTGCCGTCGGTTTTGAAATTGATGGTGCCGAGCGGTGCGGCACCGATTTGCGTTCCATCGTTAGCGCCAAAAACCTGCCAGGTGTTTGCCGCCGATTTCAGGAAATAGAGCGACATGACATGGGAATTTCCAAGGCTGTCATAAACGTTAACCGACGTCGAGCTTGTATACGTAGCGGAGTTGGTTAAGTTGAACGATGCGGGCAACAACGTAGATGAGCGTGAATCCAAATTAAGTACTGCGTTGACCTCGGTGGTGACCGCCGGCGGAATGTCGTTACTGGATAAATTCAAATCCACCGGTGACGATGTAACCAATACACCAGCCGAATTCGGCAAATAACCGGTCAACTTCGCCCCGCTGTCATTAACGACATAACCGTCTTTGTCGAGCTTAAATTGCCCATTGCGCCCGTAAACCGTCGAGCCGTTACTATTCAATCGAAAGAACCCATCGCCATTGACCGCCAAGTCCAATGGGTTGCTGGTACTGGTAACGTTACCCTGAGAAAAAGATTGATCGACACCGGATACCGATACACCGATACCGACAGTCGAGCCACCGGATGCTGCCAACGAATTGGCGAACACGTCGGCAAAATGCGCTTGTGCATCTTTGTAACCGACAGTGTTTGAATTAGCGATGTTATTGCCGATGACGTCGAGATTTTTCGACGCTGCGTTAAGTCCGCTTAAACCTTGCTGAAAGCCCATGGAATTCCCCTTATTGGTCTTATTTATTTAGAAGATCTGTTTGATCTGAGAAAAGTCAAAATCGCCCAGGCCGTTGAGACTTAGCGAGGCGCCTTTGTCGCTTGGCGTAACGCTTATCACTTGGCCGAGCGAAAGAGCATCGGGGGTGACCTTTTGCCCTTTAGCCTGAGCACTCAGGCTGAATTGGTAATCGCCATCGGCTGCCGTTCCCCCGCTATCCATGGTGCCATCCCAAGAGAAGCGAACGAGCCCGGCATTTTGAGGACCGAGATTCACGGTTTGCATAACATTGCCTTTGGAATCTTTAACCGTAACGGTGAGGCTATCCACACTTTGCGATAGTGACGCTCCGGCTTGCGCTTCTCCGTTACTGAGGCTCATGACTGAACCGGGCGCAAATACAACATGACCAACGAGTGCCGTAGCCTGCATCGATTGTCCTGCGTTGTAGTAGCTCAGCACCGAAGCCATTGTGCTATTGAGCTGCTCGATTCCCTTCACCGTATTAATCTGAGCGATTTGCGAGGTAACTTCCGCGTTATCCATCGGATTGAGCGGGTCTTGGTTCTGCATTTGCGTTACTAAGAGTTTCAGAAAGCGATCCTCGCTGCCCGCACTGCTGTCCGTCGCGGAAGTAGAAGACGTATTGGTTGTGTTGCTTACCGGGTTAGTGATATTGGTGGTTGAAATAACGTTCATGATTAATTTCCTAAAGTGAGCAGCTTCAGCAACATGGTCTTGGCTGTATTCATGACTTCCACGTTGCTTTGATAGGAGCGTGACGCGGAAATCATGTTGACCATTTCCTCCACCACGTTAACGTTTGGCATATTGACGTAACCTTCTTCGTCGGCCATCGGATGCTTTGGATCATAAACACGGCGTGGTGCTGATTGATCTTCGATTACTTGGCTAACTTTTACGCCTGGACTAGCCGCAGTTCCAGCATCCGGCGCAACGGTGAAAACCACCTGGCGGGCTCGGTAAACTTGCCCATCCGCACCACCTGCGCTTTCAGCGTTGGCAAGATTGCTAGCGACCGTGTTTAAGCGTTGCGACTGAGCCGCAAGCGCCGATGCGGAGATATTAAGAATGTCGGAAAGTGCCATGGCTTACCCCTGTATTGCGGAGAGCAGTGCTTTGATTTGATGATTCAGGAAGCGGAACACCGCTTCATAGCGCACCGAGTTATCGACGAACTTTGCGCGCTCGGCGTCCATTTCAACCGTGTTGCCGTCAGCGGCCGGCTGACTTGCATTAACGGTGTGATAGGACACCTGTGTCAGGCTATGAGTTACAGAACTCGGTGTAATATGTCCTGGCGAGGTGGTTTGAACCACAACGGCTTTTGGGGTATCCGATTGTGCTCTGCGCAACGCTTCGGCAAAATTCATATCCGTCGCCTTGTAATTCGGCGTATCGGCATTAGCGATATTCGAGGCGATCATTTGCTGTCGCTGCGAATGCAGCTTCAACGCCTGCTCCTGAAAACCCAGAGTCTTATCGAGGCTGTTCATTCGGTCGCACCCCACACTTATCCAGTTAATGCAGCACAGTCTCCGCCACTAATCCCCTGGGCGATCTCTTGAACAAAGCGGCAAAGAACCCGCATTTCCTTCGACCGCCATTTGCATCAATAGAGTTCAATGCGTTAACCGAGACGCCTTCCAGTCCAATGGGATTTTATGGAGTGAAATTTAGTGAAACCGCGCACATTTTTACGCCTTGTTCGGTTCATGGCACCGCTTGTTCCGATGGGAATCTACGCGCAGGATGCTCAACCGCAATCGACGGCTTCATTGCAAACAACCGCGAGGGCATTTTTAGAACAGCAATTAGCAGGTCAGCCAGGCGAAATACGAATTAAATTGAATGGCCCGGATTCACGCACCAAGATAAAACCTTGCTTGGATCCCGAAGCCTACCTACCGAACGGAGCAAGGCTTTATGGACGGACGACGGTTGGCGTGCGGTGCACACAACCAAACGCATGGCAGGTTTTCATACCGGCGGAAATATCTATCAAGTCGACCGTATGGGTGGCAAATCATCCGCTATCTGCGAAATCCATCATAAGCGCTGCCGATTTGCGCCAAGAAACCATTGATGTCACGAACTATCCCAACGCAGTTGTAACGCAGTTAACGCAAGTGCTCGGCAAAACACTGAATCGTTCCATTGCCGCCGGCCTTCCCTTGCGGCTCGATGCTTTGCAAAGCAATGATGCGCTGACAGCAGGCGAAACCGTGCGAGTGCAATATATCGGGCAAGGATTCAAAGTCAGTTCGGAAGGAAAAGTCATCAGCAATGCCGAGCCTGGTCAGGCAGTGCAAGTACGAATGCCTTCGGGACAAATTATCAGCGGCACGGCGAAAGCTGGGAAGATAGTGGAATTGATTTTGTGAAGCACTGCAAAAACCTAAAGAAAATTATAAGAAATAAAGGCAATATTCATGCTAACCTCATAACTGCGAAGCACTAAATCGATTATTGAATGGGATAAATAGACATTTGTTAAAAATTTCTGCCCACTTCCCTAAAGTTTTCGATTCAGGCGTCGATAACGCATTTATGGGTCGCTTTGTTTGTAAGGCGAGCTGTGGCCGCTTCCCTAGCGGTTGATATAAATGGAGGATCTTATGAAGATCAACTTGGACTCGTTACAGGGCGCCAAGAGTAGCCAAACGGTTACTACGAATAACAAGGCTTCCAATGCGAAAGCATCGGAACAAGCGGCACCGCAAGGCGAACAGATTCAGATCAGCGAACTGTCACGTCAATTGCATGCTTTCGAATCGAGTGTTTCTTCTGCGTCTGGGTTCGACACCAAACGTGTAGACGAAATTAAGCAAGCAATCAGCGAAGGCCGCTTCAAGGTTAATTCCGAAGCCGTGGCCAATAAATTGGTCGTAAGCGTACAAGAATTGCTCGATCGTCAAAAAGAAAAATGAACCTCTCGCCGTTTTCAGCGGAGGTTCTACGTACACTGCTCGAGCAAGAGCAACAAGCGCTTAGTAAGCTAATAGCGCTGCTTCAACACGAAGAAACAGCGCTGGTCAACGGCTCTGCCGATGACCTCCCTTCCATCGAAGCGGAAAAGATTTCGCTTCTCCATTTAATCGATAAGCTGGTTCGTCAACGCGACTCTGCTATCTCGGCTGCCGGCTTCAACGCAACTCCGGCCGGCATGGAAAGTTTCTTTACAGCACATGCCGACCTGACGAAAACATGCTATCTGCTTTGGGCCGATGTCCTGAAACTTTGGCAACAGGCACGAGAAAAAAATCGAATCAACGAAAATATTGCCCGGATGAGACTGAGGCAAACCGAAGGCAGTCTCAATGCGCTCTTCCAAGCCGCTGGGATCAACACCACTTACAGTAGCGACGGACGAGTGCAAAACGCCACGCTACCAAACAATCCGCTACGAGTCGGCTAAGGGACAGAGTGGATTTCTTATCAATGCAGCGATATCGTGCATTGATAAGAAATTCGTTCTAGTTCAGTCAGTCACTCGCCGCATCAATAACAGAACTTACTTCGTCTGAAATTAGTCTTGCTCCTCGCGCAACTTCAGATAGGCCCCTTTCAATGTGTCGATAACCTTGCCGGCATTAAATGGTTTAAGCACATAGCCATCGGCGCCATTGGTAAGTGCATCTTTGACATCAGCACTGGAAGAACTCCCGGTGATCATGACCACTGCAATCTTGGGATGCTGGCTTTTAAGTTGACGAAGAATTTCCAATCCGTTCACATCGGGCATCATAATGTCCAAGCACACGACATCGGGCTTCAATGCCTCCGTCATCTCGAGAACCTCCGCACCGGATCCCGATTCACCCACGATATTAAAATACCGTTCTTGGTTAATAATGGAACGCAGCAACATCCGCATTACACCGCTGTCATCGACGATTACCACACTAGGCATTTTTCCTCCATTACTTTTAGTGCTTATTCTGCTCTGCTGAAGCGGTCGGCGAAAGAATAAGCAAGGTCACACGCCGATTAAGGGCACGTGCTTCTGCCGTAGACTCGGCGCTTACAGGACGGTTATCGGCATAACCGATAGCTGATAACCGTCCTGCGGGAATACCGTTGGCAATAAAAAATCTCACAACTGAACTAGCCCGGGCTGACGACAATTCCCAATTGGATGGAAATTGCTGAGTAGAAATGGGCGTATCGTCCGTGTGCCCTTCCACTTGCATCGCCTCCTCGATATCCGCCAATACAGCAGCCACCGCTTTTAAGCCGCCTACCGAGTCCGGGCGCAAAACCGCTTGAGCCGGCGGAAACAACACCGACGCGTTGATTTCCACCGCTATACCGCGCCCGGTATTAACAACTCGCACTTGCCCATCTCTCACCAAGGGTGCCAGCACTTTAAGTATGCGGTCCGCAAGCTCCTGCATTTTACGCGCTTCTTTTTTTTGCTTATCAATTTCAGAATTTCGATTCGGTTTCAACGGAGTCGGTGAAACGATACTGGCAATTACCGGTGGCGTCGCATGGGACGTGGGATTTTTATGCAAATAGCCGAATGCGTCGCTGAGAGCATTGCTCAATACTCGATAACGTCCCTCGTTCACGTTGGAGACCGAGTACATCACAACGAACGTCGCAAACAGTAGAGTAATAAAATCCGCATAGGACACAAGCCACCGCTCATTATTTTCCCGCTCTTCAAAACCGCGCCGTCTGCGTCTCATGTGTTTTACTCCATGTAGCCTTTCATCCGCGCGCTGATCAATCGCGGATGTTCTCCATGCGCAATGCCGATCAGGCCATCCTGCAACATTTCACGCAATGTTATTTCGGTTCGAATTACGGTTTTCAGTTTATTCGAAATAGGTAAAAAAATAAGGTTGGCCAATGCCACACCGTAAATCGTAGCGACGAATGCCACCGCAATTCCTGGTCCAAGCTTACTTGGATCATTCATATTTTCCATTACATGAATGAGACCCAGCACCGCGCCTAATATACCGATGGTCGGCGAATAACCGCCGGCCGCTTCCCATACTCTTGCGGCGCTACGTTGACGTTCATCATAAACCGATAGTTGAATGTCCAAGGCCTCTCGAATTTTTTCCGGCTCAAAACCATCCACTAGCATTTGCAATCCGCTTTTTATAAACGGATCGGAAATCGACGCAATGGAAGTCTCTAATGATAATAAGCCGTCTTTTCGCGCAATAGCAGCCCAGTCAACGATTTGAGTCACGAACGCTTCGGCGTCAAAACGCGGCGGGAAAAAAGCCCACCGTGCCATTTTCAAGGCACGCACAAAAACAGGGAAGGGGCTTTGCACCATCACAGCGCCAACAGTTCCACCGAGAACGATCATCAACGCGGCAAACTGCAATAAGGAACCGACGCGGCCACCTTCAAGCAATTGCCCGCCGATGATGCCGGATAAAGCTATTACAAAACCCGACACGCAGGCGCGATCCATTTTTTTCGCAATATCTGCCAGGGCGGGCTTCATTTAGCGACCTATAAAGGCGTTACCACTTCTTCAACTGACTTCTCAATCGCGCGATTGCTTGGGTGTGAATTTGGCAAACGCGGGATTCGCTCACGCCCATAACGGCAGCGATTTCGCGGAAATTCAATTCCTGTTCGTAGTACATGCCCATCATTAATCGCTCGCGCTCGGGTAATCCGTCGATTGCTTGTACCAGCGCTGAGCGGAAACGTTTGTCGCGTAAACGCTCGAACGGGTTCTCGGTCTCATCCGGCACATTACGCTCAAGATAGGGTTCGTCCTCCGAATCGGAGAGCTCATCGTAGTAGAGCAATTGGTGCCCCTTGGCGTCCTGGAGCATCTGCTGGTATTCCGCCAACGATATGCCCATTTCGGCCGCCACTTCCCGCTCGCTCGGCGCGCGCTGCACACGTTGCTGTACACGATGGATGGCCGCCTCGATATCGCGCAGCGCTTTGCGCACACTGCGCGGCAGCCAGTCGTTCTGCCGAAGTTCATCCAACATCGCGCCACGAATACGCTGGGAAGCGTATACCTCGAATTGAATGCCTTGCGCCTCGTTGAATCGGGATAACGCATCCATTAAACCGATGATGCCGGCCTGGATCATATCGTTTAGCTCGACACTGGCCGGCAATCTAGCCAGCATGTGATGAGCCATGCGTTTTACCAGCGGTCCGTATTCGACAACGCAGCGCTCATAGTCAGGTTTGACAGAGGTCATATAGCCGCTCGAAGGTAAGGGTGATTTAGCAGGCTGTAGCATAGCTAGCCTCCTCCATATTGCCTGCGGTACTGTCCGGGAGCAACCACTGATCCACATCGCGGGCAGTATGCCGGAATACTTCGGGTGGGGGCGAAGCTCCGTCCAAAGTTAGCATAGACTGTTTCGATTTCGAAGATCTGTGATGCGTTTCATCTACAGGAACAAAACCACGGAAATTTAACTTTACTGAAAGAAACCGCTCGGCTACCTTCGCCATATTGGCATGAATCGCCAAGGCGCTTTGTACGCCGCAAGGCGCAACGACAACCACATCGAATTCACGCACACCGTCTTGTTGCCTGAGCAACTTTATTTCACCGTAAGCAGCGGTAATTGATGCGGGTGAATCGGAAACCGCCATCAACATGCGAGCCCTACCCTGAAATGCGGCGAACGCGTTGTTGACGCCTTGCGAAGGAGCGTTAACCAACAGGGTATTTACCGGCTGCGGTAATAAAGAAAACTCATGACGAAAACGGCGTACTTGTATCGCAGTTAAATTATTCAACTGTTCGAGTCCGCGTGTCGCCGGCAATACCTGTACGCCGCCTGCGCCGCGTAATAAGATTTGAGAAAGCCGTTTATCGCCGCTGAGCATATGATTCAGCTCATAACGATATTGCAAACCAAGCATGGAACGTAACTCGTTAGCGGTGCCATCCATGATCATGACCTGATTGCCTTGCTCCGACAGCCCTTTCGCCAAATTCACCGCCGCATCGGCTTTAATGCGCGCCGCACCGCCGAGCACGATGATACGCAAATGATTCAGCGCGAATAGCCGACGCAGTCCAGCGGCTTGATCGGTCTTAAACATGTTTTCCCTCATCGGTCTGCGCTTTGGCTCGCTTCGCGATCGCATCCAGCCACACTGGATAGTCTTCTTCCTGCAAGGCGAAGGCCTTGTTCGGTTCTGTCTCCTTCAAGGCGCGATGAACCAAATAACGGGCGTTTGGGCGATGCAAATCTTCCGGTACTCGCTGACCGCTAGCCACATAGTGAATGCGCAAATGATGACGAATAACCACATCGAGCACGCCACCGAAACGAACGGCTTCATCGAGTTTACTGATGACGCAGCCGTTGAATTCTTTGTCCCCGTAAGCTGCGATGACATCTTCTAGCGTTTCAGCCTGCACGGTCGCATTCAATACCAACAACCGCTTGGCTTGCGCACCGCGGAGCATGGCGATTTGTTCGGCCACTCGTTGATCGCGCTGTCCCATGCCGGCGGTATCGATCAGCACTAACGACTTCTGGCTCAAATGCTGAATCGCACCGGCCAGCGATGCTTCGTCTTGAATGGTGTAAACCGGAACGCCGAGGATTTTTCCATAAATACGCAGTTGATCTTGAGCGCCGATGCGATAGCCGTCGGTTGTAATTAGCGCGAGCTTTTCCGCACCGTATTTCACGGCAAACCGCGCCGCTAGCTTTGCGGTTGTCGTCGTCTTACCAACACCGGTAGGGCCAACCAACGCATAAACACCGCCGCGATCGACAATGTCGTCTCCGCTGCCGACACAGAGAAGATTTTTTTCCAGCACACCGCTGATCCAATCGCGCGCTTGTTGCGGAGAAAAATCATCCGGCAGGTTTTGTTGTAAATAACGAGATAGAGCAGGACTAAAACCGGCAACGAGTAGATCTTGCATGATTTTCATGCGCGTCGGTTGTCGCCGCATGCTTTCGCTCCACACGAGACTAGCCAATTGCTCTTCAATAAAGCCTCGCATGGAGCGAATTTCTTCCGCCAAGTTGGATGTCGATTGAGGCGGCTGCTGTACAACGGGCGGTGTGTTGGACTGCTCCTGTCTTTCGGTTTGTTCCGTAGGCACAATGCGCTTCTTCGCCCTCGCCGCTTGTGCGCCGGTGATTAGTTCGACACCAGGCGGTAAATGTTGGCTGTGCTGCGCTTTCGTAGCCGGGACGAAGTTAATATCTTCAGCGCCTTTAGGAAGCGTCGATGTCGCCGACGACATCAAGTCTTCCGTTGCGGCGGCAAGCACTTCCACGCCATTGTCGACACGCCGGTTAGCCAAGATGACGGCATCGCCACCCAAGGCTTCGCGAACTTGACGCAATGCTTCACGCGAATTAGGTGCGACAAATTTTTTTATATTCATTTTCTACCTCCGACAATGGCACCGACCCGAATCGTCCGGTTATCCGGCACTTCGCTAACTGCTATTACTCTGAGTTGAGGGATGGCTCGGCGCAGGAAACGAGCCAACGGCATACGCAATCTATCTGCAACAAGAAGTACCGGCGGTAAGCCCAACGCTTCTTGACGCTCTACCATCCGGGCGGTGTCCATTACCAAGGTATTAGCGAGCCCCGGCTCGATTCCCGGCGCATCGGCACCGCCCATGCTTGCGGCTTGCAGCAGCATGTTTTCCAGCTCGCCGTCGAGGCCGATCATCGATAGCTCCATCTCGTTGTGGTAGATCTGCTGGATAATGGCGCGGCCCAACGCGACACGCACCAAGGCGGTCAATTCGTTCACGTCTTGCATACGTGCCGCATGGTCGGCGAGCGTTTCCACGATAGAGCGCATATCTCGAATCGGCACTTGTTCGTTCAACAGGTTTTGCAGCACTTTTTGTATTACGCCAAGCGACAACAACTTCGGTGTCAGCTCTTCCACGATCTTGGGTGAATGCTTGGCTAGGAGATCCAGTAATTGCTGAACCTCTTGACGACCAAGCAGATCGGCGGCATTGGTCTGCACGATATGGTTGAGGTGTGTTGCAACAACGGTCCCTGCATCGACAACCGTGTAGCCCATGGTCATTGCATGTTCGCGATTGGCCGCTTCGATCCAGGTTGCCGGTAATCCGAACGTGGGGTCTTTGGTAACGCTTCCTTGCAAGGCCCCAATGGCATTGCCTGGATTAATGGCGAGATACATGCCGCTATAGGCCTCGCCATGAGCCACCGTTACGCCTTTCAATGTGATGCGATAAGCATTCGGACGCAATTCGAGATTGTCGCGAATATGAACCGCCGGCGGCAGAAAGCCGATTTCCTGTGCGAACTTACGGCGCAACGATTTAATGCGCTTGAGCAACTCGCCGTCTTGCATGGAATCCACGAGGGGAACGAGGCGATAGCCCACTTCCAAACCAAGAATATCGACCGGCGCAATATCGTCCCAACTGGCTTCCGTTGCCACCGGTGGCTGAAACACCGGCTTCGCTGCTTCTTCCGCTTCTTTGGCCTGCGCTGCTTGACGCGAATAAGCAAGGCCACCAGCAGCGGCAGCTAAACAAAGAAACGAGAAATGCGGCATACCCGGTACGACACCGATCAACGCCAACACACCCGCCGTAATGGCCAATGCATTGCGATTTTTAAATATTTGGCCTACCAATTGGCCGCCGATGTTTTCGCTGCTGCCCACGCGGCTGACTACGATACCGGCCGCGGTCGAAATAATAAGAGCGGGAATCTGCGCGACCAGACCATCCCCAATGGCTAACAACACATAGTTCTTCGTCGCCGTTTCGAGCGATAGATCATGCTGTAATACACCGACGACAATACCGCCGAGAATATTGATAAACAGAATCAAAATCCCGGCAACGGCGTCGCCGCGAACAAATTTGCTGGCACCATCCATGGACCCGAAGAAATCCGCCTCATCGGCAATTTCCGCGCGGCGGCGGCGGGCTTCATCTTCGCCGATCAAACCGGCATTCAGATCAGCATCGATAGCCATCTGCTTGCCGGGCATCGCATCCAACGTAAACCGTGCGCTCACTTCAGCGATGCGTCCTGCGCCTTTCGTAATCACGACAAAATTAATGACCACCAGAATGGCGAACACCACAAGGCCAACAGCGAAGTTGCCACCGACGAGCACATGGCCAAACGCTTCGATCACCTTGCCGGCCGCGTCGGGTCCCGTATGACCATTGATCAACACAACGCGTGTGGATGCAACGTTCAATGACAACCGCAACAATGTGGTAACCAAAAGCGCAGTCGGGAATACAGCGAATTCGAGCGGTTTGACAACGTGCAAGCTAACAAGCAACACCATCATCGCCAACGCGATATTGAAAGTGAAGAAAAGATCGAGCAACAACGGCGGCAACGGCAAAATCATCATCGCTAGTATCAACACGATGAGTAACGGCCCGGCCAAATCCGTCAATAAACGGGTATTCAACCATGGGTAGCGTTGAGCGATGGCGTTCATTCGGATGCTCCGGGATCAAGCTCTGCCGGTACCGGCAACACATCCGGCATCTGCGGCATCGTACCGCCTTGAGTGCGATAGCGCCGCAACTGGAATACATAAGCCATCACCAAAGCGACAGCCTCGTATAACGTTGCAGGAATTTCATCGCCGAGTTCCGTATGACGATGCAGTGCCCGCGCTAACGGCGGTGCTTCGAGGATAGGAATGTTATTGGCTTGGCCGACTTCGCGAATACGCAAGGCAACGAGCGCGCTGCCTTTAGCAATCACTCGCGGCGCGCGCATGGACTCGGTGTAAGACAATGCAACGGAATAGTGCGTCGGGTTCGTAACGATCACATCCGCTTTCGGCACTTCCGCCATCATGCGGCGACGAGCGGCTTCACGCTGCATGCTGCGGATGCGCGCTTTTACCTGCGGGTCGCCTTCCATTTCGCGAGCTTCATCGCGCTGCTCTTGGCGAGTCATTTTGAGGTGCGAGTAATACTGCCATAGCTGAAGCGGCACATCGATCGCCGCAATCAAGGCCAATACGCCGGTCAGGAAAAAAAGGGTCGTCGACAACAATTGGCCCAGACCGCCAACTGCGTCGACGACACTCACCTGCCCCAACGCTAAAATCTTTGTGCGCGCATCCCATAAAAACCAAGCCGCTACCGCGCCCAACAACGATGCTTTGACAATCGCTTTGGCGAGTTCGCCGACGCCGTTCCAGGAAAGAATACGGCCGAAACCCGCGATCGGATTCAACCGGCTGAACCGAGGCATCGCAGCACCGATAGAAAACAGCCAGCCTCCCAATAGCATCGGCGCCGCGATACCGGCAACAAGCAGTATCAGTAAAACCGGCAGCAGCAATAACAATGCATCGGAAGATAAGAGAAACAGCCTATGGGATAGTACTGCCGAATCAAAAGCATCAGCTCGGGAGATTTCCAGACCACGCCGCAATGTGCGGCTCATTCCCTGAAATAAATCGTTGCCCATCCATGAAAACGTCCCTGCGGCAAGAAACATCAACAGGAAAGTCGATAATTCGCGGGAACGCGCAACCTGGCCCTCTTCCCGCGCTTTCTCAATCTTGCGCTCTGAGGGTGATTCTGTTCGTTCGAGATCGCTATCGTCGGACATGGCAAACCTGGTGATTGTTTTCAGCCATTATTGCCAGCTAGCCGCCTTTTCGACGGGTTGAAAAGAGAGGTTTTCGGGGGTTATTTAAAAGGTTGTATGGTGTTCCGGGTGCGAAGTGAGTCCCGCAGTACCCATAATAATTTCTTTCGCGGCTTATCGCGATAGTCCCTTGCATTGCATCGCCGTAATAACTGACCGCCGATATATTGCAAAATCCATGACTTTGCATATGAGTTAATTAAGCTAATTTCAAAAACAACAAGAATAATTAATCACTTGCACAAATTACGCGAATGAGGGGGGATATGGCACTTTTCTTGCGGAAAGAACTGTGCCTTTCAAAGGCATAGCGGTGTGTTACTCAGCGATGTTCAGTCGGTTTTTGTATATAAAAATCACGAAGGCCTTATGGCAAAGATATCGACGAAGGGGGATGACGACGAGGCGGGGCCAGCGCATATCGCTCCTATTGCTAGTGTAAATATGACTAACGCGCCGGAAGCCATATTGCACAGTAGCGAGTCCATCACATCTGCCGGTAGCGATGAAATTTACGATGAGGCTCAAAACGCGCCATTGCTAGAGGATCGATTTTTATCGGCTGGGACGTTGTTTATCAATAGCGTTTCGTCTTTGGAAAAATTAATGATTCGCGCGAAGACGTGTCTGGTCTCCGAAGGGATGAAGGGGCCTAAAACATTTCACGAATTAATAAGGGATACAGAACAACGGAGGAAATTTATAAAGGGGTCGAAAGAGGCGGCGTTCTTCATAACCTGCCTTGAAAAAACAACGGCGCATTTACGAGCAAAGATACCTGCGGGCGCCGCCCTCTCCGATGGGGATACTCTGAAAAGCAATCGGCGATTAGAAACATTAGCCGAGTTTGGCGCGTTCGCTGAATTTATCATTAACGAAAACAATAAGCCTGATAG
>Ga0157374_10002108_pt1 | contig 16730 bp, 14 predicted proteins | sample M25metaG_FD_115308 | JGI IMG/M metagenome (GOLD analysis project Ga0157374, IMG submission 115308) | Miscanthus rhizosphere microbial communities from Kellogg Biological Station, Michigan, USA - M2-5 metaG | ecosystem: Host-associated > Plants > Roots > Rhizosphere > Soil | place: USA: Michigan...
GACGGTTTTATCGCGAGCGCGGAACTCTACAATCCAGAGAGTGGAACATGGTCGGCGACCGCCACCCTCAACACCGCTCGTGCTTTTCAATCGGCGACGTTGTTACCCGATAGTAGTGTCCTGATTGCTGGTGGTATCGATAGCACTACGGGTGGTCCTCTCCTCGAAAGCACGGAGCTTTACGTTCAGTCCGCAACCCTGCTTAACATTTCCACCCGGCTCGATGTCCAAACGGGCGACAACGTGATGATCGGAGGATTCATCGTCACCGGGACCGGGTCACAAGCCATGATCGTGAGGGGACTCGGGCCGTCGTTAGGGGTGTCCGCATCACTCAGTGATCCGATCATCGAGCTGCATGATTCGACCGGCGCGCTTCTGGCGACGAATGACAATTGGAAGGACGACGCGAATCAGCAGCAGGTGGTCAACAGCGGATTGGGACCGACGAACGAACTGGAATCAGCTCTTTGGACAATGATCAATCCCGGTGCCTACACTGTCATCCTCAAGGGGAAAAATGATGGAACCGGGGTAGGACTGGTTGAAGTTTATCAGGTGGGTGAGGGGAGCGATGCACAGCTGGCCAACATTTCCACCCGCGGTCTCGTGCAAACGGATGATAACGTCTTGATTGGCGGCGTGATCGTCGGCAGCGGGACCGGAGATGACTCTGCGAACGTTCTCATCCGTGCACTTGGCCCTTCGGTGCCTGTCGCGGGCACTTTGAGTGACCCGACTTTGGAACTGCACGACAGCAGCGGAACGTTGATCGATTCCAACGACGACTGGAAAACGCGCGCTGACGGGAGCAGTCAACAGGCAGAGATCGAGGCGACAACCATTCCGCCTAACGATGATTTGGAATCTGCTCTCCTCGAAACGCTGTCGCCCGGAAACTACACCGCAATCGTGCGCGGAAAGGACAACCGCGTCGGAGTGGGAATGGTGGAGATTTACAACTTTCCATAGTTGGGCTTTTCTCAGGTCTTCCCGAGCAAATAAGCCCAACCTATCTCGCTCTTACTCGAGCTGTAGCAGTCCCGCCAAGGTTACTCGTGACTGTTATGTTGCGCGGATTGGCTATCCCGGTTTTTTTGAAGGTGTAGTTGCCATTGCCCAGGTTAGTCATTGTTCCCAGAACCTCACCAGTTCCGGTTACTGAGACCGTGAGGACCGCAGCAGGATTACTATCCGTTGCCAGCACCGTAAGCTGGCTACGTTGGACCAAAAATTGCGCCCGCGTGATCGTCACTGTATCCATTTCGACTGCGCCCACTGCCGCCAAAATGTCTACCCGGCCATTGCCGTAGGTGTTATTGGGAGTCTTTGGCACACCGGAGTCACAGCTATTATTAAGAATGTGCACGGCATTATCGTTGAGCACCGGTTCCGTGGCGTCGGGATTGTTCTTCAACTCGGGATGCGCCGACCAAAGCAGGGCGACCGATCCGGCAATGTGCGGCGTCGCCATTGAAGTACCGCTAAGGAAAGCATAGGCGCTATCGGAAGTGTTATAGGCTGACCGGATGCTCGTGCCTGGAGCGGTGATATCCGGTTTCAAGCGCATACTGCCATCCGAGGTAACCGGACCGCGGCTGCTAAAAGTCGCAATTGTGTCCGTTCCAGTATTCAATGCGCCGACCGTATAGCTGGCGTCGTAGATGGCCGGCGGATCAATCACAGTCGAGCAACTCGGGCCGGAACCTCCCGCTGTGCAAACCATCTCGATGCCTGCGGCGCGCTGCGCTTCAACGCCAGCCTGCAAAGTGCCGGCCGAGCAACCTTCCGACGAGGGGCAAGCCCATGAGTTAGTCGTGATGTCAGGAGCCTTGGCCGGGTCGCCCTGAGACGGATCACCGCCCACGGGATAGGGCGCGAGGAAGAACTCCATGCATTCCAAATATCTCGCTGGCGTGCCGAAACCTTCATCCAGGTTCCGGCAACCGATGCACTGTGCCTGCGGCGCCACGCCGATCTGATTGCTACTGAGGTCGTCACCAATTGCCGTTCCAATCGTATGCGTGCCATGACCCAAATCATCGCACGGCGCGAGTGAATCGTTGCCGCAAGGATTTCCAGAGCTGTCATGAATTGAGTCGTGCCAGTTATAGTCATGGTTCGCCGTCAAGCCATTCCAGCCGCGGTAATGCGGTTTGATTGCGTTATGAGTCCAGCGGAAGCCGCTATCGGCGCTGGCAATCACAATCCCCTGTCCGAAAAATCCTTCGGCCCAGACATCAGGAGCGTGTACATACGAAACGCCAGGCTCGACCGTCTCGGGAGCCAACGGCTGGGCCGGAGCAGTTACTGCCTTCTCACCATCGGGGAAACCCTTCACGTGCGGGTTGCCTTCGACCCGAGCAACATCGGCACGTTGAGCGAGGGCGAGCGCATCCTGGTAAGTCCCTTTTACCCAAAGTGCGTTGACGATGTAGAAGGACCGATGCGGAAGGTTGTGTTGATGAAGCCATTGAAGTATTGGTCCTTGCGTAGCTTGTTTCTTGTCCCAAAGGGTGTCGCGGACAAAACGGCCTTTCTCGGCCCTGGTGGCGAAAGCCGCCGCGCCGCTCAGGTTTCCCTGATCACCAAGCACGACCATGAACTCTGTCTGTTTGCCGTTTGCAGTATTCTGTGTCACCCACGGGGCGATTTTGCGCAGAGCGGCCGCCTGATCTGGCCCCTTGGCCTGGCTATGTGCCCGCAAGGAAGTGATCGCGCCGAGCCCGGCGGCCACGGCTGCGGGAAAAAGGAGTGTGGCAAAGATCCGTCGCAGCGGCCTATGTCTGAAGAAGTTTTGTGCGACCATAGGTTCCACAAGTTGTAGAGATCTTATGCAGGCCAGGCAAGTCGAATCCTCCATCGGGCGCTCGCCATGCACCGCTGATCGCCAGGGGGGCTGGATCACGGGCATGTTGGCGACATGAAAACACCGCTCGCGCGCATCATTTGTCGCGCGGCTTGCCGAATAAACCGACGCATGGAGGGCCTGGCGCGATCAAGCTCAGCCACGTTCCTGCAGGCTTGTTTTGACGAAACTCACGCCGGCCCGTAATCTTCGCGAGCTTGCTGGAAAATGGACCTGTCGTCGCGATCTTCCGAACAATTTGCAATTTTCGCAGTCTGCCGAAAAATCTTGTCACTTGTTGATACTTCCGGAGAGATCAACCTTTAGCATCTTGTCATCGTGACCTCTCCTGTGGACCTGACCGACCTGCAGAGGCTCGCGCAGGCGAGGCGACGCTGCGCCGTCAAAATTCTTGAGCTCTACAAAATGGCTAACGCAGGCCATATCGGGACCTCGCTGAGTTGCCTCGAGATTTTGGTCGATCTTTGTTTCGGCCGAATGGAAGGGGAGGATGTCCTTGTGCTTTCCAAAGGTCACGCCGCGGCTGCACTCTATACAACGCTTTCATTGTCGGACCGATTGCCGGAGACAGAACTCTCTACTTTCTACAAGGATGGCACGGTTCTGTCCGCCCACCCCCCGTGTTCAGGCACCATTGGGGCCATCCCATTCGGGACCGGCAGTCTTGGTCATGGTTTGGGTCTCGCCTGCGGGATTGCGTTTTCGTGCCGTTTCACCGGGAAATCATTCAAGGTTTTTGCAGTGTTGTCAGACGGCGATTGCAATGAAGGGTCTACTTGGGAGGCCGTGTTGTTCGCCAGTCAGCAGAGGCTATCCGCCTTGACGGTTGTCGTCGACTTGAACGGTGTCCAAGGAATTGGGTATACAAAGGATATTCTCAATCTGGAGCCTATCGTCGATAAGTGGAAATCATTCGGCTTCGCAGTTGCGGTTGCTGAAGACGGCAACGACTTCGCTGGTCTTGCTCGCGCCCACGAGGTGGTAAAGAACTCGGACGCGCCGCGCTGCATCATCGCCCGAACCGTCAAAGGTCACGGAATCTCCTACATGGAGAACCGTGTGGAATGGCATTATTTACCGATGACAGATGAGCACTACGCCCAGGCTTTATCCGAAGTTGCAGATGCCGGGCTAGACTAACCTTTCCTTGGGACCTCCGTGCGTAAGGAATTTTCAAGTTGGATCGAGGACTTTGGTCGAAATGAGAGCCGTTTCATCTTCCTTACCGGCGATCTTGGTTTTGGAGCGCTGGAGAACGTGCAGAGAGCGCTACAGGAACGTTTTGTGAACATGGGCGTCTGCGAGCAGAACATGATATCGGTGGCTGCGGGCCTTGCTCAGCAGGGGCTTCTGCCCCTATGCTACAGCATAGCGCCCTTTGCGGTATTCAGGCCCTATGAGCAGATTCGAGTGGATCTGGCCTTGCACCAAATGAACGTCAAGATCGTAGGCAACGGCGGCGGTTACGGCTACGGGATCATGGGAGCGACTCATCATGCTATTGAGGACATCGCTGTCCTGTCTGCTTTGCCGCACTTCGCTTGCTTCGTCCCGCTTTGCAATTCGGATGTAGATGGCGCATGCGCCGCGCTTTTCCGACATGTCGGGCCTTGCTACCTGAGGCTAGGTTTTGGGGTGTGGCCGGCGGATGCAGGAGAGCTAGAGGAGTTCAAGCCCATCAGGAAGCTGACCGGCAGCCGCCTGGCGCGCCCGAAGGCGACGATCGTTGGCCTCGGGCCTGTTCTGCTGAACGTCCTTCCCTGGATATTGGAAAGGGCTGAGACAGATGTTTTCGCTGTCTCTCAAATGCCGCTGATCGATCTTTCGGATGAATTACTGGCGAGTCTCCAAGCCACCGGATTGCTATGGGTAATAGAAGAGCATGGAGCTCGAGGAGGCTTAGGGGAACACCTGGCCGCGCGTGTGGCGCAACAAGGAGTTGCATTCCGCCTCCATCACACATATGCGGTCGGCTATCCCGATGGTCTGTATGGCAGCCAATCATACCACCAAAGTCGCTCGGGTCTTGATCCCATATCATTGCAAGAAACATTTCAGCGGTTGTCCTGTTAGATACTGCAAATATCTCTTAACATGACGCATCAAGTCGGCGACCTTTGCTCGGACACGTGGACTACAACGGATCGCGAGGAGGTTCAGAAGCTTCCCGGCCCGATTTGGGTCATAGGTGCTTCAGGTTTTGTCGGCGCCAAGCTCTTCTTCTCGATCGCTCGAATCCGATCCGACGTTTTTGGGGTCTCAGATCTCATTGAAAACAGTTGGCGCCTGCTGCACTCCCCTTATGACCGCCGGATAACTTGTGACATTACCCGAATGCAGGATGTAACTGCCGCCGTGCGAAAACATCGGCCCAGGACTATCTTTAATTTGGCCGCATACGGCGGCTACGAGCGGCAGGATGCAGCGGCTCAAATTCATACGGTCAATTATCTGGGCACGCTCAATCTGGTGACGGCGCTGCGCGACGTTGGGTGTGATGCGTTCGTTCAAGCAGGCACGTCTTCGGAATATGGGCTGAACTGCGCAGGCCCGGACGAGTCGGCATCGCTGGAGCCTAATAGCAATTACGCTGTCTCGAAGGTGGCGATAAGTTACCTCATGAGTTATTACGGTCGATTGGAGAATTTTCCTTGCACGCACCTGCGGATTTACTCGGTCTATGGACCTTGGGAGGAACGTGATCGCCTCGTGCCCCGCCTAATCAGCATGGGACTGCAAGGGCGCTACCCGCCACTCGTCGATCCTCATATCTCTCGCGATTTTGTTTACGTTGATGATTGCACGAGGGCTTTTGTGCGCGCGGCGCTCACTACCTGCCGCTCGATGCCTGGACAGATATTCAATATAGCCACAGGTGTTAAGACATCGCTCGGCGAAGTCGCATTGCTGGTGCGTACCATGTTCAGCATACCGGAGGAGCCAGAGTTCGGGTCGATGCCAAATCGCCGGTGGGATCTTTCGAACTGGTTTGGCGATCCCCGGCTGGCTCATGAAAAGTTGGGCTGGACGCACAGACACAGCCTGGAGGACGGGCTCCGGCTCACCGCGGAATGGGAACGCCTTGCGGATTCGAAGATCCGTTTCGGTGTCTTGCCACGGAAACGGGAACGCCTCTCGGCTATTATCGCATGTTATAGGGATGAGCAGGCGATTCCCATCATGCACGAGCGCCTAACGCAAGTTTTCGCACAACTAGGCGTAGATTATGAGATCATTTTTGTTAACGATTGCAGTCCGGAGAATGATGAAGGCGTTATCCGCCAACTGTGTGACAAGGATTCCCATGTAATCGGCATTTCCCATTCGCGGAATTTTGGCTCTCAAAGTGCCTTTCTGAGCGGAATGGAGATCGCGACCGGTGACGCAGTTATTCTCTTGGATGGCGACCTTCAGGATCCGCCGGCGATGATTGAAGCTTTCTATCCCCAGTGGAAACAGGGATATGAAGTGGTTTACGGAATACGTATCAAGCGCCAGGCTTCGTGGTATATGCAGATGCTTTACAAGGCGTTTTACCGCGTTTTCAAGCATCTTTCGGAGGTCGAAATGCCACTTGATGCTGGCGACTTTTCCCTGATCGATCGAAAGGTGGTCGAGCACTTGCTCCGTTTTCGCGAGCGCGATCTGTTTGTCCGCGGCTTGCGAGCCTGGATCGGTTTCGCGCAGGTGGGGGTCCCGTATACGCGTCCGGAACGCATGTTTGGGAAAAGTACGAACAAATTTTTGAAGAATGTCTGGTGGGCCAAGAAGGGCATATTTTCATTCAGTCTCAAACCGCTCCATTACATTCAGCAATTTGGCCTCCTCATTTTAGCCTTCAGCATCGCGCTCGCGGTATTCTACCTGTTTAACTATGTGTTCAATCCAGCGTCACGGGTGCGAGGCATCACGACAATTATATTGCTTATCCTGGGCTTGAGCGGGGTTCAGCTTCTTTCGCTCAGCGTTCTAGGCGATTACCTTGGCAAAGTGCTCGAGGAGACAAAGGCCCGTCCTCGCTTCATCCGTTCGAAAATAATCAGGGGTGCCAATACCATCAGCTCTCAGAGGGAAATCGAGTTACTGATCAAGGAGTGCAGAGAAACTGCGACAGCACGCAGCGACGTCAAGTATACTTGACCAAGGCGGATTTAATCAGGCTTATCATCTGTAGCTTGCGATGAGTCGACTTTGCAACACGATACGTCATGCTTCACAAGCCCATGGCTGAGAAGCGATCTCGCAACGATAAGAACCGGGAGAGATCGGTTCCATCCACAAGATTAGATCTACCAGTGAAGAGCACTGAGACAATGTCTGTGGCAGCACTGGAGTTTGTCGGCGCTGGTGCAGTGTTTCTTATTGCCGTTCTCCTTTACTGCTGCACGCTGGCTCCAACCGTTACACTTATCGACAGTGGCGAATTGATAGTGGTCGCTCACGGCCTTGGGGTCGCGCACCCGCCCGGCGTTCCTCTTTGGACGATGCTGGCCCATCTTGCATCGCTGGTGCCGTTGGGAAACGTTGCGGAGCGAATCAATTTTTCGTCCGCTCTTTTCGCAGCGCTGGCTTCCGCAATGCTCACTTTGGTGGTGGCGGAGTTAATGACCACCGTTGCATATCCCCCTCCTGGGAAGAAAGGCGCACAAGGTAGGAAGAAGGCAGGCGATCCCAGTATTGACCACCTTTTGGTGTTTGGCCCTGCGCTCGGTGCGGGCTTGCTCACGGCATTTTCGCGGACGCTCTGGTCCTACGCGACCATCACCGAGGTCTATGCTCTCAACACGCTGTTAATCGCCACCGTTTTCTTTCTGATGCTTCGGTGGCGGCGGCTCGTGACGCAGACAATCTTGTCGACGCGTCTTCACACGGGCGCGGCCGTCACGAAGCACGACAGGTGGCTGTATGTTGCTGCGGCTGTATTTGGCTTGGCGCTGGGCGATCATCACGTCACCGTGGGGCTGACGCTTCCGGCTTTGGCCGTCTTCGTTTACAGGACGCAGGGCCTGAAATTCTTTACGAGTCGCCGGCTGGCGTACGCCGCGCTGATTTCGATTGCGGCTATGGTCGCTGTTTATGCCTATTTGCCATTTGCGGCGTCGCGCTCACCGGTCATCAACTGGGGTAACCCTCGTTCGCTGCAAGAAATCTGGTGGCACGTGACCGGTCGCCAATACAGCGTGCTCTTCTCCTTCAGTCCCTCGATGATGGGAACGCTGTTTGTTGAATTTTGCCGAATGCTCCTGCGCGAATTTGGACCTGCCTGGCTTCCTTTGTCTCTCATGGTGGCTTTTTTCGGGTTCCGAAGTGCTTTCCGGCAGGACCGCACAAGTTTCTGGTTTCTGCTCTTCATCATTATTGCTGACGTGGCTTACGGCATCAATTTTGGCGGTCCTCATGCGGAGGATAAAGACGCGTATTATTTGCCGACCTTCATTTCCATCGTGATTGCGGCCGGGTTTGGCATCCGTTGGTTGATTCAGCTGACCGCCTCCAAGGCAATGGCGTTACAAAGAACATATTGGATTGCCGCCCTGGCTATTGTCCTCATATCTGCAACCGCGTTCGTTGCCACCTGGCCGTTCGCCAATCGCAGACATTACTTCATTGCGGATGATTATGTTGAAAACCTGTTCAGCACGGTAGGGCCGGCTGGCCTGCTGCTGACACAGGACTGGCAGGTAGCGTCCCCAATGTTCTATGCACAGGAAATCGAACAACGCCGGCTCGATGTGAAGGTCTTGGACGTTACTCTGCTGCGTCGCTTATGGTATTTCGATTATCTGCAACATGCGCATCCAACTTTAATCGGCCGCTCGCGCAATGAGATCGACCGATATGTTGATCTCCTGAAGAAATGGGACCGTGATCCTTTAGTTTTTGAACGCGATCAGGACCTTCATCAAGCGATCAACATGGCGTTCCTTGGGATGATTCAAGCAATCGTGAGGAATGAAATGAGGGTCGGCCCGGTCTACATTACGCGCGATCTGCTGGCCGACGATCCAGCGAATGGTTTCGTCACCCAGTGGATCACGCAAGCTTATCAACGTGTGCCGCAAGGTCTGGTTTTCAATCTCACCACGGACCAGAGCTTTCATGATTCCCCGGATCCGCACCTGCAGACCCGGGGGTTAGCTGATGGGACGGTGCGGTTTGCAGACGATGATGTAGTCAGGCTCAAGGTTTTGCCAGCTTACACGGCAATGCTGACCAACCGTGGGCGATACCTGGCCTCTTTCAACCTACACGAGCGCGCCATTGCCGCCTTCAAAGAGGCGCTGACACTAGATCCGAATCTTCCCGCTGCCCAACAAGGACTCGCGGAGAGCGCAGCGAAACTCCCAATTCCGTAGCACTCGTTCACGTTTCCGGCTCGGTTCGTGTCGGTAGAAATTGCGGAAGCCAGCCCGGCGGAACTTGCTGCCCTAACTTAAAGACTTCGACCAGACCGACGGCGGTTCCGTTAATCATCGACCCGCACCCCGAGTTCCGCGCTCGCCAAGGGGATGAAGCTGGGGTCAAACCCACCGACGATGAGCACCCTACCGTCGGACAGCAACGTCGCCGTCTGACCAAAGCGTCCCGTAATCAAACTGCCGGTCACCGCCCACGTTCCGGTGGGCGGATCGTAGAGTTCCGTGCTCGCCAAAGCAACAGGATCACCCCCGGCGACGAGCACGCTGCCACCGGGCAATAACGTCGCTGTTTGAAATACGCGCGCGGAGGCAAGACCGCCAGTAGCTATCCATCTCTCGCTCGATGGGTCATAGAGCTCCGTGCGCCCGCCAAAAACACCGCCTAAGGCGAGCACCATACCGCTGTTCAATAACGTCGCGGTATGCTCCGAGTGCTGCCGGAGGAAGTGACCGGTTAGCTTCCAAGTTTTGCTCGCTGGATCATAAAGCTCGCATCTCCTAAGGAGGTCTTCGTTAATACCGCCGGCGACCAACACTTTGCCGTTCGACATTAGAGTAGCTGTGTGTTCCCTCCGTGCATTGCCGAGGCTGCCAGTCGATGTCCAGGTTCCATTGGCCGGATCATAGAGTTCCGCCTCCGCGGTGGTCTGGATACCGTCATAACCACCGGCGACAAGCACCGTGCCGTCGCGCAACAGCGTTATCGTGTGATTAAACCGCCCTGTGCTGAGGTTGCCAGTGGCTGTCCAGAGACCAGTCGCCGGATCGTACAGTTCCGCGCTCGCGAGAGGGAACTGGGTGCAACAGCCAATACCTCCCGCGACCAGCACTTTGCCGCTGGGCAGCAGCGTTGCTGTGTAATTACGGCGTGCAGAGATAAGGTTGCCAGTGGCTGTCCAAGTTCCGGTCGCCGGATCGTAGAGTTCCGCGGTCGCGAGCGTGCCGCTAAGAGTAGCGCCTCCTGCGACAAGCACTTTACCATCAGGCAGCAAGGTTGCGGTGTGGTTGGCTCGCGCCGTAGAAAGATTGCCGGTTTCCTCAAACTCAAACGATAGTCCTAGGCACGGCCGCGTCACCGCCAAGCCCGCACCGAGGAAAAGCAGCAGGAAAGCGATGCGCCGCGCCAGAATGGAAACAACGGAGACAACACCAACCATTAGAGCGGCCGGGTTCCCGCAGATGCTCCGGTTATCGCTAGGTCGAAGGACCGGCGAAGTTCTGTGGAACGAGGTTGTGTTTGCGAGCCGAATTGGGCAATGCATAGTGAACTCCTTTTACCTGGGAACTTACTTGTGGACTGCGGATCTGAAGTGGGGAGGAGGCCCCCAAGGATAAGCGTCCACGCCCGCTCCAGATTTTGTTGTCTGAGATTGCCCGATTGCGGCGGCGTTTGTCGACATCAAAAATGGGCGCATTGTCCCAGGCTCCGGATTGGAGTTGCAGTCGCCCGAGTCGATACGTTCATGTGCACGCATGCAATCCGGCAAGTTGCAGAACGCCCTAAAAAACCTCAGAGCGGCGATCAAAGACGTGGAAGCGGCGGTGGAAGAAATGCGCGCCGAGAAAGATTCGCTCGCCGGACTCCCCTCGGTCATGTGGAGCGTTGTGTTGCAAGGCGCCGCGCTGGTAATCGGCATCACCTATCTTCTCCGAGTTCAACACGCCATCCAGTTCGTGCTGACCGGGTGCCTCGCCATGTTCATCGGACTCGTTGTTTTCGTGATCGCGAGCCTGGATCAGCCGCTCAGCGGGCCGCTGGCAATCGATTCCAAACCCTATCAAATTGTTCGCGATCGATTAATCGATCTGAAATAGGCCGAATGTTTCACTCGATCAAGGTTGGCTGCCAAATGCCAGCGGCTTGGCTGGGGACATCGGCCGAGACATTGTCGCGCGCATCGAGTCCTGGGTTCGCCTTGGTTACCGATTCAGAAATCCTGTTCTTGGCAAAAGCTTTGAATACAACGGTCGGGGACCTCTTCCCGCGATCCGGTCGGCGCCAATGCCGAAGAGAACGTGCACGAGGAGGCCGATGAAAAGAAAGCGGCTCTTGCGCAGGCGCGACCCAAACGAATTGCGCCCCTCGAGCGCATCCGGCGCAGCGATTTCGTCATCTTTTTCCACGGTCGAAGTGGCCATCGGATTGCAGAAGCTCTTAGCGTGCGCGCGGCGACTCGACAGGGAGCCGGGGGCGGACTAAGAATCCCCCACGCATAACGGGCGGTTAGCTCAGCGGTAGAGCGGCACGTTTACACCGTGTTGGTCGGGGGTTCGATTCCCTCACCGCCCACGCCTTCACTCCTAACGAATGGCGCGCGACGGCAAGATGGCGAGCGCAATGAAACTCTGCACCACTTCGTCGTGTTGATTCAGAGTCAGGCTGCGATAGCGGATAAGCCCGTAGCCGGGCTTGGATTGCGAGAGGCGCGCTTCAAGAATTTCGATCTCCACGCGCAGGACATCCTCTGAATGAACCGCTTTCGGCCAGCGCAACTCGTCGATGGCACGCCCGATAATGCCCCCTTCCACCTGCATCATGTCGATGAAGAGCCGCATGGAGATAGCCGCCGTCTGCCATCCGCTCGCGGCCAGGCCGCCAAGTAAATTCTCGCCCGGATCCGACGTGAGGTGGAACGGCTGCGGATCGTAAACCCGCGCGAAGGCGACGATTTCCTCCGCGGAAATCTTCTGCGTGCCGGAAATAAAACGGCTGCCGACCGGAAAATCTTCAAAGGCGCGTCCCACGCCGCAGCATCAACTCATTGCCCGGAAAGACGCAAGGTGTAAGCTGTGCCTAACGAAAAGAAATGAGCGCAAAGGAATTAATGGACGCGGCCATCGCGCAGGCCCGGAAAAGCTTGAGCGAAGGCGGCATCCCGATCGGCTCCGCGCTCGCGCGCCACGGCGACTTGCTCGCCGTGGGTCACAACAAGCGGGTGCAGGAGAGCGATCCGGTCACGCATGCCGAGATCGATTGTCTGCGCAATGCGGGACGGATCGGAAGTTTTCGCGACACGGTGCTCTATTCCACACTAATGCCGTGCTATCTCTGCAGCGGCGCGGTCGTGCAGTTTGGGATTCCCAGGGTGATCGTAGGCGAAAGCCGGACTTTTCCCGGCGGGCCGGAGTTCATGCGCGCGCACGGCGTGGAGGTGATCGATCTCGATTTGCCGGAATGCGTCGCGCTGATGGCGCAGTTCATCTCGGAAAATCCGCGCCTTTGGGACGAAGACATCGGTCGCTGACCCGGAGGGCGCATTTAATTGCATAAAAGAGCTGTTTGGGCTTGACCTTTCCCGGCCATCCGTAATGCTGCGGCCCATTGACCGAGACCGCTCGGTAACAGCATGAGAAAAAAAGTCTTTCTTCCCACCGTCGCGGTCGGGGTTTTTCTCATCGCGCTGGCGGCTGCGGCGTCCGCCGGGACGCTCACGATTGATGACGGTCCCAGCTTTCTGCCCGACAGTGCATTTACGCAGAACAGTATCGATGCCGTGCTTCTGCATCGTCCCGTCGGGGATGTAGTGCGTCTTTTCGGCGATTCGAAAGTGGATCCGGTGGTGCAAATGCCAAGCATTTCGATTGATGGCAGTTATTCCGCCAACGCCGGCGATGTCTTTTCTGTCGCGTATAATTTCTCCGTTAACCTGAACAGCCCCGCCCCCATCACTCTCACGATTGATGCGCAGGCGATTGTATCCGGCGTGGCGCAAACCTTCAGCACGGTCCTCACACTCAATCCCGGCCCGAACCGCTACAGAGGTCAGATCAGCGGTGTCGTCTTCGGTCTCGCCGCCAGCGGCACCTGGAATGGGCATTTGGTTTTCAACTTTGGCACGCCACCAAACTCCGGCGAGAGCGGCTCGCCGGATAATCCGAATCCTGGCGGCATGATTCTTCAGATCAAGCGCGTCGATTTCCAACTGACCGCCGTGCCGGAGCCCTCCTCCTACTTCCTTTTCGGCGTCGGTCTCGTCGCGGTCGTCTGGGTGCGACTTCGCCGTCGCAGCGTGGCCTGATCAAGCCGGCTTATCTTCTTTTCGCGGCTCCGGCTTTTCGAAACGGCGACGGGTCTATACACCCGAGCGAGTCGTCTTCACTCCGGAAACGGGATCTGCAAATCAAGGTCGAGGTGCAGCGCGTCCGCCAGCTCTGGATATTTCTGGGCGACATCGTGGAAATAGAGATCATTCACACAGGAGGCGAACAATCCGGGTGAATTACCGGCGCGCGCCTGTTCGATTAAGGGCCGGGCCGCGTCGATGTGACCTTCGCGAATCTTGAGTGCGGCTGCGGTCATCAGCCAATCCACCGAGAGCTGCGAAGCGCTTTTCTGCTGATTCGCGAGTTCCAGGTTGACGGCTTCACCTTCGGCCGCCTCGATCCGCGCCATTCGCATTTTGAACTGACAGACGGCCGCGCTTTGCTGGTCGCGCGCGAGCAACGCCGCCTGCTCGTAACAGGGGATGGCCGGTTTGGGCTTGAGGTCGAGCCGGAGCGTTTCGCCGCGATAATAGTGGTAATCCGAAACGAAAGGCGCCGCCGTCACCGCCGCGGCGAAGAAGCGTTCCGCTGCGGGCAGGTTCTTGGTGCGGACCGCGATGAGACCGCGAAAGAAATTTGCCCCGTCCGGATTTTCGCCAAAGGCCAGCGCTTGTTCGAATGCTTTATCCGCCTGCTCAAAGTCGCGGTGATCGTAAAGCATCTTTCCGACGCGAAACAGGATGCCGCGATACTGCAGATCCTTACGCTTCGCGGCCATGAAGCGCTCGACCGCGTCCTGCCAGCGGCCCTCGCGCTCGGCGACCAGAGCCTGCTCCACCAAGTCAGCCACAGCCATGCCTCGAAATTGCTTTTGCCCGGGCTCCGCCAGCGACGGCCGGTCCCGCGAGGTCAGAAGATATTTCAGATAGCCAATTTTCGTCCCGAAATAGAAAGCCAGGCCGAGCCCAACGATCACTGCGATAATCAGGATCGCGCCCTGGAACTCGATACTGCGCGAGACTTTTTCGCCATCCGCTTCGGACAATCTGCCCGCAGCACGTCGAGTTCGCCGGGGCAAATTTTCCCGCGACGACGCTTCCGACCCGCGCTCGGCCGGGGCCGATTGCAGGCGGCCGAGCAAGCGACGTTGCTCGGGCGTGAGACTTCGCCGGCGCGAGGCCCGTTCCTCAGAATGCGGTGCGTCCTCTGCCTTGCCCGGTGGTTCCTCGGCCATATCAGCGGGTACTTTCTTGCCGAAATCTAGGGAGAAAGACGGCGATATTTTCCCAGCAACTCGCGCAGGCGATCGTGCGGCAACGCCTCGACGCGGTGATCATCCCGCCCCACCATGGTTTGGTTGTCGACCAGCGCATTGATAATCGCTTCCTCCGTCGCCTCGACCACGGCGGAAAAGATTGGGTCGAGCCGATCGTTAGGCACGGTTTGCACGGTGTGGGTTGGCTGCTCGGGATTGTTCGCGCCCGGGTTGGCAGTGGAGAAGGCAAGGAACAAGTCGCCCGATCCATTGCCCGAAGTGGCGCCGGTTCGGGCGAGGCCGAGGCTGGCACGGCGCGCGAGACGCTTGAGCTGGCCCGGCAGAAGTGGCGCGTCGGTTGCGATCACGATGATGATCGAGCCGGTGTCTTTCGGATAGACGAAGCCGGGAATTTCTTTGCCCACCGGAACGCCGGCGACGGTGAGTTGCGGACGGCGTCCGCAATTTGCCTGCACGAGTGCGCCGACGTCGTAACCACCGTCTTTTTTTTCCAGAACGCGCGAAGCGGTGCCGGTTCCGCCTTTGAATTCGTAGCAAATCATCCCGGTCCCGCCGCCGACGCTGCCCTCTGCGATCGGGCCGCCTTGCGCGCTGTCGAGGGCGTGCCTGACATCCTCCGATTTCACGTGGAAGCCATTGATATCATTCAACCAGCCGTCCCACGTTTCCGCGACTACGGGCAGGCTCCACCAATATCCGGTTTTGTCTGCTGCGCCGTGCGCAAGGCGCCAGGCGATCACGGCGTCGCGCGCCACGCCGACGCTATGGGTGTTGGTAATAATGACCGGTCCTTCGAGAAATCCGCTCTCTTCCACCCACGCGGTGCCGGTCATTTCGCCATTACCGTTAAGGCTGAAGACGCCGGCATAAACAGGATCGTTGAGCGAATCGTGTCCACGCGGAATGATTGCGGTCACGCCGGTGCGGACCGGACCTTTGCCAACTTCGAGTTTGCCCTCGCCCCTAACGAGTGTAGTGAAACCGACCTCGACCCCAGCGACATCCGTGATTGCATTCAGTTTTCCGGGCGTGCCGTCGAAAGGAATACCGAGCGCGCGGGCGCGAACGGCTGCATGCGGCGGGGGCGAGGTTTGCGGTTCGCGCGCATAAAGCTGCGGAGTGGAAAGAAACAGCGTCGCGCTTAGGGCGAGGAATTTTTCGATCATTTTGGGACAGGATTAACAGGATTTTGCCGGATGGGAAGAAAGGTTCCGGGCCGGAACGGGACGGCGCACGGCGCAAAGCTTGCCATATAGCCATACAATCGATATGGTAAGCCATATAAAAACCACGCTCAATATCGACGACACGGTCATAGCGCGGCTGCGCCAGGAATCGGCCCGGCAGAAGCGCACCATGTCGGAATTGGTCGAGGCTGCGCTACGCCTGCTCTTTGCCGCCAATAAGGAAGCAAAAAAGAAAAAGCTGCCTCCTTTGCCTAGCTTTGATGGGGGGAAGCCTCGCGTCGACATCGCGGACCGGAACGCACTCTACGACGTCATGGAAGGACGGCGCTAAGTGCTCGTCATCGATACGAACGTTCTGATCTACGCGGCCGTCCGGCAGTCGGAATTTCACGATGCTTGCCGGCGGCGAATTGAGACCTGCCGCCAGCGCGCCTCGCCATGGTATTTGTCGTGGCCCATTTGTTATGAGTTCATGCGCGTCTGCACCCATCCAAATGTTCTTCCCCAACCTTGGACGATTGCCGGGGCCTGGAATTTTCTCGAGGTGATGCTCAGCGCCCCGGGGGGCGGCCTGTTGCTGCCAACCTCGCGGCACGCCGCGATCTTCGCTGAGGTCGCGGCCGAATTGCCGCATCTGCGCGGCAATATTCTGCATGATGCGCATACCGCGGTCTTGATGCGTGAGCACGGAATCCGCGACCTCTACACGCGCGATACGGATTTCAGCCGCTTTCCGTTTCTGCGTGTGATTGATCCAGTCGCTTGAAGGTTTGCGCCTGCGGATTGGGCGCTGTTCGCTTTTTGTTAGGGCTTGGGGTCGGGCGCCACGCGCAGGATAATTTTCCCGCGCGTGTGGCGGGTGGCGATTTGTTCCTGGGCCTTGGCAACTTCCGCCAGCGGGAAGACCTGCGTCACGACTGGCTTTACTTTGCCGTCTTCGATGAGGCGGGTGAGTTCGGCAAAGGTTTCGCTTTTCGGCGCCGCCGAAATGGAGA
>Ga0157374_10002109_pt1 | contig 16724 bp, 19 predicted proteins | sample M25metaG_FD_115308 | JGI IMG/M metagenome (GOLD analysis project Ga0157374, IMG submission 115308) | Miscanthus rhizosphere microbial communities from Kellogg Biological Station, Michigan, USA - M2-5 metaG | ecosystem: Host-associated > Plants > Roots > Rhizosphere > Soil | place: USA: Michigan...
ACCAGGCTCAATCGTTGCACCGTTCAATGCGCCCATAAAGCAGCGCCAACGCCTCGGTGGAATGCTGAACTTCTACCACCGCGAGGCAGCATGAAAATCACGTTTCCATTTTTGGACAATACGACCGCCACCGCGTTAGCGGTTTAGTTCAACAGCAATTATTAAGCTTTTTTCCCTATTCCTAACAAATAGACCTCGCTACTACGATCTCGCGAAGCCTCAGGCTTTCGCACCACCACTTTCTGAAAATGACGACGAGCCGTAACAATAAAAGCGTCAAATCCTTCGCCTTGAAACAATTTGACCAAGAACGCTCCGCTCGGCTTTAAATGTTCCATTGCAAACTCTAGCGCCAATTCGGCCAAACCCATTGCCCGCGCTTGATCAGATATAGTGATGCCGCTGATATTAGGCGCCATGTCGGACAATACGACATCCACCTGGGCACCTCCGGACAATGCAATTAGTTCTCCTAATCCGACATCGCTAGAAAAATCTCCCTGAATAAAATCGACGGCAGCGATGGGCTCCATTGGCAATAAATCAATGCCAATCACACGCCCTTTGCTCCCCATTCGCTCTCTGGCGACCTGAGACCAACCACCTGGGGCACACCCCAAATCCACAATCAGCATGCCAGACTTAAACAAACCATCTCGCTTGTCGATTTCCATCAGCTTGTATGCCGCTCTCGAACGATAACCTTCACGCTTCGCCGCTTTGACGAATGGATCGGTTACATGCTCGTGCATCCACGCCTTGCTACTCTTAGTTCGCTTGGCCACCTAAGATTCACCTATAATTGCAAACCTATGAATAAACTATCCCCCACCGCACAGCAAGCGCTACGCGCGCAAGCACACTCCCTCAGTCCGGTCGTCATGATCAGTGAAAAGGGATTATCCGATACAGTATTAAAAGAAATTGATCGTAGCCTCAAAGCACACGAGCTCATCAAAATACGCGTTTTTAGCGATGACAGAGATGAACGGACGGCCATGATGGAAACAATCTGCACAGAACTATCGGCAGTACCAATTCAGCGTATTGGTAAAGTTTTGGTTGTGTACAGAAAAAATGCTGATACGCCGAAGGCAACTGTAAAACCATCTAAACCAGTTGCGTCGAAATCTGCTAAGAAAGTCGCATCAACATCATCTCGTCGTCGTACTAGTCCCACGGCAAAATCCGCAAAGCCTAGGTCTAAAATTGCGGTGAACCGACGCAAGAGCAAAGACGACTGAAACGCCAATACCTAATTAACCATGAACCAACTCAGGCACGGCAAAAGATAATTATCGGCTTCTCAGAACCAATGCGAATCCCAGCATACTTTCGAGTAAATACAAAATACTGGAAATGCCGTGCCAAAAAGCAAAACTTCGCATCATAGCCGGTAGCGCAAGCATTTCCACCGGCGCTCCAATCGCGCGTAAAGCGATAATAAAAGGCTGTAACCAAAACTGCATAATCAACGTAATTGAAAGCATCAATAGCACTAGCCAAAAAACCAAGCGCTTAAAAGCGCCCAAGCCTGCATTCAAAAACTCATTTAGCAGCAACAACGTAGCGCAACCAATGCCAATCCACGCGATGCCTTTGAACATCTTGCCGGCCAACGCGCCGGCCAATGCATGATTCTCCGGCAAACTGGAAAACAACAACGGCGCCACGAGATAGCCGACTATCCATAGCCCGCCGACCCATAAAGCAATACTGACATCGCTAAGAATTGCCACCAGTTTGTTCATGGCATCATTACCGTGATGAACATCCGATCGTTACCATAGAATTCCCGTGGGTTTTCTAATGGCTTGTTCTACACGTATTTAACATCGAGAACTTCGTACTCCCGCACCCCGCCAGGCGCATGCACCTCGGCTATATCACCGGCGTACTTACCTATTAATGCACGAGCGATGGGAGAGCTAATGGAAATCTTGCCTTCTTTGATGTCGGCTTCATCTTCACCAACGATTTGATAGGTAACCACCTCTCCACTGCCCATGTCTTCCAGATCGATCGTCGCACCAAATACGCAACGACCGTCCGCGTCAAGCAACGCTGGGTTGATGATTTGTGCATTGGAAAGCTTTGCTTCCAATTCAACGATACGACCTTCAATAAAACTTTGCCGCTCCTTTGCGGCTTCGTATTCAGCGTTTTCTGATAAGTCGCCCTGGGCACGCGCTTCTGCGATAGCAGTAATGACTGAAGGGCGTTCCACAGTCTTAAGCCGATGAAGCTCGAGTCGTAATTGCTCGACACCATTTACAGTTAAAGGAATCTTGCTCATGGATTATTTATGTAGTCCCAACGGTTGATGCAGTCAATCAAAAAACACCCAAGCAGGGAAACCGAGATGCGCCCCATACTTATTTTCGTCACTGCGATAGTGAAGCATGAAGACGCTGTACATCATAAACCTGCAGTTCCTGCAAATGATGCATGCCAATACAGGCCGCACGCGCTTCCGATAATGTCGTGTAATAGGTTATGCGACTCTGTAGCGCGGAGTTGCGGATGGACCACGAGTCTTGAATAGATCGCTTATTCTCATCGACCGTATTGATGATCAGATTGATTTCCCTATTCTTGATCATATCTACGATATGCGGCCGACCTTCCTTCACTTTGTTTACCGCCTGGCATTCAAGCCCGGCTTCCCGCAAAGCCGCCGCAGTGCCCTTAGTCGCGCACAAGGAAAAACCCAATGCCGCCAGGGAACGGCCGATTTCTGCAATCTTGCCTTTATCCGAGTTACGCACAGACAAGAACGCACGGCCAGTTTCAGGCAGCTTCACGCCAGCAGCCATTTGAGATTTGACGAACGCCTCAGCGAAAGACATTCCAACCCCCATCACTTCACCGGTAGACTTCATTTCAGGTCCCAAAATCGTGTCTACACCAGGAAACTTGATAAAGGGAAATACAGCCTCCTTCACCGAGTAATACGGGGGAATAACTTCTTTAGTCACGCCTTGTTGCTTTAACGTTTTGCCGACCATGCAGCGAGCAGCGATCTTCGCTAGCGGCAATCCAGTCGCCTTTGATACAAAAGGCACAGTACGCGACGCACGTGGATTCACTTCGAGTACATAGATTGTCTCGTCTTGTATGGCGTATTGAACATTCATCAAGCCGACCACATTAAGTGCTCTAGCCATCGCAATAGTCTGATGTCGCAATTCATCTTGCAACTTAGACGAGAGGCTAAATGGCGGCAGCGAGCAAGCCGAGTCACCCGAGTGAACGCCGGCTTCCTCGATATGCTCCATGATGCCGCCGATCAATACATCATTGCCGTCTGCCACCGCATCAACATCAACTTCGGTCGCATCATTTAAAAAACGATCGAGCAAGATGGGCAAGCGCTCCGGAAACGTCTTAGACATTTCCAACGTGTCACGCATATATCGCTCCAGATCCGCCTGGATATGAACGATTTCCATTGCTCGCCCGCCCAATACATTCGATGGACGCACTACCAATGGGTAACCAATTTCTTCAGCGGCGATCAGCGCCTGTTCCAACGTGCGTGCGGTACGGTTGGGGGGTTGCTTCAGCCCAAGCTTATGGAGCATTTGCTGAAAACGAGCTCGGTCTTCAGCGCAATCGATCATATCCGGCGATGTACCGATAATAGGTACTCCAGCCTTCGAAAGCCCTTGCGCCAACTTCAACGGTGTCTGCCCGCCGTACTGCACAATCACGCCTTCGGGCTTTTCTTTGTCGACGATTTCGAGGACGTCTTCAAGCGTAAGGGGCTCAAAATAAAGACGATCGGACGTATCGTAGTCTGTGGAAACGGTCTCAGGGTTGCAATTAACCATGATTGTCTCGAACCCGTCTTCGCGCAGCGTCAGCGCGGCATGTACGCAGCAGTAGTCGAACTCAATCCCTTGCCCAATGCGATTAGGGCCACCGCCAAGCACCATAATCTTCCGGCGATTAGTGGGATTAGCCTCACACTCTTCGTCATAGGTGGAATACATATATGCAGTAGACGTAGCAAACTCTGCCGCACAGGTATCAACGCGCTTGTAAACCGGTCGAATATCAAACTCATGTCGCTTGGCTCGAACAACGTGTTCCGTCGTCTTCCACAAATAAGCAAGGCGGCGATCAGAAAATCCTTTGCGTTTTAATTCACGCAACTCAATGGCATCGATGTCGGCAAGACTGCGCTTTTCGATATCCAGTTCGATATCAACCAAGTCCTTAATCTGCGCCAGAAACCAAGGATCGATTTTGGTAAATCGATGAACCTCTTCCAGCGACATACCAACGCCGAACGCATCGGCCACATACCACAGCCGCTCAGGCCGCGGATAGGCAAGTTCATCTTCGATTTTTTCCGGATCGACCGTTTTCAAATTGAAGCCGTCTACACCAACTTCCAAACCGCGCAATGCCTTTTGCAGCGACTCTTGGAAATTGCGCCCGATAGCCATGACTTCGCCCACAGACTTCATCTGTGTGGTCAAGTGATCATCGGCCTGGGGAAATTTTTCGAACGCAAAACGCGGCACCTTAGTAACTACGTAATCAATCGTTGGCTCGAACGAAGCCGGCGTGGCACCGCCGGTAATGTCATTCTTCAATTCATCCAATGTATAACCGACAGCAAGCTTGGCGGCGATTTTAGCGATTGGGAATCCAGTCGCTTTAGAGGCCAACGCAGACGAACGAGAGACGCGCGGATTCATTTCGATTACTATCATTCGCCCGTCTGCCGGATTAACAGCGAACTGCACATTCGAACCGCCGGTCTCAACACCAATCTCACGTAATACCGCGATCGATGCATTACGCATGATCTGATATTCCTTATCGGTCAGCGTTTGCGCCGGCGCAACGGTAATGGAATCACCGGTGTGCACGCCCATCGGATCTAGGTTTTCGATCGAGCAGATAATGATGCAGTTATCCTTACGATCGCGCACCACCTCCATCTCGAATTCTTTCCAGCCGAGCACGGATTCTTCGATCAGCAATTCCTTGGTGGGCGAAGCCTCAAGACCACGCTCGCAGATTTCGATGAATTCTTCCCGGTTGTATGCAATCCCCCCCCCGGAGCCGCCCATTGTGAAAGACGGACGGATAATGGTTGGGAAACCCACCATTGCTTGAACTTGCAACGCTTCTTCAAGACTATGAGCTAGTGCGGAGCGAGCCGAAGCGAGACCGATCTTGTTCATCGCCTGCTTGAATTTTTCCCGGTCCTCGGCCTTATCGATCGCTTCTTTCGTTGCGCCGATCATATGCACGCCGTATTTTTCCAGGACTCCCTCGCGTGCAAGATCGAGCGCGCAATTCAATGCAGTTTGGCCGCCCATCGTGGGTAAAAGCGCGTCGGGCCGCTCTTTTTCGATAATCTTTTCGACGATACGCCAGGTAATCGGCTCGATGTAAGTCACATCGGCCATTTCCGGATCGGTCATGATTGTCGCTGGATTGGAATTCACCAGGATGACGCGATAGCCCTCTTCCCGGAGGGCCTTACAGGCTTGAGCGCCAGAATAGTCGAATTCACACGCTTGCCCGATAACAATGGGCCCAGCGCCGATGATAAGGATAGATTTAATGTCGGTTCGTTTTGGCATGTACTTCTTCGGCTATTCAGGCTTTTCGTTTCGCCATCATTTGAACAAAGCGATCGAACAAATACCCCACTTCATGCGGCCCTGGACTTGCTTCCGGATGTCCCTGGAAGCTAAATGCAGGCTTGTCTGTTCGAGCAACCCCTTGGAGCGACCCATCGAACAATGACACATGAGTGGGGCGCAAATTGGCAGGCAAAGTCGCAGCATCCACCGCAAAGCCATGATTCTGACTGGTTATCATTACCTTGCCGGTATCTAAGTCTTGTACCGGATGATTGGCGCCATGATGACCGAACTTCATCTTGATGGTTTTTGCTCCAGATGCAAGCCCGAGCAATTGATGGCCTAGACAGATGCCAAATACTGGCAAATCAGTATCTAGAATCTTTCGAATAGCCGTAATGGCATAGTCACAGGGCTCCGGGTCACCAGGACCGTTGGAAAGAAAAACGCCATCGGGTTTAAGGGCTAAAGCTTCTTCAGCGCTCGCTTGTGCAGGCAACACAGTTACCTTACAACCTCGTTGAGTAAGCATTCGCAGGATATTGCGTTTAACACCATAGTCGTAGGCCACCACGTGATATTTCGAGTCTACCCCGGCTTGATATCCGTTGCCCAGCACCCACTCGCCCTCTTTCCATGAGTAAGGCTCCCTGACACTGACCACCTTGGCCAAGTCCATTCCGGCTAAACCAGGAAATTCCCTAGCTAACCGCAAAGCTTCACTCTCATTGAGTGTGGGGTAGGTGTAGATACAACCGTTTTGCGCGCCCTTTTCGCGCAGTACACGCGTCAAGCGTCGAGTATCGATACCCGCAATGGCGACAACATTGTTTGATTTAAGATAAGCAGGCAAATCCTGATTGAGGCGGAAGTTGGAAGCCAGGATGGGCAAATCACGAATTACCAGTCCTGCTGCACAAACGCGGGTTGACTCAATGTCTTCCTCGTTTACGCCGACATTTCCGATATGCGGATAGGTCAGGGTAACGATTTGCTTGCAGTAAGACGGATCGGTGAGGATTTCCTGGTAGCCGGTCATGGCCGTATTGAATACGACTTCACCGACCGTTTGACCTTCCGCTCCGATGGAAATGCCGCGAAATACCGACCCGTCGGCAAGAACTAGAATGGCTGGCGGGAAGCGCTCGGGCACGAAGAAACTCCGATTTTCCTAAATATTCAAGTAAGTAGGTACACAAAAAGCGGGAGAGGCCGTGAGGACCTATCCCGCTTTTTTGAAAAGTGATTATAGCCCAAATCGCATCCACAGACAATGCACCATTTTCCACCCCATTGGGTTTCATAAAGCCTAGAATAACCTCTATCGGCGTCTAATAAGGATGATCTCCATGACTGACATGCCAGAAAACCCAGTCGTCACAAACGACAAGTGGTTAGCCGCCCTCGACAAAGAGGGCTTAAGAGGGGACTACAAACACATGCGTCCGGACTACACGGTCGATCAGGATTGGAGTGCCTATTCTGCGGAAGAACATGCGCTATACAAACGTCTTTACGAGCGGCAATTAAAGCTTCTCCCTAAATACGCTTGCACTGAAGTTATAGAAGGAGTCACTCAGCTCGGCGCGTCGAACACCATTCCGCGACTAGAAGAAATATCGAACAAACTACGAAAAGCGACTGGTTGGGAACTGGTTGGCGTGCCCGGCCTTGTACCTGATTTGGCTTTTTTTAAGTTACTCGCCAGCAAACGCTTTCCGGTGACCATTTGGCTGCGAAAGCCTGAAGAGTTTGATTATATCGTCGAGCCGGATGTATTCCATGACTGCTTCGGGCATGTGCCGTTGTTGTTCAATCCATTTTTCGCCGATTACATGCAAGCGTATGGCCAAGGTGGCTTAAAGGCGAAGGGTCTAAACGCACTGCCCATGCTCAGTAGGCTTTATTGGTACACGGTGGAATTCGGGCTTATTAAGACAGACCAAGGCCTTCGCGCCTATGGTGCCGGCATTATGTCCTCCGGCGGCGAACTGGTTCATTGCATCGACAGCCCCGCCCCATCCCGCGAACCGTTCGATCTGGAAACCGTATTAAGCACTGATTTCCACATTGATACCTATCAGGAAAAGTACTTTGTGATCGATAGCTTCGAGGATTTAATGGAAAAAACCGCCCAAGACTTCACCGCTATTTATGCCCGGCTACGACAGATGCCAATTCGCCAGCCGAGCAAAAAATACGGTTAGGTGCGAAAACCCAGGACATCTTGCATGTCGTAAAGACCATTGGTCTTACTCGCAAGAAAGCGGGCAGCGCGAACAGCCCCTGCAGCGAAGTTTGCCCGTGAAGTAGCGCGATGGGTGATTTCTATCCGCTCGCCTATACCCGCAAAGAGCACGGTATGATCGCCCACAATATCGCCGCCACGAACCGTAGCAAAGCCGATGGTTTTGGGATCTCGCTCACCGGTTATGCCCTCTCGTCCGTAGATCGCATCATCCAGGGAACGGCCGCTAGCTTTTGCTACTACCTCTCCCAATTTCAATGCCGTGCCGGATGGTGCATCGACCTTATGGCGATGATGCGCCTCGATGATTTCAATATCGTAGCCATCATTTAGTGCGCGGCCAGCCAACTCTAGCAACTTCAATGTAACCGTTACACCCACGCTCATATTAGGTGCAAACATAATGGCGATATCTCGACTAGCCGCCTCGATCGCTTGTTTGCCTTCAGCACTAAAGCCGGTAGTACCGATAACAGCATTTACACCCTTTCGTCGACAATACTCCAAATGCTCCAACGTTCCCTCGGGCCTCGTAAAATCGATCATTACATCCGACACTGACAAAGCCTTATCGATATCATCAGAAATCGATACGCCAAGCCGAACGCCTATAAATTCCCCGGCATCTTTGCCCAGAAAAGGGCTGTTGTGCTGCTCCAACGCCGCGCTCAACTGCATATCAGCAGCACTCGTGACAGCTTCGATCAATGTGCGGCCCATTCGACCGCCGCTTCCGGCAATACAGATTTTCATTTCGTTACACTCTTATCGGATTTCGCAGGCACAACATCGCCGTCGACCCGCGCTAATTTTCCTTGCTCGAAAATAACGGTAAAGCGATGTTGTTCGGTGACAGTGTTGCCGGCTCTGTACCAGTAAATATAGTCCCAGCGATCGACGTGAAACGGGTCGTTTAAGAGCGGCGTGCCAAGAATATTTTTTACTTCAGCCTTGGTCAAGCCGGGCTTCAGCTTGGAAACATCCTCCTGCTTAACCACATTGCCTTGCTGAATATCGACTTTATAGGGCGTCAAAAAACCGAGGGATGTCCAAGTAGTACATCCGCCGAGCAAACCCGTTAGGGCTGCGGCGAAAATGATTCCGCGCATGAGGCACTCCAATTCCAAGATGGCCAGCATTATACGCTAACCCGGCAAGGCGAAAATTTTCAAAACTCGCAAAAAGAGCTATGATGGCCGTCTTCGAAATACCTCCCTCCGGAAGTCCGCAATGAGCGCCCCTAAAGACCTTAAAACCATGGGGCTGAAGGCTACTTTGCCTCGGCTAAAAATTCTTGACCTTTTCGAACACAGCGACGTACGCCATATGACGGCGGAAGACGTTTATCGGCTGCTCATCGGCGAAGGTATGGACATAGGTCTTGCCACCGTATATCGCGTGCTGACGCAATTCGAGCAGGCAGGCATTCTGGAACGGCATCATTTTGAAAGCGGTAAGGCAGTATACGAGCTAAATGCCGGCGAGCATCATGATCACTTGGTTTGCATTCAATGCGGTCGCGTCGAAGAATTCTACGATTCGGAAATCGAACGCCGTCAAAACAAAATCGCCAAGGAACGCGGTTTTGTAATTCACGATCATTCTCTTCATCTATATGTGGATTGTACCAAGACGCATTGTCCACATAAGGCAAACGACTCTTAACGATCTTCCTTCGTCTTTCATTTGAATAAACCCATGGCCGGCATCACGCAGATCAAAAAATTGCTGATTACCGGCGTTGTGGTATTGCTGGGTCTCTTGCTGGTCATAAGCAGCGCATGGGCGCACAGCGGCAATGCTCAACGAGCTTTTCAAGCAAACACAAAAAAAACAGCAATCGATATAGTATCGATCCGCGACTTACCACCCGAAGTTAGAACTACATTACAGCGCATTAAAGCGGGGGGGCCCTTCCCCTTCGCAAAGGACGGTGTCGTTTTCGGCAATCGGGAGCATATCTTGCCGCGCCGTAAGCATGGTTACTACCGCGAATACACCGTGCCGACTCCGCATGTAAAAAATCGAGGCGCGCGCCGCATCATCGAGGGATTGTCGAATGAGTATTACTACACCGATGATCATTACCGGTCGTTCCGCCAAATAAAGGAGTGATCCGTGGACCCGATCAATACACTACTGAAGAAAAAACATGGCGGTGTTTTCTACTTAACGTCACAGACCGCGCCAGCAGAATTGGAAAAAGCGGCAAAAAATACCGGGTGTGCTTACTTTCATATCGAAGGACAGAAGCTGACGAAGAAGGAGCAGTTTCTCAACCATGCCGCACTCGCATTGCATTTCCCTGATTACTTTGGCGACAACTGGGATGCATTTGAAGACTGCTTGATGGATTTGTCATGGTGCGACGCGGATTGCTATCTAATCGTTTACGATCACACCGATGTTCTCGCCGAACACTCACCTCAGCATTTCGATACATTATTGGAAATCTTTAAAGAAGCAGCCGCCTTCTGGCAAGGGCAAGGCAAGACAATGATTACCTTACTACGCGGCAAACATCCGATCAAAGGAATAGATGCCATTGGATAAAGTGGTAAAGCAGCAAAAATCTGCTTGGAAGAAATGGCTGCAGCGTGTTCTATCAGCAGTTCTCATATTGATCGTTTTTGCCATCGGCGGTGGATGGTTATATCTGCGCAGTTCTTTGCCGCAAATTAACGGTCACATTCAAATAACAGGACTCACGGCATCCGTCGAAATCATTCGTGACGCGAATGCTATTCCCCATATTTTCGCCAAGACGTCGAACGACGCCTATCTCGCACTCGGCTATGCGCATGCGCAAGACCGGCTTTGGCAATTGGAAATGAATCGCCGCATTGGGTCTGGTCAACTTTCGGAAATTTTCGGCGCTCAAGCGCTGGATCAAGACAAATTTTTACGCACATTAGGTATACGCCGTATTGCCGCAGCTATTTACCGTGGACTCGATACTTCCAATCGGGAGCGATTGCAAGCCTACGCAGCAGGAGTCAACGCGTTTCTTCAAACACGCACCGGGGCACTGCCGCCGGAATTTCTCATATTGGGTGTTAAGCCTGAACCGTGGACGCCGGAAGATTCTATCGCGTGGCAACTAATGATGGCCTGGGATCTTTCCGGTAACTGGCTGCAAGAAATATTACGGCTTCGCCTATCCCAAAAACTCACGAACGCGCAAATCGAAGAGTTCATCCCGCCTTACCCGGGAGAGGCGGCATTGCATTTACCAAACCTAAAACAAATGTACGCCGGCCTTAACATCAATCTCGATCGCGTTGCTTCTGCAGCTCCCGCGCCGCTGCCTGAAGGTGCCGGCTCCAATAATTGGGTCGTCAATGGACAGCACACCCAAAGCGGTAAGCCACTACTCGCGAACGATCCACATTTAGGTCTTACCGCGCCAGCCATCTGGTACTTCGCACATCTTGATGCTCCCGATTTGAAAACCATCGGCGCGACCCTTCCTGGATTACCAGCCATCGTGCTTGGTCGCAACGAACGCATTGCATGGGGTTTCACCAATACCGGTCCGGATACGCAAGATTTGTTTATCGAAAAAATCGATTCCGACAACCCTGCTAATTATCTAACGCCTGAGGGCTCAGCTCCATTCACGGTCATAGAGGAACGCATTAAAGTAAAAAATGCGGATGACGTGATGCTCAAGGTACGCATTTCTCGTCATGGTCCGATCATTTCGGACGTCGCCAAAAATACGGCGGGCTTACTCCCTCAGAACTATGCGTTGGCCTTTGCTTGGGCAGCACTTCGCGAAGATGACCGCACCGTCACCAGCAGTGACAAAATGGCTCGCGCCCGCAATTGGAATGAGTTTGTCGATGCGGTACGGACATTCCACGCCCCGCAGCAAAATATCGTTTACGGCGATGTGGACGGCAACATCGGTTTCATCGCGCCGGCGCGAGTGCCGATACGCAAACCGGAAAATGACTTGCATGGTCTATCACCAGCGCCAGGCTGGGATGCGCGTTATGATTGGGCGGGTTTTATTCCGTTCGATGCGTTGCCACGCCAATTCAATCCAGCATCGGGAAAAGTCGTTACCGCTAACCATAAAATCGTCGCCGATAACTATCCATATTTTCTCACGACGGAGTGGGTGCCGCCTTATCGAGCCAACCGCATCAATGAACTAATCGATGCGACCGCCAAACACTCCATAGAAAGCTTTCGTCTGATACAGGCCGACACGCTATCGCTACCGGCCGCTAAATTTCTACCCTATATAAAATCGACCGAAGTGAACGATGATCGCAGCAAACGTTTGCAAACTTTGCTAGCGGCATGGAATGGGAATATGTCGGCTGATCGACCGGAGCCGCTGATTTTTCATACATGGCTTCGCGAGTTCACTCGTCTTGTTTATCAGGATGAACTGGGCGATTTATTCGCAAACGCATGGGACCAGCGCTCAGCCTTCATGCTCGATGTATTAAGCAATAAAAATGGCGAAGCCCGCTGGTGCGATAATATCGAAACACCGAAAAAGGAAACATGCAACGAACTGATAAGCGTTGCGCTCATCAATACCAATCGTTATCTCACCGAACAGTTTGGTCACAATATCGATCACTGGCACTGGGGAAGCGCGCATATTGCCCGCTCAGCACATCGACCTTTCAGCGGTAAGCCGATTGTGGGCTCCCTATTCGATATTACGATTCCGTCTCCCGGCGATACATATACAGTCAACGTCGGACGCAACACCATTCGAGATGAGATCGAACCCTTCAGCAGCCGCCATGCGGCCAGCCTCAGAGCAATTTATGACTTCGCCAATCTCGATCACTCAGTCTTCATTCACGCCACCGGGCAATCCGGAAATCGGCTATCGCCCTTCTACGCAAACTTTGCCGAGGGTTGGGTACACGCCGAGTATTTACCGATGTCTATGCGGCGAAGCGAAATAGAACATAATCCGATAGGCACATTAACCCTTTTGCCTTGATGATGATGGTGCCTCCGGTGACTCGGATGATTCTGGCGATTCGAATGACTCCAGTGGCGCTGATGACGCAGTGCCCAAATAAAGCCGCTTAGCCTTCTTAAACAGCCATACTGCACTTACACCAGACAATATGGCACCGACAAGCATTCCGCCGCCAATCAACCGTTTTGCTTGAGCCAATCCCAATAGCCCAAAAAAACCGAACCAGGCCGCCGCAATTAAAAGAACCACGGCCATTCCGATCATCAACACCGCACCGAACATTGTGAATATGGGGTTCAACCTTTTTACTGGCTGATGGCCATCAGGCGCATTTTCTTCCATGCGGCTCCTCCTCATTATTCATTTCGGTCGTTTAGCTTAACAAAATACGGCGCTATTTCTTCATCAGAAACCATAAGGTAGCTTAAAGATATCGGTAACGTGAAACGGCGCGGGCCGGCGCTACCGGGATTGATGAATAAAACGCCATCACGCCATTCGTGTTTCGGTTTGTGAGAGTGTCCCGAAACAACGATATGGAAACCGGCAGCCGCGGCATCGATATCCAACTCGGCAATGTCATGAATCACGTACAGGAATATATTGCCTACCTGCAGCACATCACTTTCCGGTATCGCCAACGCCCAAGCAGCCTTGTCGTTATTGCCACGCACAACGGTGACGGGTGCAATCTCAGCAAGCCGTTTGAGAATGTCCGGGTCGCCGATATCTCCGGCATGCACTATAAAATCGCTCCCTCGAAGCGCATCGATCGCTTCCGGTCTTAGAAGGCCGTGCGTATCGGAAATCAGACCAATGCGAAACGTAGAAGATGTTGTCATAGATTTACGGCTTCACGACTACGTTAAGGACAAACCACCGGAATTCTGTTGCCTATAACGATGCCGGCTATACCTACTTCCGCCCGATAAGCTATTACTTCAACGCCGGCAGCAATAGCCTCTCGCAGGGTTTTCCCATATACCGGATCAATATCATCCGCCGGTCGCACTTCCGTTACATCGCCGCGCTGTACACAAAAAACAAGTACTGCGCGATGATTGAGCGAAACCATCATCATCAATTCGCGTAAATGCTTGCAGCCACGCTCGGTTACCGCATCAGGAAACAACGCAATACCGTCCGTCACGGCGGCGGTTACATTTTTTACTTCAACATAACAACTCGCATCGCTTCGTTCGAGCAGTAAATCGATGCGGCTGCCTTCGGCACCATACTTACATTCACGCCGAATAGTCGAATAGCCGCTTAACTCCTTAATCATGCCTGCTTCGATAGCTTCGGCAACAAGTGCATTGGGGCGCGATGTATTGATCCCGATTAGTACGCCCTTCGCATTTTCGGTCAGCTCCCACGTGTAATCGTACTTTCGCAAGGGACTCGGCGCATGGGTCAACCATACACGACTACCGGGCTCGGCCAAGCCCATCATGGAACCCGTATTAGGACAACTTGCGGTCGCCAACGAACCATCGTGAAATTCAATATCTGCGAGAAAGCGTTTGTAGCGGCGAATAAGACGAGCTTCGACTAGAGGGGATTTAAATAACATTTTTATTGGGCGAATAGCCAAATAACCTTGCTTAGAACAGATTACGAGGCTCTGCTTAACTGTTTAGAACCGCTTAATAAAAACCGGCGTTCATTTCATGAATGAACGCCGGATAGTAATGTTCGGCGAGACATCAACGCGGTATAGACTCGCGCAGTCTAGCGCCGGAGTCTTCAACGAAGATTAGGCTTTTGACGATTGCTCTTTCGCGATTTCGGCATGTACCTGCGCCATATCCAGCGCCTTCGCAGTTTCGATCACTTTCTCGAAACTCGATGCGGGTAATGCACCGGGCTGTCCGAAAACAATTACTTGCTCCCGGAATACCATCAACGTGGGAATCGACCGGATATTGAATTGCGCCGCGATTTCTTGCTCAACATCGGTGTTGACCTTGGCAAAGACAATATCGGAATACTTATCGGATGCAGCTTCGAAAACCGGGGCGAATCCCCGGCATGGACCGCACCATGGCGCCCAGAAATCGACAATCACCATTTTGTTGCCGGTGACGACTTGTTCAAAATTATCTTTGGTGAGTTCTACGGTTGCCATGACAAGCTCCTAATACTGGGGAAAAATGCGGCGTCCACCGCCATTATCGAGGAGATTGCGGCGAATGAAAGAAAATCAAGGCACGCAAAAATCGCCGAATTGGCCCAAAGTCTAATCGATTCGCCCTAGAAAGGATATTCGACGCCTAACCGATTCAAAAAGCATTCTCGTTATCCCAATGGGGATTAGGCAACTGGGTAAATAGTTGCTTCACTCCTTCCCCCCACTTGGCATGAATGGCACTGAAATAAGCGTCGGTCTCATCAATACGCCGCTGCACACCGATCTTCAAAACATCTCGTTCATAAACCAGCAGATCGATCGGAAGGCCAACGGAAATATTGCTCCGCATAGTCGAATCGAATGACACCAAGGTACATTTGGCCGCATCCATCAGCGATGTGCGGCTAGTGACGACGCGATCGATGATAGGTTTGCCGTATTTCATTTCACCGATCTGGAAATAAGGCGTTTCATTCGTCGCCTCGATGAAATTACCTTCGGCGTAAACATTAAAAAGCCGCATCCGTTCGCCGCCGATTTGACCGCCGACCAAAAAAGACGCACTCGAATCGACATTGCTTTGCACGAGATAGGGACCATCTCGTCGCCGCACTTCACGCAAGCAGTCGCCCAGCATAGACGCCACCTCGAACATGCTCTCGGTGGTAAATATGGATTGCGACCACTCGAGCGACCGCGAGCGCTGTTCGAGCAAATTGACGGCATTCTGAGTAATCGACAAATTTCCGGCGCCGACGATCGCGATCACTCGATCGTCACGCTGCTCGAAAACACGCATTTTGCAGAACCGGCCAATGTGATCGACGCCTGCATTGGTTCTGGAATCGGAGGCGAAAATCATACCCGCATCCAACACCATGGCTACACAGTAAGTCATGCCCCATGCCCTCGTCTCAAAACATTGAGAGTAGTGTATTCGCAATGAGCGGACAAGGGGGAAAAAGCTGCATTAAAGACGTACGGATTATCTGTTTTTGCGTCGAGCTAACAACAATAAGCCAGCACCAACCAGCAACATTGCCGATGGTTCCGGCAACGCCGCAATGGCAGCGTCAGCGATGAGCAAATGCCCCGTCTCCGTAGGATGAAATTCATCCCAATAAAAATACTCGTTCGGATTGGCGCATACGGAAACGCCATTGAAGCAGGGGTCGGTGATGTTGGTGTAACCATAGGTTGCAGGATCGGCAAATACCTTGGCCTCTAATCCGAATATGTCGAGCAAGTCGAGATCGAGTCCTGCCAATCCGGAAAGCGAGTTTAGCGCGCTAGACAACGCAGTATTCCAACTAGTGGAAAAAAGTGTACCGAACAATTGCGCGCTCGGCCCGATTGAAGTCGCCAGCGGTGTGCTGCCGATGTCCGGCACATTGGCCACCAATATATTGCGGGCGCCCGCCCCGTAAAGAGACGTAACGATGTTGACCACGTTTCCAACGCCGCTGGTGATTAGGCTAGGATCGTTTGTCTGCAATGCATCGGCAATATCATTGCCGCCACCAAACACCACATAGAGCGCATTCGGATCGCCCACACCAGCATGGGATGCCAAATAATTCTGTTCTTGCGCAATCAAGGTAGGCGCACCCGACGGCACTCCGGTTGGTCCCGTTGTAGCGCCTGCATACGCATAGTTGTGACCACCTTGCGACAAAGAGCCACCATTGAATCCTAAGTGCTGCGCGAACGTAGAAGCCCATACCGGCCCATTGGAAAACTGGCCATTGAAATAAGGAGCAGGGGGAAACCCGGTATCCG
>Ga0157374_10002110_pt1 | contig 16722 bp, 13 predicted proteins | sample M25metaG_FD_115308 | JGI IMG/M metagenome (GOLD analysis project Ga0157374, IMG submission 115308) | Miscanthus rhizosphere microbial communities from Kellogg Biological Station, Michigan, USA - M2-5 metaG | ecosystem: Host-associated > Plants > Roots > Rhizosphere > Soil | place: USA: Michigan...
GCTTCCAGATCTTTGCGCTCATCCGGATTCAATCTCACCACATACCGCTTTGCCATAATCAATACTCCTCTCTCGAAATACTGACTATGATACCCGCTATTTTAAGCTTGGCCTTGTAGTAGGTGCGTCTGTCTTTGGCATTAGTTCGGATTCTGAAAAGTCCCATCAGCAGTTTAACGAAGACCAGCGGCTTCCGTTTGCCCTTCTCTCCGATCAAAACGGAAAAGTACGTAAACAATACGGCGCTCACCGACTAGCTGGACTCATTCCCAACCGCACCACCTTTGTGATTGATGGCCCAACGAAGCAGATTCGTACCGTGTATTCCTCGCAAGCCAACATTAGCCTCCACATTCAGAATGCCTTGCAAGGGTTAAAGCAACAACCTAAAGTTGATTGATATAAATCGGCTTATTGGCATGGCCGGGATTGGGCCGGTGGTAATTCAGCAACAAAATTTCCGTGCGACGGCCTGGTGCGATATTGATCAGCACCCGATCCACCAGACGATGAATCAGGAATACGCCGCGTCCATGCGTATCCATCAATCCTGCGCCGCTAATATTGCGATCCAGCCAGTATAAAATCTCTTCCGCCGTAATCCGCCCGCCTTGGTCTACAATGGCGATGCCTATTTTCTCCAGATCCTGGGCAAAATACACATACACGTATTCGTTCTCTTCCAACTGGGCGATGTGCTGACCCTTTTCATACTTCAGTGAGCCATTCGGCAATTTGGCCACATGGTAGACCGCATTGGTAATTGCCTCAATCACTGCGGTCAGCAAGTCGTTAATGTTGGCGACCTGGGCGGTTTTCATAAAGCGCTGCAACGCTTCAAAAGCCACCATAATGTCATCGCTACTCTTCAGCACGACCTGGGTTAAATTGCAGTACGGCTCCATGTACGTCTCAATGCCGAAAGCCGAGGACGGCTCCAACAGGTTATTCACCACCGTGGACAATTCCTCGAAGTTAAACGGCGCGGTTTTGGCAATAATGTTAAATACGCCTGTTTTCTTGGCGTTGCGAATATAATCTTCCACTTTATACGCGGTAATCATCGCCGTTTTGGTTTGAGGGTAGTGTTGATTGACGAATTGAATCAACGAAAAGCCATCCTCGCCCGGCATATTAATATCCGTAATCATCAGATCATACTGATGAGCGGCCAATTTTTCCTTGGCCTCAGCCGGATTGCGGGCCGGGGTTACGGTTAGATCGTAAGTCGCCTCATGGTAATTTTCCAGGTAGCCGACTAAGCCCTCGCGAATGGTGTCATCGTCATCCACAATCAGCACTTGATAGTGTTTACGGTCTTTTTCGGCATCGCCGCCGGCTGCCTGCGCCCCAGGGATATAAGATTGGTTCATGGATTGACTCACGGCGATGAAACCCTTTACTCGCTCTCTTCCTCTAAGTATACCGGAAGAGTTACTTTAAATTCCGTTCCTTGCCCTTTTACGCTTTCCACGGCAAGCAAACCGGCATGTTGTTCCAGGGTACGATAGCAGATACTCAGGCCCAAACCGACCCCGCCGTGTCCCTTGGTGGTAAAAAACGGATCAAAAATATGCCCGATATCGGATTTATCAATGCCTGGGCCATTATCTTTCACATGCGTGGTCACCCATCGCTTTCCATTGGCATCCATCGTTTCGGAATAACTCAAAACCAGGTCGCCTTGACCCTCAGTCGCGTCACAGGCGTTTTTAATCAGATTATAAAAAACCTGTTCGATGCGTACCCGATCGCACATGACCTTGATGTTGCTGGCTTCAGGAACATGAATAGTAAATCGCGAAAACTTGGGCAGGGTTTTTAATGCGTTCACCGTATCCTGCACCAGCTCATGCAGGATATTGGGCGCAAAGTATAACTGCGTGGGCTTGGAATACGACAGGAGATCGCTGACCAACACAGCGGCCCGCTCACTTTCCCGCGCCACCTTATGAACTTCATGCAGCGCCTTATCCAAGCTATCACCAAGTTTCAGATCCGACTGAACCACGGGCATTTTTTTCAGGCGCTCCAGATTCATCTTCAGCAGGGAGGCGCTCATGGAAATCCCGGTGAGCGGATTGTTCATTTCGTGGGCCACCCCGGCAATCATGGTCCCAATCGCGGCCAGTTTTTTGGACTGGTTCAACTCATCCTTGATGTTGTCCATCGCCTGCTGATCTTTCAGGATTTGAGAAATGTCCGAAAAGGTAAACGCCTTAACCACCTGGCCTTCCGGGGAGGCGATCATTTTCAAACTGTACCCGATGACCGAGACCTCTTCCCGCACCGGTAATTGCAAGGGCAGTTCCGCCCGATGCACATCATGCACGTTACTGATCAGCGACGCCACTAAAGGGTTTAGATATGAAGATTGGAACGTCCTCAAATCGTTGAGATGTTCCGCGCGGAAGTCCGGCTCCAGTCCCAAAATTTCCTTGGCCTTGAGATTCAGACGGACAACGACGCCATCCGGCTCGAACAAAATCATGCCCGTGGGCAAGGTATCAAACAGGCTGTCAAAAAGAAGGCTACCGGGATTAAACATCGCTTATGCTCCCAACCCGCCGTCGTCTGCAGGCTTCATTACCACATCCACAGGCACCAATGACCGAATGTCCGCCTTGGTATCCAATCGAACGCCCAACACCAGGTAGGATGCCTCACTGCCCGCTAAAATCTGGCGATCTCGAGCCTTGGAGGATTGAGACATCGCATTTCGGCCAATTAATTCACTTTTGGGCGTGCACATTAAATGACCCGACTCATCGACTTGAATGGCCGAAAATAAGCTCACGTTCATCCGTTCGTAGATCATTTTCAACTGAACGTTACCGGGATGCGTGCCCGCCTTATCCGCCAAAGCCTGACGAAACTGCTCCCGCGCCTCACTTGAAAACCGATGGGGCGGAATGGAAGTTTTCCGGATGGGCAAGGCATAGTAACGCGGGTTGTTCCTGACCGTTACTTTAGGTTGATGATCTCCCAAGCTGTGAATTTTCGTTGCAAAAGCCTGGGAAACCGATTTGTCTTTAACGCTTGGAGTTTGAACTTCACCAATAGGTTTGCTTTTTCCTCGGGCAGTGATTTCTTCGATCGGCCAGACCTTAGCGCTGGCGGGACGAAGATTATCAAAAGACACCTCCACCGGATCAAACGCCAACGGATCAAAAACCGGCTCGCTGCATAATACTGTCTGCCACTCGCAAGGCGCGGATTGTGACAATCCCACAGCCTCAATCATTTGGAGCGTTCGGGTTTGGATTTGTGAAAAACCGGCAGACTCCATGACATCGCGACTAAGTTGCGGCAGGGGCGGATTAACCGCAACCACCTGTTCCGCACAGGGCAGTTCTGTAATAAAGCTGGTGTAATCACAAGCCAAAACCACATCCACGGCATGCTGCTCCACGGTTTTAAACACCAGCCGCAACGCGCTGAGCAACTCCTCTTTAATTTTGTCGCCTAACGGGTTACCGCCGGGCTCCCGGTCAGACCTTCTTCCTGACATATAATTTCCAACGCTTTCTCAATTCGTCGAAGGGGTTCGGTCACATCCATGGACTTGCCCGCTTCCAGCAGTATATTCACAATTTCGGTTGACCCATCTCCACTCACACTGGAGCCTGGCGCAGGATTATTTTCCTCCGGGCCGGAACTCTTGGGTTTTCCCCAGTAAACCCGCACCGGACTGCCTTCCGCATTCACCTGCAAGAGTATCTCACCGGGCGCCATCTCCTGGGTTTTACCCAACGCACCCAACGGCGCGGATTTAGTGGCGGCAAGCCGGATAATACTGTAGCCCTTGGCCGGGTAGTCCAGCATCTGCTCATCTTCTACCAGCAGACACTTGAATTTGGATTCCGTATTTTTCAGGAGCGTTTCCAATACGACTTCCCGCTTTATATAAGCGCTCAAAACTTGTCCATACAGGATTTGCTGCAGCTTGGTCGGTTGAATCGGTTCCGTATACCGGAACTCCATCGGCAGCCCACGCCCGTCCGTCACCATTAACCCGCCGATAAACACGTTAGGAACGGGGCTGGAAACCATCAGATAGCCAATTTTCAGATCGGTAGGCTTCATCAACAGGCTCTTAACTTAATAACGTATTGAAACGAATCAGAAATAACCCGGAGACTTCCTTAGCCAGCATACTGAAGTTACTGGCTCAATCGACTCCGCAGACGAAGAATGGCCTGAGCATGCAACTGACAAGCTCTGGATTCGGAAACGCAGATAATGTCGCCGATTTCACGCAAGGTCATGTTCTCGTGATAGTACAGGGCGATTAGCAGCTTTTCCCGTTCCGGCAGGGATGCAATTGCCTGCGCGAGCCGTTTTCTTAATTCACTGGCCTCAAACTCCCCTTGCGGATCGGGGCTGTTCTTGTCCTCCACCAGGTCCAACAAGGTGAGGTTAGAGCCCGTGGAATCGTTACCATAGGTATCATCCAGGGACAACATCAAATTCTGGGATTCCGACAACAGCACTTTCAGTTTCTGCTTGGTGATGCCCAGCCGCTCGGCCAACTCATCGTCAGTTGCGGCCCGGCCCAGCTCCTCTTCCATCGTCTGCATGGTCTGCACCAATTCTTTACTGCGCCGACGAACGCCTCTGGGGATCCAGTCTTGAAACCTCAACTGGTCAATAATAGAGCCACGGATACGGGTGACTGCGTAAGTCTCAAATTTCAGCCCCCGATCGGGATCAAAGCGTTCCACGGCCTCCATCAAGCCCATGGTGCCATAACTGATCAGATCTTCGGTCGCGATACTGATCGGCAGTGTGATCGGCATCCGGCTCACCACATAGCGTACCAAGTGCAGATACTTGAGAATAAGCTGCTCCCGGAGCTTGGCATTGTTGGGATTCTTTTTATAACCTTGCCATAGGGCCAACACTTCCTCCTGGGAGGATGCATTGGAACGAGTTTCGGGCTGTGTTTTGGAAAGAGGGGGTTGAGCCTCGCTCATGCGGTAAGAACCTTTTTGCGCTTTTACAGCTATGCCGTTGTTTTTACCAATTTGGGCCGTTTCGGGTCTGCAGCGTTTCCTGCTATCCAATCCGTCATTTTTAATTATAGAGCGATATACTCTTTAGTTTGTTTTTTAAGGATGCAAACCATAAAAAATCCCCCATACGATGCACACTCATTAAAAAAACATGAAATAAGCAATCCATTGACGGGTTCGGTTTTTTATACGAAAAGATAGGTAACTGAGCAACCATTGGGTACTATCAATGCCATCACCGTTTCCTTTGGCCGCATCTTCCTCCAATCCTTATCAGAAGTCCCCAAAACCCACCCACGTTAAGCTCCTACGCTTCGGAGAGGCAAAACCAGCCGGTTTATCCCTTTATGCCAATGCCCTTGAGGGGGTCAATGATTTCGTCAAATACGGCTCCCCCGATCCAGCGCAAACATTTGATCAACTCCCTCAAGCAGGCCAAGATTTATACGCCAATCTGATTAAAACCTCTCACCTTACACCGGATGATGTGCGCAGCATCAAAAAGCATTTCGGTATTCTGGAAGAATCATCGGACACCATGCTGGAAATCATGGCCATCAAGGCAATTCGGGAAAAAGCGATCACACCGCAATTGTTGAATCAATTTAAAAACAGGCTTCCGTCAAATCGAGGGCTGAGCGAAGCTGAGCGTATTCATGACATTACAACGATGTTGGACGAAATGTGGAGAGCAATTCCTAAAAAGAAACGTGATTCATTGATTAAATCAGTGCCTGTAGAACCGCAATACACTAAAAAACTCTTACAAATGCTGCTTTTGAAATATACCGGTCTAAATTCTCGAGAAAAGAACTTCGATCTGTGGAAGCATACCAAAAAACTGGCAATCGGGGAGGCAAAAGAATTCGACGAAGTCCTGCCACGGTGGTCCCCCTATCGTTTATTGGTTGTTCCCATGGCCTATGTCTATACCTATACCGCCAATGTGCCCATTCTTCGCAATTTGCCCATTGCGCCCTACTTTAAACTATTGACCCACATCGATAATAAATTACTGAATATCAACATCAAGACCGACCACCTGTTTGGTTTGGTTACGGCAAAACAGGCTCTGCGACAGGTATTTGAGTGGTTTAACCAAGCCAAATACAAAAATAATCACGAACGAAAAGCGGTCTGGAAAGTCTGGGAAATGCTCTATGAGGCAATCTGCATAAAAGATGCCCGCATCTGGAAGGACATGAAAACACCGACTGTTTTCGACAACCCTTTTAATAAGACGCAGTAACCCAACTCAAGCACATATTTTCATTATAATCATCTATCATTGTTTAAAGCCTGAACTTGATTTTAAACAGCTTTTAGGGTTTAATTTTTCCCCGTTCTTACTTCTGGTGAAAAAGAACGCTTCTTCAAGGGGTAAATCAATATTTCAAGGGGTAATATGGGCAGTCGCCTTTAGTTCCAATGCGGCCAATCCATGCCATTACGACTTTTCCATAAAGTGAGGGAATTTATGCGCGTCTTTGCATTGCCATCTGCCAACCTATGGGATAAAAGCTCCCATCGCCAATTCCAAAACATCACACGGGAACCCACACGACAACTCCGTGTCGCCTTGCCCACTCAGCCAAGTTTAACCTTTGGACAGGATAGCTATGTCAGCAGAAAAAAGCATCACCATCATAGCGACAGTGAAACTGAAACCTCGACATTTGATGTATCGAACCGGAACGCCAATGACATCTACGATCGCAAATATAGAAACACCTGGCTCCACCAGGCAGTTCTCCTGCAAGATCAAGATGCCGCAGCTACTCTTGCCAGTCAAGACGATGCCGATCTCTCTATAGAAAACAAAAACGGCCTCACCGCATTCACCTTATGCGCATTGGTTGGCGATGTCCGGATAGCCAGGTTATTGCGCAGCAATGGGGCCAGATTACAAAGCTGGCGAAAAGATGGAGACATTATTTACCCCAGTGATTTGGCCAGAGAAAAACAAAAAAAGCTGGATAAGAAGGATCCGAGATACAAGCAATTTCGCCAAGTCATAGAATTCTTTCAGCAGGAGGAAAAGCCCTCCAGAGAATTTGCGAGTTTACTCAGCGGCCTTTCCGACGCCTAAATATCCGGTTTTTATTTTGCTAGAGCGTGTTAACAATTAGCAGCTACTAGGCGCAAGGCCCAAAAGTTTAAGACAAAGGGACTGAGGCGCGTACAAGAGTACGTAACGAAGGATGAAAGACGCAGCAACGACGTAGATGCAATTGTTAACAAGAGTTCTAGCCCAACATTTTATGCAGAGAAAGCAAAGCCGTATAGGTCGGCAATACATATAGCACTTCATCGGGCTGAGTTTGCGCCAATGCCAGGTTGAGCGCGCTTTTCAGATCCGGTTCGACGGTCATGTTTTCTTCAGGAATACCCGCATACTTGAGCCGAATCGCCATATCTTCGGCGCGCACGCCACTGACCACCACCGATTTACTACCGGGAATCACTTCGAACTGGGCATCCCAAATCCAGGAAACATCCCGTCCATCGGCATAATTATCGTTTAACGCAATCAGTAAGCGTCCCTTTGGATCGCCGCCCACCAGCTTCAACACTTCCGAAGCGCCTACCGGATTCTTGATTAGCATAATCAAGGCTTGCTTGCCCTGAATCACCTTTTTTTCCGCCCGACCGAACACGCTCTGGTAGTGCGATAGTCCCGCCCCCAAAACGCCGGCAGGCAAATCCAAATCGTAAGCCACCGCAGCGGCGGCCAGCAAATTGTATACATTAAACAGACCCGGCAGCGGCAGGGTTAAATCAACCGTCTGCTCCCCATATCTCAGCCTGATTTCACTTTCTTCCGGCTTCACCAACACATGCTCAGCGGCAACCGTGAGGGCGGGTCGTTGATATCCGCATTGGCCGCACTGATAATCTCCCAGGTGGCCAAAGATCAAGTTTTGATACACCAAAGGCCCCTGACATGCCGGACATTGGGTCACTTCTCGCGTAAAGGGAACCGGACAGTCCACCGCAGCCCCATACTGGTAAGTCACTTTTTCCACGCCGAAATATAAAATAGGGCTGGCTTGTGAGCTGCTCTTCAGCATTTCATCCTGTCCCAGAGTGGTGACCAAGGGATCGTCCCCGTTTAAAATCAAGCGACCCGTTCCTTGGGCAATGTTCGTCTTACGAATGCCTTCCTGAATCATCCGCGCCGTGGTATCCAGCTCTCCATAGCGATCCAACTGATCACGAAACAGGTTGCTCACCACCACGCGCTGCACTTCAATCTCTCCGGTGAGGCCGCGCATGGAAGCCTCATCCACTTCCAACACGGCGTAATCGGCCTGCAACTTGCCGAACACGCTGCTTTGTTGAACCAGAGCCGCAGTAATGCCGGGCACCATGTTGGCCCCCAACTGGTTATGGACGACTTGGCCGCCGCTTTCCCGCAAAAATTGCGCCAACAAACCACAAGTGGTGGTTTTTCCATTCGTACCCGTAACGGCAATCACCTGTTTTTTCACTTGGCTACCCAAGTGCTGTAGAAGTTGAGGATCTAGCTTGCGAGCCACTTTCCCGGGCAGGCTTGTCCCTGAACCCATTTTCAGGAAAGCGGTCAAAGCAGCCACGGATTTTCCAGTGGTCACAGCAAAGGCAGTCTTCAGCATGGCAAAATTCATCCAGGTCAGTTCTTCATAACTCCGGCCTGAATCATCAGGCCTCAAACTCACATAGTCATCATAATATGAGACGACCGGTGATGAGTGACTTTATTTTAAGAAAGAGAATTCAAAAAATGACTTCCTACACTGCGACTTCAAAGTGAGGGAGAAATAAAGTAACAAAAAACGGAGCCAAATCCTAAAAGCTTTTACGACTCAGTAGAGGCACTTGGCTTGCTTTGCCTTTTTTGCTTTTCGGCTTCCGCATCTTCTGCTTGAAATATGCGTCGAGCTTCTTCCATCATGTCAGACCATTTTGATTTGATCTCAGCAAGCTTTTGAGGATTTTTCGCCTGCAAAGCCTTTTGGCCCCATACAGGACCCAGAAGGACTGGTATTAATCGCTTTTGAATGTCAGAAGGCTCGTTGTCAGCGTTCACCTTCTCCCAATCTTCTCTTTCCTGAGCTGACACATACACATCCTGCTCTTTTCCACCATTGACCTGATAAGAGCCAAGTCCGATGGAACCGGGCACCTGTGTTCTATGGTAGCCTGTAAACTTCAAAGGCATGGGCTGGAGCCTTGGTTTCAAAAAATGCATATTTATTCCCATGTTTATTGTCCTTTGATGTTTAACAGGCTACCTTCGAAACTCATATTTGATTAAGCTGGAGCGCCTTGCTTGGCCAACTGCTTGAAAGTCACGCCTTCACGCTCCATGCGAGCCAATACTTCTTTTAAGCGTTCATCAGGAACCGTCAAGGCAACACGGAAGAAGCCTTCGCCTTCCGGGCCGTAACCGGTACCCGGCGGAACCACCACACCGCATTTTTCCAGCAGCATGCTGACGAATTCCACGCTCTTCATGCCGGTCGGCACAGGCACCCACAGGTAGAAGGTGGCTTCATTCTTGGGGCAATCCCAACCCAGGCGATTCAAGCCTTCCACGAAAATATCGCGACGACGGGAGTAAATGGTGTTCAGATCCTTGGTCAGCTCATCGGACATATCCAGACCCACTGCGGCGGCATGCTGGATGGCTTTGAACACGCCGCTATCGGTATTATTCTTCACGGTGCCCAACGCTTTGATCGCCGCCGGGTTGCCAGTAGCAAAGCCGACCCGCCAGCCGGTCATGTTGTACATTTTGCTCAAGCTGAACATCTCAATGCATACATCTTTCGCCCCTTCCACGGACAGGAAGCTGGGAGCGCGATAGCCGTCAAAGGTCATTTCGGAGTAAGCGTTATCGTGGCAAAGCAGAATGTCGTTCTCACGGCAGAAAGCCACGATTTCCTTGATTTTGGCGTCATCGATAATCGCTCCGGTGGGGTTATTGGGATAGTTCAGGAAGAACAATTTGGCGCGCTTGGCAATATCCGCCGGGATCTTGCTGAGATCCGGCAGGAATTTGTTCTGGGCCAGCAGAGGCACCACATAGGGTTCCCCATGGCAGAGCAAGGTGTAGTTGTTGTACACCGGATAACCAGGAGAAGGGCAAAGCACCACGTCACCCGGATTGACATAAGCCAGAATCAGGTGCGCCAAGCCCTCCTTGGAGCCAATAAGCGACATGACTTCTGTTTCCGGGTCCACGGTAACGCCAAAGCGGGTTTTCATCCAGTTGGTCGCAGCATTCCGCAATTCCGCTGTACCGTGGTAAGGCGGATAGTTATGGTTTGCCGGTACCGCAACCGCTTCCTGCATCGCTTTTACAATCGGATCGGGGGTCGGCAGGTCGGGATCGCCCACACCCAAACTGATGATATCGACGCCACGGGCTTTGGCTTCGGCAATTTTGCGATCAATTTCGGCAAAAAGATAAGGAGGCAGTTTTGCCAGATTGGCTGCGGGTTGAGGCATAGGAATTGTCCTTTGTTGACTATAATTTATTAACTACATCACTTTAAAAATCTCTCCAACAAGCGGAGAAGAGTAAAAACGGTTGAACAAGAGGGGATAGAATGCGCCGCCTTGTGAAGGCTAAAAACTTGATGTACTCTAGCACAAAGACCGCTTTACCGAAAGTCGGCATGCCTGTCCACCCTCAACCACCCAAGGAGTCCCCTCATGCAGTCCGCCACCACCAGCAACGCCGTATTGGAAATCCGTATCTCCTGCCCGCCTGTGCTGGCCAGCTACCTGGAAGAGCTGCTCTGGACAATTGATGGCGTGGAAAGCGTGGGCGAAGTGTATGACCATACCCGGCCCGATGACCAGACCCGTCCTTCGGATTTGACCCATGTCACGCTGTATACGCGCAATCCACTGGGGGAAGATTTGGTCAAAGTGCTGATGGTGGACAACCCCAAGCTGATGAAAGTCTGCGACATTACGGATACCCGCTGGCTGGAGGAAAAAGACTGGGCCGAAAGCTGGAAGCAATACTGGCATCCCACCGCCATCACCGAACGCCTGACCATTTGCCCGACCTGGGAAACTTATATGCCAAAATCCCCGGATGAAGTGGTAATTTTATTGGATCCCGAGTGCGCGTTCGGGACCGGCACTCACGAAACCACTCAACTCATGCTTAAAGTGCTGGAAAGAATGGCGGATGAGCGGGATTTTTCTCAACTCAACTTGCTGGATGTGGGTACCGGCTCCGGCATTCTGGCGATTTATGCAGCCAAACGTGGCTGCAAAGATTTGCGAGGCGTCGATAATGACCCGATGGCTGTGCAAACCGCCATCAAGAACGCGAAAATCAATGGTGTGGACAACTTCATCGATTTTACGGACTGCCCCTTAGATGAACTCTGCCAGACCCGCTATGACGTTATTCTGGCCAACATCATCGCCCCGGTGATTCTGGAACTCTTCCCGGAGATGATGCTCCGGATGAATCCGGGCGGTACGTTTGTAGCCAGCGGCTTGATTGAAAAATCCGTCGGCCAGGTTGAGGAAGCCTTGAAGGATGCAGGCTTTACCGACTTGCAACGATATCCGCAAGGCGACTGGTTCGCCCTGTCCGCGACTGCCCCAGCTTAAAGACCCATGTAAACAAGCATATGACTCAATCGGAACATCCCCATTTACCTGCTGATACCATCGGGTTGAAACGTTTCTTCGTACCTATTGCGGAGCCTTTGTCCAATTTTCCGGCGGAACTCGAAGTGAGGGATGAATTCGTGGTGAAGCATCTGGCTACCGTGATTCGCGCCAAGCCAGGAGAATCCGTGATCATCACCGATGCCCAACGGGAAATGGCCTATCTGGCTCAGATCCAAAGTCTGCAAAAAAAAGCGGTCATCTTCACCGTGATGGAACCTTTGGCTCAATCGCCCGATCCTCTTCCACCGATTACGTTGGCTGTCGCGTTAATTAAAGAACAACGCTGGGACTGGCTATTGCAAAAAGCTACGGAACTCGGCGTCAGAACCATTCAGCCGCTATTCAGCGAACGTTGCATTATCCGCCTTTCCGCCAGCGATATTCCCAAAAAGCTGGAGCGTTGGGGAAGCGTACTGAGATCTGCTGCGGAGCAAAGCGAAGGACTGTTTATCCCCCCCCTATTACCACCCATTTCACTTGCAGAATTTTTGGCGCAACAAGCTGAGCCAAGCCAAAATTCAACGCAAAAATGGGTGCTGATGGAACGGGGAGAAACCAGACAGCCTTTAAAAAATTGTCTGGCTCAAGCCCAATCGGATCAATCCATCTTTTTAGCGATTGGACCGGAAGGTGGCTGGACTGCCAGCGAACAAAATCGCTTTGAAGAATCGGGCTTTCAATCAGTCAGCATTGGCCAACGCATTTTACGCAGTGAAACCGCAGCCATTGCTGCTATTTCCGCCATTGTTTCGGAATTTATATAATCAGTCTGCCAAAGCGCCCAAATAAGCTCATTTGCCCCAGCCTATCATGCCTGATACACTAATGGGCCGTCAGGCATCATCAAATGGAAACTATCCCCATGTCCATGCTCGCTTTATCATCCCAACAAATTTTGCAGTCGCCGATGGTGCGAAAAGTTCAGCAATTGGCACAAGCGCATGGGGGAACGGCTTACCTGGTGGGCGGCGCGGTACGGGATTGGTTGCTGACCGGACAGCTACCGCTGGATCTGGATTTTACCCTGCTGAATTGCGATGCGGCGGAGTTGGCTAAACTACTGGCGGATACCACTGACGGACATTTGGTTCCGCTGGATTGGGAATTCGGGATTCATCGGGTGGTGTTTGATGATGGCCTGAATGTGGACTTGGCGAATGCATTAGAAAATGACCTACACACCGATTTAGCCCGACGGGATTTAACCATGAATGCGCTGGCCCTGGACTTAAACACCGGGGAATTGATTGACATCTGTAATGGAAAAAAAGATTTGGAAAATCGGATCATCCGTATGGTTAGCGAATTTAACCTGTTAGATGATCCACTTCGCATGCTGAGAGTCTTTCGCATGGCCGCCAGCATTCAACCTCCTCTGGAGAAAGAAAATGCGAACCCGTCAGAAAATACTCAAGTTCACTTTGATGAAGCCACCTTAGCGGTGGTGCGTGAGCATGGCGCCAAGCTCTGGGAATCCGCAGCGGAACGCATTACCTATGAATTGTTCCGACTTTTGAGTGCAGAACATTGTTTCCCAGCACTAAAAGCCATGGCCGACAGCCGATTACTGGAAGTGATTATTCCTGAATTGACCCCGATGCGGGCGCTCGGCTCCAGCGGTTTCCACCACTTGGGATTATTCGATCACACGTTGGAACTGGTCCGTCAAGCGGAAATCCTGTTTTCGGATTGCCCAGTCAAAGCCCAGGAGTGGCTTCGTCAAGCCTATACTCCGGCAGTCACCCGATTCGGTTTGGTTAAATTGGGTTGTCTGCTTCATGATATCGGCAAGCCGGATACGATGGGAACCAAGGAAGATCCGGTACATGGCCAGCGGCTTACGTTTTACGGACATGAGGAACTCGGCGCGGAAATGGCCGAACCCCTACTGAAAAAATTGAAAGTCAGCAACGATATACGGGCCTATTTAACCAAGCTGGTGCGCTGGCATCTGTATCCTTGCCAGTTTGGGCCACAATCACCGCGCAAATCGGTGCTCCGCTTTTATCGACGCATGGGTGAGGAAACCTTCGATATTCTGCTTTTGGCGCTAGCCGATCGCCATAGCGCTTGCGGTGACTGGCTGGATCCCGCCGACATGGAGGCATCGCATCAGGCTCACCTCTGGTTGATGCGCAATTTTGAAGTGGAAGAAGAAGTCCTACAACTGCCCCGTCTTTTGAATGGCAATGAGATTATGCAACTCCTCCACATCGGCCCTGGCCCTCATTTAAAGGAAATGCTGGAAGCCCTGCAAGAGGCCCAGCAACTCCATGAGATCAGCACAAAGGAAGAGGCGCAAGCCTGGTTGTTAGAGCATTTTGGAAAGCCCGAAGATCATCATTCCTCCCAGCAGGCTTAACGATTGACCGATCATACTAGGCTCGGCCTATCACCGGGTTTCATCCGCATGACATCCGATTTTATAGAGAAGGGACAAATCGTTTTTAGGCTACTCGTATACGCTGGTGAAGTTTTCACCTCCACTTGACGCGATCTGAACTCCCGCTCGTTCAGTTTAGAGTAAACAGGGACTTAAAGACTTGAGTGCCACGCCTCTAGTAGTGAAGGCGTTTTCCGGATTAGCCAAAATCCCATGTAAAGAAATTTTAAACAAATAAGCAATCTATCATTAAAAAATCTTTTTTATATATTTAAGAACTAATAAAGATTTAAGACATGACACAGTGTGCTTATTTCACAACGAGAGGGTTGAAAGCTTATGAGCGTCTATAATTCCTTGCAAACCAACTATTCACGTCCCGGATATCCCAATCTGCCCGCTACGGCTTCCACGGTTTCCGCCACCTCAGTGGCCAGCAACAGCACGATTGGCTCAACCGCTTCCAACCCGTACGTTCTCCCGACCAACGCTAAAACGGTCAATTTTGGCCAGGGAAGTCAACCCCAATTTATCTCGTCCAATGGCTCAGTTTATAAATATAGCAACAGCCAAGGCCAACAGATCAATTACGCGAACACCCAAAACAACTGCCAGGGTTTAAGCCTCACCTACACTGGCCAAAACAGCCAAGGGACGGAAATAGTAGGCTATACCAACACCCGTCAGCAAGTCGGTACCGAGCAGTATCAGATTGGCACCAAGAAAGTACAGACGGGAACGGAGCAGGTACAATGCGGCACCCAGCAGATACAAACCGGTACGGAAAGATATCAAACCGGGACACAACGAGTGATTACCGGTTATCAGAATGTACAGACCGGTACTGAAACCTATCAGACCGGCACGCAACGCGTGCAGACCGGTACCCAACAAGTTCAGGTTGGGACGCAAAGTTACCAAACCGGTACACAACGAGTGATCACCGGTTATCAGAATGTACAGACCGGTACTGAAACCTATCAGACCGGCACACAACGCGTGCAGACCGGAACTCAACAAGTTCAGGTCGGAACGGAAAGCTACCAGACCGGAACGCAAAGAGTACAGACTGGTACCCAACAGGTTCAAATTGGCACCCAGCAATATCAAACCGGTACGGAAAGAGTGCAAGTCGGAACCCAGCAGGTCCAGATTGGAACGCAGACTTACCAAACTGGGACGCAAAGAGTACAGACCGGTACTCAACAGGTTCAGATCGGAACGCAGACTTACCAAACTGGGACGCAAAGAGTACAGACCGGTACTCAACAGGTTCAGATCGGAACGCAGACTTACCAAACCGGGACGCAAAGAGTACAGACCGGTACACAGCAGGTTCAGGTCGGGACGGAAACCTATCAGACCGGTACGGAAAGAGTGCAGACCGGCACTCAACAAGTACAAATTGGTACCCAAATCACCGGCTATACCTCCAGTACGCAAACCGGCACCATTACCGTAAACCGCGATCTGGATGGCCGCTCACATGGCGGTGCGGTCGGCGATATCCTAAATCAGGGCACCGGCCTGTTATTGGATGGAACGAAAGCAAACAGCTTCTTCACCACGAACTCCAGCCAATATAAAACCAGCGGCCTGACCAACCAGGATAGCAGCGCCCAAGGTCAGAGCGAAAGCATCTTCGATAATAAATATGCCGATAACATGTATGTGGCAGGCGATCCTTCCGTCGGTGGACAAGGAAATAATTACGCCTCCGATAAAATCACCCCGGCCAACGGCACCTATACTATGTTTGAGCAAGGTGGCGATACGGGTAGAAAAGTCACGGTTAACGCCCAAGTCGATACCATCAACAGCCAGGGCAACCAGGCGTTTACAAAATATGCCTTCATGATTAAAGACGACCAAGGCGTAACGCATACCGAAACCCTCTCGGGCGGTCAATTACTCATTGACGGAAAAACACCCTTACTGCCCGGTCAGACGCAAGTCATCGGGGATGCAAACGATCCGACCGCGAAGTTCTACTATGCCAGCGTGCCAGGTGGCCAGAACGGGACCAATGAACAACGGCTGGTCTTTGAATTCTATGACAAGCCGACCGCAGCCACTCGGCAGCAATTGATCGATGCCGGCGCAGACCCCACACAGGTCGATCAGTTAAGAACCACCTTCCAATCCACTTACGGCTTCCGTGTTCCGGACGGAAAAGGCTCCTACAGGGATTCAGCCGGCGTACCCGGTGGCATGATCCAGACCTCCAACGGAGTCAAAACATACTACGACGCTCAATTCAACCAACCGGATTCCACCACTCTACCGACCAGCAAAACAACCCAAACTCCGGTTTACGGGCCAATTTACGATACACAGCCAGTCTACACAGATCAACCCACCTACGGACAAAAGCCGATTTATCAGGATCAACCAGTTTACACGGATCAACCCACTTACGGACAAAAACCGATTTATCAGGATCAACCAGTTTACACGGATCAACCCACTTACGGACAAAAGCCGATTTATCAGGATCAACCAGTTTACACGGATCAACCCACTTACGGACAAAAACCGATTTATCAGGATCAACCAGTTTACACGGATCAACCCACTTACGGACAAAAACCGATTTATCAGGATCAACCAGTTTACACGGATCAACCCACTTACGGACAA